>ADGC01004735.1_pt1 | contig 17109 bp, 19 predicted proteins | sample 268048 | NCBI WGS metagenome assembly ADGC01 (sample SAMN02954255, study PRJNA42359) | wallaby gut metagenome | biome: terrestrial; feature: wallaby; material: gut; isolation source: foregut contents of Macropus eugenii | host: Notamacropus eugenii | place: Australia
CTTCAGCTATATGAATGTTGATCAGTTGGTTATGGCAGGTGGTACATTAAGCCTTTCCACCATGGCTCCGGAAGTATCCTCATATGCATCTGAAGCAGCATATGTATCTCAGCTGAGAGAAGCGCTTCACGGTAATCTCTATATGCTTGCAAACAGCGGTGCAATGGAAAACATCAAGCCGGGAACCGTATTTACATACTCACTTCCGACATGGCAGAAGGCCGTATATGCTGTTGATATCATAGTTGCGATCCTTGTTGTTCTCGGAATCGTAATGATGGTAAGACGAACAAAAAAGATGAGGACAGAAGCATGATCGATCATTAAACTCTGATGATAAGAACAAATCATAGATCAATCATAAAAGGATAAAGATTCTTTAATGATATTCTGTGAACAAAATTGATAAAGACATTTCACTTCGTATTTTTGAAAATCAATTTACGAAGTGAAATGTCTTTTTTCATGGTAAAATATAGAAATCATATTTTACATAGGAGCATTGAAATGGAATTTAAGACCCCACAGATTCATCCCACAGCCTTTGTGGCAGATAATGCATCTGTCTACGGAGATGTTACCGCAGCAAAGGACAGCAATATCTGGTTTCATACAACCATCAGAGGAGATGACGGTGCCATTCATATCGGAGAGGGCACAAATATACAGGATAACAGTGTACTGCATTCAGGACAGGGCTACACCGTTGAGATTGGGAAAAATGTTACCGTCGGACATAACGCCATTGTTCATGGATGCGTGATCGGAGATAATTCCCTGATTGGAATGGGGGCAACCATTCTAAACGGTGCCGTGATCGGAAAGAACTGTATCATCGGAGCCGGTGCATTGGTAACACAGAAGAAGGTAATACCAGATAATTCTCTTGTGATCGGAAGTCCGGGAAAAGTGGTTCGACAGGTGACGGACGAAGAGATAGAAGCGAATATTCGTAATGCGCAAAAGTATGTGCAGCACGGTGCAGAATATAAAAAATACTTTCAGCAGATAAAAAATACGTCACCTGCACAAACTGCCTCATCCGGACGCACCCCGGAACCGGTCATCCATATGAATATGTGTATGGTGCGGCGCGGAAATGAAGTTCTGGCTCTTGATAAAACAGGCAGCAGCTATTCCGGAACAACCTTTCCCGGAGGACACGTAGAGCCGGGAGAAAATATGCACGATGCTGTGATCCGTGAGGTGTTTGAAGAAACCGGGCTTACCATAAAAAATCCGGTGATGAAAGGAATCTATCACTGGTATAAAGACGGCATTCACAACATGGGATATCTGTATATCGCAGATGAATTTGAGGGTGAACTGCAAAGCTCCGAGGAAGGAGCTGTTTACTGGATTGCCCTGGAAGAATATCAGAAAAAGAAACTGGCAAACGGAATGCAAAGTGTTTTGAAGGTTCTTTTAAACGATTCGTTATCGGAATGTTTTATGCGGATCAATGAAGACGGCAGTGAGTCGGAATGGGTATATTGAAGGACTGCGTAACAAGAGGCGGATCGGAAGCTGTATCAGAGTCGGAGCAAAATCTCGTAAACATAGAGAAAACTCCTGGAATTTCCGTAATTATGTTGTAAAAAAGTTCGATTCATATTATGATTCGCAGTACTGAGTAAAATAATAAAAGATATTTTCAGCGGTGAAAGTTTTCATTGCTGATTAAGAGGAGTCAATATGATCTTAAACGTAGAACACTTAACTCACGGCTTCGGAGAACGGGCAATTTTTGATGATGTTTCATTCCGTCTTCTTGCCGGCGAGCATATCGGTCTGGTCGGAGCAAACGGAGAAAGGTAAAAGTACTTTTATGAATATCATTACCGGGAAAGCTCATGCCGGATGAAGGAAAAGTTGAATGGAATAAAAATGTCCGTGTCGGATACCTGGATCAGCATACCGTACTTCAAAAGGGAATGACCATTGAAGGTGTACTGAAGTCAGCATTTTCATGGCTGTTTGAAATGGAAGAAAAGATCAATCAGATGTATGAGAGCATGGCGGATGCAACACCGGAAGAAATGACAGAAATCATGGAGGAAGCGGGCACACTGCAGGATCTTCTGACCAATCATGATTTTTATATGATCGACGCCAAGGTGGAGCAGGTAGCAAGAGCTTTAGGTCTTACGGATCTTGGATTAGAGCACGATGTTACCGATCTTTCCGGCGGTCAGCGTACCAAGGTGCTTCTGGCAAAGCTTTTGTTGGAAAAGCCGGAGATCCTTCTTTTAGACGAGCCCACAAACTATCTGGATGCAGAGCATATTGAGTGGCTGAAGCGCTACCTGCAGGAATATGAAAATGCATTTATCCTGATCAGCCATGATGTTCCGTTTATGAATGATGTTGTGAACATCATTTATCATATGGAAAATCAAAAGCTGGATCGATATGTCGGAGACTACGACAACTTCCTTGCAGTCTACGAAGTAAAGAAAGCACAGCTGGAGGCAGCATATCGCAAGCAGCAGCAGGAAATCAGCGAACTAAAGGATTTCGTTGCAAGAAACAAAGCAAGAGTTGCAACAAGAAACATGGCTATGTCCCGCCAGAAGAAGCTGGATAAGATGGATGTAATTGAACTGGCAAAGGAAAAGCCAAAGCCGGAATTCCGTTTCCTGGAAGCAAGAACTCCCGGAAAGGTATTGTTTGAAACAACAGACCTTGTGATCGGATATGACACACCGCTTTCCAAAGAAATGAATCTTCGTATGGAACGTGGAGAAAAGATTGCAATCGTTGGAACAAACGGTATCGGAAAGAGTACTCTTTTAAAAAGTCTGTTGGGACTTACGAAGCCGATTTCCGGAAAGGTAACATTGGGAGATTATCTGGAGCTTGGTTACTTTCAGCAGGAAATGGAAGGCAGCAATAACTCCTGTATTGAAGAAATCTGGGAGGAATTCCCATCATGGAATCAGCAGGAAATCCGAGCTGCCCTTGCCAAGTGCGGGCTTACCACCCAGCATATCGAAAGCAAGGTAAAGGTATTAAGCGGCGGTGAGCAGGCAAAAGTACGTCTTTGCAAGCTCATGAACAGGGAAGCAAACATGCTCATCTTAGACGAGCCGACAAACCATCTGGATGTGGATGCAAAAGAAGAATTAAAGCGTGCCTTGAAGGAATTCAAAGGCTCTGTATTACTTGTGTCTCACGAACCGGATTTCTATGAGGATATTGTGACTGAGATATGGAATCTGGAGGAGTACAGTAAGCTGATGGTGTAGCATTATCGGTGATAATGCGCAGCAGCTTACTGTACGAATTGTTGTGGGGCTAAAGGAGAAGGCATGGCCGGTGTACGCCTGCCATGCCTCTGTCTTGGTAGCTGATCGACTTATTTTTTGTTGGGATTTATTAGAGCTTGATTTGAGGTTATTTATAATTCTGCATCTGTAAGATTCTGTGTATCTTCAATTTCTTTGATCATATCGATTCGAGTCTGATGTCTGCCGCCTTCGTATTCTGCCGCCAGCCATTCATCGACAATCATTTTTGCAGTTTCAATACCAATAACTCTTGCACCAAATGCTATGATATTGCTGTTGTTGTGCTGCTTGGAAAGACGTGCTGTGTATAAGGTTCAGAACATACACAAGCGCGAATTCCTTTTACTTTATTTGCAGAAAGTGAAATACCAACTCCGGTACCGCAGATCAGAACACCTCCGTCGACTTCTCCGGAAGCCACAAGCTTTGCCACCTTATAGCCGGAGATTGGATAGTTAAAACGTTCCGGGGAGTTTGTTCCGATATCGACCACCTTAACTCCCCTTTCCTCGAGATATGCCTTTATTTCATTTTTCATTTCAATTGCTACATGATCATTTCCGATTGCTAATTTCATTTTGTTTCTCCTTGTATAATAAGTTTAGAGCTTGCAGACTGAATTTTATAGTTTTCTCTTTCAAAGTTTCTATTTTATAAGGCACGCAGTTCTGGGAGAATTTCTTCGTAGGAACGTCCTTTATTAAAGAGCGAGCTTGTTCCTAACACAAAGCCTTCTACACCAATTTTGTTTAATGCTGCAATTCTTTCGGGAGAACAAGCACCATCCAACATGATTTCATAGTGGTACTGTGATTGAAGTTCAACAAGCTGACGAATCTTGTCATCTACCGCATCGATATACTTTTGTCCGGCAAATCCGGGATTCACGCTCATTACCATAACATAGTCGACCATTCCGAGAATCGGTTTTACCGTTTCAACTGCTGTGCCGGGATTGATTGCGATACCTGCTTTTACATTCTTGTCTAAAATTTTTTGCAATGTACGCATGGAATGAACATCTGATTCCGGATGGATGTAGATAATAGATGCACCCATATCTGCAAAGGTCTCTACATAATCACCAGGATTTTCAATCATGAGATGTGCATCAACCGGAATGGAAGAGTTATTGCATATGTATTGCATATCTTGAAGTCCCATTCCGAAGTTTGGAACAAACTTACCATCCATAATATCAATATGGAAGATATCGGCGCCGCCTTTTTCTAATTCGATCATTTCCTGATTAAGATTGCCAAAGTTTGCACACATCATGGATGGGCATAATAATTTTTTCATAGGATACTCCTTTGGAAGCGTTGTTTGTTTCATCTGATGTATCAGAGTATATTCGCTATAGTAGATGTATTCTATAAAGTATGAATTTATGGTAGGAACTATCAAAAATAATATTATTTCATGAGAAAAACAAAGCGATGGAATGAAAGAAAATTTCAATATCATATAGAAAAAGGAAGATGAATAACATATCCTGCATTGACGACTTTATTCAAGCATTGATATATTTAAATAAAAAAGTTACTTTTAAATAGAAGGGGTTTTATGATTATTGAACTATTAAAAGAAAAAAAGGGATTCACACACCAGGAAGAATATCTTGCCGAGTATATTGTAGAAAATCTGGAAGAAGTAGTTTTAATGAATGGCGAACAGCTCGCAGAAAATGCAAATGTATCAGTTTCGACAATCAGTCGCTTGAGTAAAAAGGTGGGAGCTAGAAATTTTAGTGACTTTAAAATTTTACTTTCGAGAGAACTTCAAACGGAAGTCTATGAAAAGAGGGCAATTGATCCTAATATTCCATTTCAAAAGAAAGACGCCGCGTCGAAAATTGTGAATAATATTTCTGCCCTTGCAATTAAAAGCATACAGGCAAATAATGAACAGATTGATATTCCTTTACTTTTAAAAATTGCATCTGTGATGATTAAGTATCATACAATAGATTTTTATGGAATTGGATCTTCGTTGGCTGCGGCAAATTTGTTTAGTAGTAAATTAAATCGAATCGGGTTTAATTCTTCGATGAAAGAAGAAGGAAGTGAACAGTTTTATAGTGCTATAAATTCTGATCATACACATTGTGCTTTCTTTATTTCATATAGTGGCGAGATTGTGGATAATCTCAATATTGCAAAAATCTTACGGAAAAATAAAACTCCTATTATATTGCTAACAGCAAGTCCGGAATCCAGTATGGCCAAGTTAGCTAATTATGTAATTGTAATGAAAGCAGATGAAAATGATAATATGCAGAATAAAATTGATCTGTTTTCATCGGAATTTGCAACTTTATACTTATTTGATTGCTTATATAGCATGATCTATTCAAGAAATTATGAAGAAAATGAAATAAAGAGGCTTTATAGAGAGCGTGTACACTACTATGTGCAAAATAGTCTTAATGAAATTGACCTAAACTGAAAATATCTTTCAAAAAAACGTGCTTTTCAAGAGAAAAACACGTTTTTCTTTTGAAAAAAATTGCAAGAATATACCAAAATATAAAAAAGGAATCGTTAGATTGATATTTGTCGCTATAATGACGCCATAAGAAATGCTGAAAAAATCAAATGTAAGGAGAAAAATTATGGCAGTAAATTATGAAACTTTGTCAGGCGAAATACTCACTGCAGTGGGAGGCACAGAAAATATTAATTCGGTTTTTCATTGTGCAACACGACTTAGATTTGTTCTCAAGGACGAATCAAAAGCAGCATCAGATGAAGAGTTGAAGGCTTTAAATGGTGTGCTTGGTGTTGTACATGCCGGTGGTCAGCTTCAGATTGTAATCGGAAATAAAGTATCTATTTTATACGATGAAATTGTAAAAAATAACAATGTAAAAACAGCTGCCGAAGAAAATACAGAGTCAGAAGAGAAAAAGGGAATAAGCAGTCTTATTGATATTATTGCAGGGATTATTACTCCTGCTCTTATGGTATTGTGCGGAGCCGGTATGTTAAAAGGTGTTATTGCAATCCTTACAACAACAGGTCTTGTGACAGAGGCTTCCGGAACGTATCAGATTTTATTTGCAGCAGCGGATGCAGTCTTCTATTTCTTACCTGTGTTTCTTGCTTTTAATGCCGCAAAGAAATTTAAGGCTAATCAGATGGTTGCAGTTGCAATTGCACTTGCAATGTTATATCCAAGTATGACGGCTGCAGCAGATGCGGGGGCAGCAATGACATTTTTGGGGATTCCGGTTTCATTAGTTAATTACTCAAGCTCAGTACTACCTATCGTTGCAGCTGTATATGTAATGAGCACGCTGGAGAAAGGTTTGTAAAAAATTCATACCGGAGGCAGTATATTCATTTTTAACACCGTTTATTCTTATGATTGTTATGGTGCCTCTCACATTTCTTGTTGTAGGTCCGGTTCTTAATCTGGTTCAGGAAGGTCTTTCAATTGCATTTAATGCCGTTTACGATTTTAGTCCATTTATTATGGCGATCCTTATGGGACTTTTCTGGCAGGTACTTGTAGTATTTGGAGTACACTGGTCGGTTGTTCCTATGATGATGAACAATGTAGCAGTACTTGGGTATGATGTACTTTGTCCATTTATCGGGCCTTCTAACTTTAGCCAGGCAGGTGCTTCCCTTGGTGTTTTTTTTAAGACCAGGGATAAAAATTTAAAGCAGGTGGCAGGAGCCGCAGCTCTTTCCGGATTATTTGGAATTACGGAACCTTCTGTATATGGTGTTACACTTAAGTACAGAAGATCATTCGCAATGTCAATGGTAGCAAGTACCATCGGATGTATTATTGTAGTACTTGGTGGGGCACAGGCACCGACAGTTGTAATACCCGGATTACTTACTCTTCCGGCATTTATTGGTAAAGGTTTTGCCATGTTTATGCTTGGAAATGCAATAGGATATTTGGGCTCAGCTATCCTTACATTCCTTTTTGGATTTAATGATGAGATGATTCCGGAAAACGAAAGATCATAAATATTAATATGGATGTTACTAGATGTATAACTAACAAAAAGTATAGGAGATAAATAAAAATGGGATTTCCAGATAAATTTTTATGGGGCGGTTCAATAAGCGCAGCACAGTGTGAAGGTGGATGGGATGAAGGCGGAAAGAGTCCGGTTCAGGTCGATTTCGGTGATCCTGGAACAACAACAGACAGAAGATACATCCATTATCTGAATGCGGATGGAACTAGAGGAAAGATGCGCCAGTTTGAACATCTTCCAAAGGGAGCAAAATATCAGATCTTTGATGATGTACGCTACACAAATCATGTAGCAATCGATTTCTATCATCGTTATAAAGAAGATATTGCACTTCTTGCCGAAATGGGATTCACAACCTTTAATACAACCGTATCCTGGGCAAGGATTTTTCCACATGGCGTTGAGGGCGGTGTAAATAAGGAAGGTGTGGAATTTTACCGAAATGTATTTAAGGAGTGCAGAAAATATGGTATAGATCCGGTAATCACACTTTATAAGTATGATGAACCCGTATACCTGGAAGAAACCTATGGCGGATGGGAAAATCGTGAGATGATCAATCAGTTTGTAGAGTTTGCAAGGGTATGTTTTACAGAATATAAAGATTTAGTAAATAAGTGGCTGACATTCAACGAAATCAATATTCTTGTTCACTTCGAAGCTAAAGAAGGAAAGCAGGTTGTATATACTCAGCTTCATAATCAGATGGTTGCTGCAGCTCGTGCCGTTCAGGCAGCCCATGAAATTGATTCTGACATAAAGGTTGGCTGCATGGTTGCAGGATTCTGTGTATATCCTTATACATGTGATCCCAAGGATGTTCTTGCTTCGTATGAGCACTTCCAGAATCTTTTCGGATATTGTGCGGATACGATGGTTCGCGGATATTATCCAAGTTATGCAAAAAGAATTTGGAAAGAAAATGAGGTTAATCTTGTAATTAGTGAAGAAGATAAAGAAGATCTTCTAAAGGGTAAATCAGATTTCCTTGCATATTCTTACTATATGTCATCTGTATTAACAACACATGAAAATCAGGATCAAATGGGAAGCGCCGGTGGACAAGGCAGTCTTAGAAATCCTTATATTGAAGCCAGTGATTGGGGATGGCAGATTGATCCTGTTGGATACGAATATTTTCTTCACGTATTAAATGATCGTTATCAGGTACCACTTTTTGATGTGGAGAACGGTCTTGGTGCATATGATGTTGTAGAGGAAGATGGAAGTATTCACGATAATTACAGAATTGATTATTTACGTGGACATATCCAGAGCTTGATGAATGCAAGAGAAGAGGGCGTAAATATCTTCGGATATACAACATGGGCTCCGATTGATCTTGTATCATTTACGACAGGACAGATGGATAAGCGTTATGGATTTATTTATGTAGATATGAATGATGATGGTGAAGGTGATCTTCATCGTGCTAAGAAGGATTCATTCTTCTGGTATAAGAAAGTGATTGCTTCTGATGGACAGGACTTAGATTAATAAATCCATTTAAACAGTTTCTGTTCATTTCGTTATTTTGCAAAAAATGTCCGGTGTTCGAAATCGACGGACGTAAGTCCGACAGATGGCGAACACGGGATATTTCTTTGCAAAGACTGAGATGGACAGTAACTGTTTTAATCCTTGCTCTTATAAATTCGCTCAAAAATTTTGCCGATAAGACACCGAAGCAAATCGCATTTACTCACATGCCTTGATCAGTCTGAAAACCTGCTCAACAGCAGCAACCATATTTGCTTCTGCATTAGCGTGATCCATTGCCTCGTCCAGGGTTACTACGCCGCGGAGGATAGGGAAGAAGGCGTCAATGCCGTGTTCGTTGCATACGCCGGCATCTTTGGTTACGGCACCTGCGAAGGCAAGAACCTTCTTGTTATACTTCTTGGCAATTTCTGCAACACCGATCGGTGCCTTGCCCATGGCGGTCTGGCTGTCGAGGCGGCCTTCACCGGTTACTACAACATCGGCATCCTTTACATATTCCTCTAATTTTGTCTCATCTAAAATGATCTTGATGCCGGATTCCAATACTGCGTTTGTAAATGTAAGGAAAGCAAAGCCAAGTCCGCCGGCTGCACCGGTTCCCGGATACTCAGCATCTGCCTTTTCAAAGCTCTTTGCAGCGATTGCAGCATAATCTGCAAGCCAGCTGTCCATGTCCTTAACCATTTCACAAGTTGCACCCTTCTGCGGTCCAAATACAGCGCTGCAGCCAAGATCGCCGCAAAGAGGGTTTGTAACATCACATGCGATACGGAAGGTGCAGTCCTTTAATTCAGGGATTACATTTTCAGATGTAATAGAAGCGATCTCCTTAAGACCAAGTGCTCCGAAAGGAACCTGCTCACCCTTTTCATTTAAAATTCCGTATCCTAATGCCTGAAGCATTCCGATACCGCCGTCATTGGTGGCACTTCCGCCGATACCGACAATAAAACGACGGCAGCCGTTTGCGATTGCATCACGGATCAGTTCACCAACACCATAGGTTGTTGTATAAAGAGGATTTCTTTCTTCGTCGGTTACCATTGTAATTCCGGCAGCGGCAGACATCTCAATGATCGCAGTTTTTCCTTCTTCGGATTCTACAATTCCATACTGTGCGTCAGCTGCTTTGCCTCTTGGTCCGGTAACGGAAACGGTGATCAGTTCGCCGCCCATACCGATGGCAAGAGCTTCCACGGTACCTTCTCCGCCGTCTGCAAGAGGACGAACAATAACTTCGGCATCCGGATATACGTTTTTTACACCTTTTGCAATAGCTTCTCCGGCTTCCAATGATGTAAGACTTCCCTTTAAAGAATCAATAGCGGTAACGACCTTCATACATATCCTCCTCTGTAAAAAATGATAATAAATGAAATAAACCTGATGAAAGATGATTCCGAAAGTTATATAGCGTTCTTAACTTCGGTTCTTTGTTATCTCTACTATAGCAAAAATTTACATGTAAAACATATGTTATAAACAACAAAAGAAAATGATATAGACAGTGAAAATATGTTTCATATAACAAAGTACTGGTAATGTTAATCAGTGAAGCTTTAAAGGACATTATTTTAAATGTGTCAATTAACGTCCCGGAGGACTGGAAACTGTCCGGTATACGTGATATCTTTCCACCTGACGAAAGCATAGAGCATTTCCAAACATATCGATGGATCGATTTTTTGGAAGAAAGGAATAGGATATGCCAATCTCATATTATGAACTGACTCCTGCACAGAATGCGCAATATCAGAAAATCCGGGAATATAAAACCCAGCAGGTTGCAAATATATGTGTCAGCATGTCGCTGCAGGCACCGCTGGATTTTGGATTGCTGAAAAAATGTATTCAAATGGAATATGAGCGGTATGAATGCCTGCGCGTTCGTTTTACAAAACCTGATGAAAACGGGAACATCCGTCAATACATCTCGAATAAAGAAAGCCGTGATATCCGCTATGCGGATCTTTCCGGAATGAGTGAAGAAGAGGCTTATGAGACCATGCATCAATGGTCGGAGATTCCGTTTGAGGGAGATGATATTCCGTTAAGCGAATTTGTGATGATTACACTTCCGTGGGGATTTAACGGTATGTATTTAAAGGTGGATCACAGACTCTGTGATTCCTGTGCGGTTACCGTAATGGTAAATGACATAATGGAGCTGTATTGTCATTACCGATTTGACACACCGTTTCCGGAGGCACTTTCCTCCTATACAGAAATGCTGGTAAAGGATCTGAAGAAAGCGTCTAATGAAAAGAAAATCGCAAAGGACGCGGCATATTGGGAAGAAACATTTGAGCGTTACGGTGAACCGATGTATTCCGATATTACAGGAAGCGGTGTGCTTGAGGAAAGCAGGAAGAAACATAAAAATCCGGCGCTTCGTGCAGCAGACCGGGAAATGAAAAACAATCAGATCGACAGAGCCATGTATCATCTGGATGCATTTACAACACAGAATTTAATGGATTTCTGTATGAATCATCATACATCCATGACAAATTTGCTGCTTTTGGGGATGAGAACATATCTTTCCAAAGCATGCGGCGGTCAGGAGGATATTACGATCCGAAACTATATCTCCCGAAGGTCTACGAGAGCGGAGTGGACATCCGGGGGCAATCGCACGATAGCTTATCCATGCCGAACCGTTATCAATCCGGAAATGACATTTGAAGAAGCACTTCTTGAAATCCAGGAAGTGCAAAATCATGTGTATCGACATGCAAATTATGATCCGGCGCTCCTTTCGGCGCAGATGAAGGAAAGATATCCGATTCCGGAAAATACAACCTATGAAAGTGTGGGACTTACATATCAGCCAATGCCGGTTCGTTTAAAGAACGAACATTTAGGTCACATCCCGCAGAAAAACATGTGGATTCCGAACGGAAGTGCCAGCCAGAAAGTATATCTGACAGCAATGCACAGCTCGGATGACATGAGTCTTGGATTTTATTTTCGATATCAGACAGCGCATCTGACAGAACATGATATTGAATTATTTTACTATTATCTTATGCGTATTCTGTTTAAGGGAATCGCAGAACCGGAAATGACCATCGGTGAAATTATGGAATGGGCATAAAAAATCAAAAAATCTAAAGGTATTTGTATCAGGAGGAAAAGAAGATGGCATCAAAAGAATTACAGCAGAAGTTTTTAGAAATCACGGCAGAATATTGCGATGTGGCAGCAAATGATATTACACCGGAAATGCATTATATCGAAGATCTTGGATTCAGCTCTTTTGATTTTATGGCGTATCTTGGTGATCTTGAGGAAGAATTTGATGTGGAAGTTGATGAGGATGAAGTGAAGGATCTTCGTACCATTGAAGGTGCAATGAAGTATATTGATGCATTATGTGAGTAAGTTATCCGGAATCAACTGGAGTCAGGCAGGCGGCCCGGGAAATTAATTAACGGGTAATTTAAGAGGAAAGATTATGAGAAATACGGTATTTGAAATTCTTGCAGACAGTGCTGAAAAATACGCTGATCGTACAGCAATCCGTTATCTGAAGAAACGAGAAGTTATTGAGAGAACTTACGAACAACTTATGGTTGATGTGCAGAAGATCACATTGCTGTTAGAGGAACACAAGCTGATCGGAAAGCATATTGCCGTCCTGGGACCGAGCTCTTATGAGTGGATCGCTGTTTATCTTGCAATTGTGACAAGCGGCAGTGTGGCACTTCCGCTGGATGCCGGACTGGGAGATGAGGATCTTCTGGAATTGATGGAGCGGGGGCATGTGGATGGATTTTTCCATGATAAAGCAAAGAGCGCCCTTTCAAAATCATGGAAAGAAAAAAATGCAAACGGTGTGGATGTGGAACTTAATACGCTGCAGGATGTGCTTGCCGGTATGGAAATTACAGTTGAAAAACAGACAGAACTTTCTGTACAGAACAGGGCGCAGGATCCGGATCAGATATGTACGATCATGTTTACTTCCGGCACAACCGGGAAAAGCAAAGGCGTTATGTTAAGCAACAGAAATCTCGCCAATAATGTGGACAGTGTTCCCGGTACAGGTAAATCCAGGGACGGTCGTATTAAGCGTACTCCCCATCCATCATGCATACTGCCTGTCCATGGATTATCTGAAGGGAATCGCATCCCGGAGCAACGCTTTGCATCAATGATTCCCTTTTGCATATGATGAAAAATATCAAGCGGTTTGAGCCGAATGTAATTTTGATGGTTCCGCTTATGATCGAAACCATCGTAAAGAAACTGAAGGAAGTAAATCCGCTGATTCCGAAGAAAATGGTGCGAAAGGAAGTATTCGGTCCGAATCTCGATATGATCTGTGCCGGTGGTGCATACCTGGATCCGTATTATATTGAGGAACTGAAAAAGTATGGTGTGGAAATCTATCAGGGCTACGGTATGACAGAATGTTCCCCGGTAATTGCAACGAACTGGCAGCAGGAAAACCGGGCAGGTTCCGTTGGAAAAGCCATGCCAAACTGTGAAGTACGGATTGCAGATGAAGAAATTCAGGTAAAGGGCACAAGTGTTATGTCCGGTTACTATGAAATGCCGGGGGAAACAGAAGAAGCGTTAAAGGATGGATGGCTTTGTACCGGTGATCTTGGTCGGATCGATGAGGACGGATACATATTTATTACCGGAAGAAAGAAAAACCTGATCATTCTTTCCAACGGAGAAAATATTTCGCCGGAAGAGATTGAGGGAAAACTCTCTTTATATGATCTGATCAATGAAATTGTAGTAACCGGAAACGGAAATTACCTTACGGCACATGTTTATCCTGATGAAGCATACATAGAAAAGAAACATTGGAATGATGAAAAAGTAGAGAATAAGCTTCAAAGGATATTGGATGATTATAATAAAACACAGCCGACTTATCGCAGAATTATCGGGCTTGAAATAAGAAAGGAGCCCTTTGAAAAGAGCTCCACAAAAAAGATCAAAAGAAATTTGGTTGTATAAGAAATCTGATCGTAAAACGAAAACCTATTGTCTAGAAAAAGTCACTCATGTCACAGAGTTTCGTTAAATGTGCAGCTACAGCATCCGGCTCATCGGCAAGGTTGTTTACGGCCCATTTATGCAAAACACCTACAACACCTCCGATTGCATAGGCAAGAGAGTAAGAGTAGTCCTCCTGTGCATGCCCTGTTTTTTGGGAAAGCTTTGTCTTTTCCGAAGAGTAGCGGTGGAGCATAGAGAGGGCTTTTTTTACAAAGCTGTTTGCCTGAGGGGTTACAAGGATTCGTGCCAGGTAGCGGTTTTCTGTAATATAACGGCAGAGCAGTTTGAAAAAGTGCCGGCTGGCCTCATCACTTGTTTTGGGGTTAAATGTGCGCAGCATTTCAAAAATCTCATCTAAGATCATTTCTTCCATAGCGTCTATAAAAGTTGGCATATCCACATAGTGGTTATAAAAGGTAGCCCGCGCAATTCCGGTTACCTTTGTGATCTCGGAAACGGAAATCTTATCCAATTCTTTTTTGCCTGCTAAAATGCGAAAGGCATCCCGAAGGTCTTCTTCGGTGCGTTCGTAGCGGCTGTCTTCCGATAATGTCATATTTCCTCCTGTATTCATTATGTCCATTGATATTTCAGGTGTATCTACCTTGTAATTTCATTTGAATTTTATTTATTTTACCACATTTCCAAAACGAATTATGAAAACTCACAGATTAGAAATGTTTTCTTTGAAAAATATTTTTGAGAATAAAAAGAAGAGATTTCCAAAATTAAAATAAAAAAGAAAAATATTTTCACTTTTCTATTGACGTAACGTAATTCCCCCTATATAATGCAGGTGTATCAAAGAAAAACGTAATAAATACGCTCCAAAATGTGAAATACGGGAGGATTCTTTTGGAATCAAATACAGGTATTATTTTAAAAATACAAACAGAATATAACCAGTTTACAAAGACGGAAAAAAAGGTTGCAGACTACATTTTGGAAAATGCGCAATCTGTTTTATACATGTCGATCACGGATCTTGCGGACGCCTGTAATGTAGGTGATACCAGTGTGTATCGTTTTTGCCGGACCATGCAGCTTTCCGGATATCAGGAATTCAAAATGCAGCTTTCCCTGGCCCTTGCCGGACATGAAAGCACACAGGATGTTTCCGAGGCTCATGAGGATGAAAGTGCAGATCTTTTGGATCTGACCGCAAATATCGACATGAAAGCCATTCAGGAAACTCACCGCATGCTGGACAGAGACACGGTAGAACGGGTCACTGATATGATTGAGGCTGCTGACAGAATATACGCCTTTGGTGTCGGAGACAGCCGAATGGTAGCAGAGGAAATCCGCAACAAATTCATGCGGCTTACCGGAAAGGCTTACTACATTGATGATCCGCATATCCAGGCTATGTGTGCTTCCCTTTTAAAAGAAGGGGATCTGGTATTTATCGTTTCCTATTCCGGTTCCGCAAAGGACAATGTCCATGTGGCTAAAATTGCAAAGGAAGCCGGTGCAAAGGTTGTGATCATTACCCATTTCAGAAAATCTCCGTTAACCGCCTATGCGGATGAAATGCTTTTATCCGGTGCAAAGGAATCGCCAATGAATGCCGGTTCCATGGCAGCAAAAATGGGACAGCTGTATCTGGTGGATGTGCTGTATCAAAAATATTACAGCCGTCATGCCGCAGAAAGTCTTGAAAACCGGGAAAAAACATCAAAAGCTGTTGTAGACAAATTGTACTGATCTGACAAGAGAAGTGTTAACAGGTATCGCCGGGCGCGAGGAAAGAAGCTTTATATGAATCCAAAAGTAGAGAAACTAAAAGGAAAATTAATCGTTTCCTGTCAGGCGCTTCCAAATGAGCCGCTGCATTCTTCATATATAATGGGACGAATGGCAGCTGCCGCAAAGGAAGGCGGTGCTTCGGGAATCCGGGCAAACACAAAGGAAGACATTGCACAGATTCAGTCGGAAGTAGAGCTTCCGATCATCGGTATCGTAAAACGGGATTATGACGACAGCAAAGTTTACATTACACCAACCATGAAGGAAGTGGATGAACTTATGGAAGTAAAGCCGGAGATCATTGCGATGGATGCAACCGGACGAACACTTCCCGGCGGCAGATCACTGGATGAATTTTTTGCAGAGGTTAAGAAAAAATATCCCGACCAGCTTTTTATGGCAGACTGCTCCACAGTAGAAGAGATGGTCCATGCGGATGAGCTGGGGTTTGATTTTATCGGAACAACCATGGTTGGTTATACGGAAGAAAGTGCCGATCTGCATATTGAAAATAATGATTTTGAAATCATAAGGGAAGCTCTTTCAAAAGTAAAACACCCTGTGATCGCAGAAGGAAATATCAATACGCCGGAGAAATGTAAAAGGGTGATCGAACTGGGATGTTATGCAGTAGTGGTTGGTTCCATTATAACCAGACCGCAGCTCATCACAAAACCATTTGCCGAAGCATTGGAATCACTTGTGTAGCAGGAAGGAGCAATCATGATCATTCAAAGCAAAAAGGTTTGGATCGGGAATATGTTTTATCCGGCTCAGATTGAAATGGAAGATGTAAAAATAAAAGCAATTTATCCATATGGACAGAAACCTGCAGATGTGGATTACGAAGACAGACGGATCCTGCCGGGATTTATAGATATCCACACCCATGGCGCTTACGGGTTTGACACCAACGATGCCGAGGAAGAAGGACTTCGCTACTGGATGGCGCACATTCCGCAGGAGGGTGTAACTTCCATTCTGCCTACCACAGTTACCCAGATGCCGGATGTGTTAAAGAAGGCAGCAGCAAACGTAGCAAAGGTGATGAATGAAGGCAATGAAGGTGCCGAAATCTTAGGCATCCACTTCGAAGGACCTTTCCTTGATATGGAGCGAAAAGGCGCTCAGCCGCCGGAAGCCATTCAGGTGCCTGCGGTAGAAATGTTTGAGGAATACCAGAAGGCTGCCGAAGGAAATATCCGCTACATTACATTAGCACCGGAGCATGATGAAAACTTGCACTTACCAGATACTGTGCAGGTCACGGTGTTCGTGTCAGCATGGACATTCCGGAGCGGATACTGACTGTGCTGTCATGGCAATTGCTAACGGAGCCGTTTCCCAGACCCATGTATATAACGGTATGCCGCCGTTCCATCACAGAACACCGGGGCTTGTGGGAATGGCATTTCGAATGTCGGAAACCTACGGTGAGATCATTGCAGACGGTCACCATTCTCACATTGTAAGTCTTTACGATTTCTTTGCGGCAAAGGGACCGGATCATGCATTATGATCACGATCTCTCGTGCAAAGTACTGTGCA
>ADGC01003974.1_pt1 | contig 17082 bp, 11 predicted proteins | sample 268048 | NCBI WGS metagenome assembly ADGC01 (sample SAMN02954255, study PRJNA42359) | wallaby gut metagenome | biome: terrestrial; feature: wallaby; material: gut; isolation source: foregut contents of Macropus eugenii | host: Notamacropus eugenii | place: Australia
CGTTTTAACGAAGAAATAAACAACAATAACGCTAAAATTAACACCAACATGTAATCGTAATATGAGTTGCATATTTTACGATAAAATTTTCAGTTTCAATGTTTTCTATGATGTTTTGAGTTGTTGTCTCTATACTGTTTTTTTCGTTGGACTTTTTATTGGTTTTTATTGATAAATTTAATTCACTTATTGCTTCGTTATTATTATAGTAAAACGCTTTTGAATTTAAATTTTCAACTAGTTTTTTTACATTATTATATGCTTGGGCATAATTATGTTTATTAGCGAGATATTCTGTCTGTACTAAAGTATATTGAGTTTTTTGTTCTTCATTAAATTCTGTATTGAGTGTTTTTATATCATTTAGTATTTTAAAAGCTTTATTGGTTTGTCCTTGTTTTATATAGAGACTAGCCAAGTTTAAACTTGTATAAATGTATTCTGAGATTTGTTTTTCAGATTGATATATATTGCTAGAAATAGTGTAATACTTTATAGCTCTATTGATATCATTTAAGTTAGTGCATGTGTATGCTAAGTCTTTTGCAATTGAAGCCTTGTTTAACAATGATGTTTCAATACTATTAAACAATAACTCGGCTTTTAGTAGCATAGTATATGCGTTACTATTATCTTTTATGGTTGCTTCATACCTAGTTAAAGTTCCTAATTCTTTTACAAATTGTTTTAAAGATTTAGGCTCTTTTTCAAAAAAATTGATACTAATTTTTTGATAATTTACAGCTTCATGGATATATCCTAAGTCAAAAAGAGCGCTTGCAATTTCTTTGGCTATAATTGCTTTAGCATAATTATATTGTTTAGAATCATAAAGGTCATATACTTGTAATAATAATTGTAAGGCTTTATCGTTTGCTTTCATCTTTTGGCAGAAGAAAGCATAGCTAAGTAAGGTGTTGACTTTTAAATGAAAAGCTTCAGGTTTTTCAAGAATTTTATTACTTAAAAAATTGTCTAAAGCTTTATTTGCTGTTAAATAATTTCCTAAATAAGTATGAACATTAGTATTCATTAACTGTGAATAATATCTTAATTCATCAATATTTAATGGACCTCTAAAGTCATGAATTTGATTACTAAAATTATTTTCACTTAGCTTGGGAAGAGTTGGTAATTCTATAAGCTTTATACGTTCTTTATTGTATTCAGCAAGTATTTTAATTTGTTCTTCTTGCTTATTTTTAGGTTTTATTTGAAAGATAATTTTTAAGATGTTTTTAGCTTCTTCTATTTGATTAGAGGCTATTTGACATGATGCTAAAGTATTTAGAGCATACATTTTTTCTTGTTGAGATAAAACTATAGGCTCATTTTTATTATTAGCAGATCTGTCATCTATATTGATAGAATCTGTAATTAAAATTTTTTCAGTTATATTTATACAAGTATAAGGGTTTGTGCTTTCTAGTTGTTGGGCAAATATTATATCTTCATTTATGTTACTAAATTTACCATCAGAGTATGTTGGTAATAACATAGAGAGTAAAGCAACTGAAAGCATATAAACCTTATCAAGAAATAACAATCATCTACATAGGTGAGGTATCTTTTTTGTAAGTATCTTTTATATTTTTGGCGATACTGTGTTTTACGATACCAAACCTAAAATTTATTTACTGTCTTATCAAACGTAAACTATATTGGCTTGGTTGACTCATTGCACGAACAGGATTGATATCAACACCACCTCTTCTTGTGTAGTAGGCTCGAACTTCTAATTTATTTAATTTAAAACTATTAGCTAAATCAGTAAATATACGTTCCACACAATGTTCATGGAATTCATTATGGTTTCGCATTGAAATAATGTATTTTAATAATGATTGATGATTAATAGCTTCACCTTCATAGGATATAAAAACACTACCCCAATCAGGTTGTCCTGTTACTAAGCAATTTGATTTTAATAAATTTGAGTATACTTGTTCTGACACTATTTGTGATGATTTAGTAGGATCTTTTTGTAAAAGATTGGCATTAATATCATATTCTGTTACTTCGATGTCTTCATTATCCAAACAAATATAATCTTTAAAATTATTGTTAAGTGCAGAGATGCTTTGTTTTAAAGAATCAGCAATTGAAAAAAGCTTAACATCTACTTGTTTTTCAATAGCGTTTGATAAATCTTTAGTAATAGTTTGTATTACAGTATTAAGATCTTTAAATTTAGTTTGATTAAAACTATTTAAATATAATTTTAAAGATTTTGATTCAAAAAGATATTCAGAGTCTGCTGGAACATATATTTCACCAATAGCAATTTGAGGTTTACCTTTTTGATTTAGCCATGAAACTTCATATAGATGCCATAGATCAAAACCATAAAAAGGGATTTTTATATCTAAGGTATTTCTATTTAAACTTCTAGGTATTTTCTGAATTAAATTGGGATTATACTTTGTTTCATATTTACTTTTATGACCTAATTCTAAATTAGCAAGTAAATCTTTATAATTATTAGTATTAGAAGTCATTAGAGATATCCTTTTTAGATGTTATATAAAATTATCCAAATTTTATTTTTTTTTACTATAAGATTATGTTTATGTAAGATTACATCTTAAAAATTTTTTGTAAAAAATCTTTATTTGATTCGGCACCAATATATGTACGAATTTTTTTATCTTGTTCAGGAAGTGGTCCTAAATCAATAGTTTCAATATTATAACTTAAATAACTGATTGCTTGTCTGTATTGATGTTCTGCAGGGACTCTAAAACATAAATCATAGTTAAATGGCACAGGAAATAAATAACCGAACTTAATTAGATCTTCTAGTTGTTCGATCGTCCATGAAGACATGCCAACATATATTTTATAATCATCTAATAAATCTTGTTCTGCAGCAATTTTTTTTAAGCAATCTAAAGAAGTTGTAATACAAACTTCATCATTGATTTTTGAAGTTGCTATAAAACGATTGTCGTTGGTATTATTGTGCAAAACAAATACCGATGGAATTGTTTTTTTTAACTCGCCTTTATATACGGGGCGTCTAATAAATTTATGTTGATTTTTTATTTCAAGATGGAGGTCATCAAAAAGTCTTAATTCATCTTGAATGTTAGGTAAAGGTGCATTCAATATAAGGCCATTTAATGCTTTTAAACGAGGATGTTTACTAGTCATTAAAATAAGCTTTTGCTCTAACAAGGTACCATTTAGTCTAGGAGATGCTACTAAGAAGTGTCCTTCTATTGATGCTAGATTTTTAAATGAAAAAGTGCTATTCATCATTTATTTAAATATCTCCAAAACTTGCTTGTAAAATACTAATCGCAACTAAAGCTGCTGTTTCTGTTCGTAATATTCTAGGACCTAATAATACATCTTGGTAATTAGCTTTTTGAGCAGCTATTACTTCTTCATCAGAAAAGCCACCTTCAGGTCCAATAATGATTCTTAAATTTGGTGAAGAAAGTTTTAAATCTTTAATATGAGTTTGACAATAAGGATTTAAGGTTAAGCAAAGATCATTATTAGGCTGATTTAAGAATTCATCAAGGGAGCAAATAGGGTTAACTTTAGGAACAAAAGTTCTACCACATTGTTCACATGCGGAAATTACTATTTTTTGAAAAGAATCGTTTTTCTTATCAAAGCGTTCTTTAGGTAATTTTACAGAACAACGAGTTGATAATAGGGGGGTTATTTCTGTTACTCCTAACTCTATTGCTTTTTGAATGGTGAAATCCATTTTATCACCACGACTAATAACTTGACCGAGATGAATTTTTAAAGGAGATTCAATGTCTTTATTTACGGCTTCTTTTACTTTTACTACTACTTTTTTACGAGTACATTCTACTATTTCTGATGGATATTCAACTAATTCTTGTCCATTGAATAGAGTGATTTCTTCTCCTTCACGCATGCGTAACACTCGTTCTACGTGAGCCGCGCCATCTTCACTTAATTCTATAAGGTTGTCAACTTGTATAGGTTGTGGTTCATAAATTCTAATAGTACGCATCGTTTTTGTAAATCCTTGGTTTTATGCTTTTTACACTTTTCCGAAATAAATCTGTTTTCACGGTGCTGTATTTGACCAATCTGTTGATTGCGGTAGCATTCTTGTTTTGTTGGTGGATATTTTTTGTTCCAAATTTCCATCATTTTGCGATCTCGGGAATTTATGCTTATTTTATAATTTTCTAACACATATAAAAAGGTTCTTGCGATAAATCCTTTGGTATAATTTGCAGGTTGTACGGCTTTAGGAAAAGATTCACTAACTACAAAGTAACATTTTCCATATTTGGTGCTAGAGTTTTTGGTGAATTCACTATATCTATAATTAGATCTTACTGCGTTTATTTCGCCAACAGATGGAACTAAGTTATGCATATCACCTTCAAATTTTACAAATTTTGGATCACCTTGGCAATTTCTCCGACCACCTGTTTTCCAACATTTTAATCTTGCCCCAAACCAAGAAGCAGGAACTATGTGTTCCCATTCGATTCTTTGAGCTCTTTTCTTGAATTTTCCTGGAGTATAACCGCATTTTTTTAAATCAGGTACTAACTTATTGTTAACAATCTTCATGGGACAATGACAATAAAAAGTTTCCTTGGGGCCTAATTTGTTGGGCATTTGGTTATATATGTTTGTTAAATATCCTTGAGCTTTTCTAAAATTTATTAAAGGAGATAAATTAGTGATTTTATCATTTAACTTTGAACTCAAATTTTTATTTTGAGAATTAGTTACATTATTATTTATTGTTGTTTTGTTGGTATTTTTGATATTTGATAAATTATTATCTTTATTGCTGTTTTTTGAGACTTCTTTTTCTTGAAGGGTTCCTGAAGTATCAATGCTAGAATTTGTAAATAGTTCCTTACTAAATTCCCAAATTTGACTATCAGAAAATTTGTTTACCTTGGAAAGGGTATGTCTAATTTGTTTTTCATATTTATTATAAATAGGGGTTATGGTGCCTGCAAAAGAATCGTGAAAGCGCCATTGTAAATTAACTACATATACAAGTGTGATTATGAGAGTGGCTTTTAGTATTCGAAAACTTAAGCTTCTCTTTTTGTTTTTTTTCTTCCTCCTTTTTTTCTAAAAAACATTTTTTATTATAATTATTTTTACCTTATCTTTAGAAAATATGTAGTCATAGCTAACTGAACTATTCTTATCTTGGACTGATTTGAGTATTTATTTTTTAAGAATATTTCTCTTTTAAGCTCTTTCAATTATGACTCTTGGTACTTTGAACCAAAAATTATTTTTTAGTTCATTTTTATTTTTAATGACATTTAAAATGTCTAAAATATAGTTATATATTAAAAGTATATTTATTATATCATATATACAGAAAAATTCTGTATTAGTAAACACGTTTTCGAGGAAAATCTTTTTATTTAGGACCTTTATAGGTGGGTAATAAAAGATATTTGTAATTTATTATTTTTTAGGAAGTTTATTTTTCTAAAGTAATAAACTATTTCGAAGTAGCTAAAAATTTGCGTCATTGTGAGTGAATGTTCGTTATAATAACTAAAGTGTTTAATTGAGATTAAATATCTAATACTATGTTTGATATTTAATTATTGTGGTAACAAGATTTTTTAAAGAAAAAAATAACAAATGTATAAATTTGTATACTTTGGTATTTTAGATTAAGTTTTTTAAGGTACATTTTTTCTTAAATAAAAATAGGTGTTTTTATGAATTTAAAGAATATGATTGGTTTAGGTGTGGCTGGAAATTTTGCAGGTCACTTAGAACAAGCTGGTGAAGCAAGTGATTTTACAAGTGTTAAGGTAGTTGAAAGTACCGCTCCTAAGGCTGTTTTCCCTTTCTATCTTCCAAATCCAACAGGAGAATTAGGTAGCTATTCTTTTTTATCACAATATCCTATTTCTGATGAAAAATTAGTAGCTCCAAGTGGAGATGGGGATAATCTTCAAATGGAACCTGAAATTTGTATTATATTTGATGTAGTGTATAACGAAAATAATGAAGTTATCGCTTTAAATCCTTCAAAGTATTCTGTTTTTAATGATAGTTCAATTCGTAGAAAAGGCGCTAAAAAGATTTGCGAGAAGAAGAATTGGGGGGATTCAACCAAAGGTGTAGGTTCTAAATTTAATGATTTAGATTTATTTACTAAAGACGGAGTCTTAAATGACTTACGTATCGCTTCTTTTATAAAGAGAGATAATGTGGTTTATGCTTATGGCGTTGATAGTGCGGTTGCTGATTATAATTATAATTATGAAAAGTTAACTGCATGGTTAATTGATAAGATGAATAACCAAAAGGATGAAGGTCCGATGAATAATATTCATGACTACCTTCTTGCTTGTGGTAAGCCTAATCAAGCATTAATTACTATTGGTGCAACTCGCTATACTGAATTTGGTCAAAATAACTACTTAAAAGTTGGTGATACTGTGTATGTAGTTACTTATAATCCTAAAGATGTTACTTTAGATGAAGTTGAAAACATGGTTAAGAGTGACAATTTTTCAGATAAAGTTATTCGTTTAAGACAAGAAGTTGTATCTAAGTAGTTTCATTTTCTAGGAATTTCCTTAATTTAATTACTTGTGATTTTGAGTTGGTAATTTTCTGAGAAAGAACTATTAACTCAAAATTGAAATATGAAAGAACTATAGATTAAAAATAATATAAAATTTCAGAGAATAAAATAGCACCTACAATTGAATTGAAGGTGCTATTTTTATCATATTAGCAAATGATGTTGTGCAATATTTTTGTAAAAAATATTAGTGTTCTAATGCTAAATGACGAAGAATTTCTGCTTTATCAATTTGTTCCCAAGGGAATTCTTCTCTACCAAAGTGGCCGTAAGCAGCTGTTTGGAAGTAGATAGGACGCTTTAACTTAAGCATTTCAATTAAGCCATAAGGTCTTAAATCGAATACTTCTTTAATAATTTGTTCCAATCTTTCTTCAGAAACAACACCTGTGCCAAAAGTATCTACAGATATTGATACAGGTTCGGCAACACCAATTGCATAAGAAACTTGAATTTCACATTTCTTTGCGAGTTTAGCAGCTACGATGTTTTTAGCAACATAGCGAGCAGCATATGCTGCACTTCTATCCACTTTTGATGGGTCTTTTCCTGAGAATGCACCACCACCGTGTCTAGCATAACCACCATAGGTATCAACGATGATCTTACGGCCTGTTAAACCACAGTCGCCCATAGGACCACCGATTACGAATCTACCAGTTGGATTAATAAAGTATTTAGTTTTTGGTGTTAACCATTTTGCAGGTATAACTTTATTGATAATTTCTTCTCTAACTCCTTCATGAATTTCTTTGTTAGAAACTGTTTCATCATGTTGAGTTGAAAGCACAATTGTATCAATACCTTGAATAGAGCCATCATCATTATAGATAAATGTTACTTGGCTCTTTGCATCAGGTCTTAACCATGGTAATTTACCACTTTTACGAACTTCTGCTTGTTTACGCATTAAGCGATGAGCATAAGTTATAGGAGCAGGCATAAATACATCAGTTTCATCACATGCAAAACCAAACATTAAACCTTGGTCACCTGCGCCTTGTGATAAAGGATCTGCTCTTGATACACCTTGATTGATATCAGGAGATTGTTTACCGATAGCATTTAATACTGCACATGAATTAGCGTCAAAGCCGATATCAGAGTGGTTATAGCCAATATCACATACAACCTTTCTAACAAGTGATTCGATGTCAACCCAAGCTGTAGTTGTGATTTCACCACCAACTAAAACCATACCTGTTTTAACAAAAGTTTCACATGCAACGTGAGCTTTGTCGTCTTGTTTTAAAATTTCATCAAGGACTGCGTCTGATATTTGATCAGCTATTTTGTCAGGATGTCCTTCTGAAACTGATTCAGAGGTAAATAATTTTGTCATTTTTTTGAAATATTCCGATTAAAATTCTTGTTTATTCTTATTTTATGGAGATGAAAATAGATGCTTTATTGATAAATACTGGGAGGTTATTTGAATTATATCACACATACAATATTTATCTCAACATAATGATTTTGATAAAAAATTTCAGTTGCTGAAAATTAGGTTGGTTATAAATAAGTTATAAATAAGTATAAAAAGTTATTAACAAGTTTGTTTTTTAACGTAGCTAATAACAAATATGTGAATAAATTTGAAATATTGAATAATTTTTATGTCATTTTTTAGTTTTTTATATTGTGAAAATTTAAAATACTATTATCAATTTTTGTTTGTGAATAAAAAATTTACATATTTGTAAATACTAGTATTTACTGTGGATTAGAGTGATATTTACATATTTATTCAGTTTCTCAATAAAAATAAAGAAAATGTTTTTTATAAGCAAAAATTATGATTTGATTTTTATGGTGAATTAATTTCATTCATGATTAAAAATTTAGATATATAAAATTAAAATAAAAATAAAGTTTTCTTCATTGAGATGAGGAAAAAAAACAATCATTATTTTGGATACTATATTAAAACTTATGTAATATAGTGAAAAAATAAAGAAAAAGAGATGCGACGAAATAGAAAAATATTAAATAAAAATAGAATAAAGTTTTATCTATAATTCGAAAGATTTACGGTAAATATAGTTTTAAGTGTACTTGAATTTTTTAGTTACTTAAATCTGAAAAGTCTTATTTTTATCTGTTTTTATTTTTAATATAAAGCTGTCACTGATAGCTTGGTCTTATTTATAACGATATGGAATATATTAAAAATTTTATTCCTAATATGCGTATTTTTCTTATTTCTTTTCATTTTTAATTTTGATGCAAAATTTATTTTAAGTTTTAAAAAATGCTGAATTTTTATGAATAGTAAATCATCGAATTAAATTCATCGATAGTTTAACTTGTTTATTCAAAAAATAATTTAACGAACTGAGGTTTGTAAATAGTTTTTTGATGAGATATAGCTATGCTTGGATTTTTTAATAAACTTATTTCATATAAGCAATCTATTATTGTTGTAATAGTATTGGTATGCACATTAATTGGATTTTCTTTAACTTACCGTTATAAGTTAGAGAAGGTGATGTTCGACTATGCAAAGCAACAAATGCAGTTGGCTTCTACTTCCGAATTAAATAATATAAATAAAAGCATCACCGACATCATAAAGTATTTAAAAATAGCGTCTCGATCATTGTCTGAGAATCAAATAGGTAGTAATAAAGTTTATCAACCTGTTGCTGATGGATTAAAAAATGTTGTTGGATTTTTAGATGTTGGTGTTGCAGACATCTATGGTAAAAGTATTTATGGATTTCAATTACCTGATGGTGAAATTCAAAAAATTATTGCAGGTCTAAGGAAGGGGGCATACGTTGGTTATGTTCCTGATTTAGACAATTCTTATTATGATATCATTATTGCAGTTCCTGTTTACACGGCTGACTATATCTCCAATATTTTGTTTGTTCGTATTACAGAAACAGAATGGTTACGCTATCTAGATAATGGTAATAATAGAGTTATTAGTTTAAATAAATCTCGTTTTAGCTTTCTTTCACATGATTTTGATAAAATCGTACACATTAATGATTTTACAATTAACAAGAAGATTCCATATGAAGTAATGGTATATGTGCGAAATTTATTGTCACAAGATGGAATTGATGATGAAGATAACGCGGAACGAACTGCTAACTATTATAAAAACTTCTTAGGTCGTAATGCAAATCAGTTATTTTTATTTCAAAGTGATGATTTGCAAAAATTCTATGTAACTGTACTTAATACTAATTATGATGGTTTTTATTACTTAAATGTTGTTTCTGCAGCAGCATTTGATAGCAGAATAAATTCTATTTTAATTATGTTCGTGGTATTTGCTATATGCTTTATATTAGTAGTTGTTATCTTGTTGATATATTACGAATTTACAGTTAATGCTAGTAAGAAATCTATTCATAATTTAGCTTACGTAGACGAATTCACTCAACTTCCTAATAAATCAAGTTTACGTCTTAAGTTTAAAGAAATGAGTTTAGCGAGTAAGCCTAACAATCATAATCTTTATATTGTGAAGCTTGTAATTTCAAACTATAACTGGATATCTAGATTATATGGATTTAAAGTTGCTGAAAAGTTTGAAATGAATGTTGCAAATTATTTTAGAAAACTTACCGATGAACATGTATTTATATCTCGTGTTCAAGATTTCTTTGTATTGTTAATCGCAACCCATGGAAACGAAGATATCAAAGATATATTAACAGAAAGCTTTGACAAAATTGATACTGTTGATACTGTTGATTTTAAGGCTGTATATACTTGTGGAGTTGCAGAATACATTGAAGATGAAAAAACAGTAATTAATGATGAATTATTAGATTTTTATTTAGATAATTGTGCTATTGCTATAGCAGCTTCTGCCAAAAATAAGTCTAAGGAATATAGAGGCCAGTTTAAAAATAGAATTTACTTCTATAGTCCTAAGTTTAGAGAAGAAATTCAAGCTAATAGTGTTTTTGAAAATGAACTCCAACCTGCTCTTGAAAGTAAAGATTTCTTAGTTTTCTTGCAACCTAAATATGATTTAGAAACTAATAAGCTCGTTGGGGCAGAAGCTTTAGTTCGTTGGAATTATCGCGGTCAAGGTATAATTCCGCCATTTAAGTTTATTCCTATTTTTGAAAAAAACGGTTCCATTGCTGCAATAGATAACTATGTGTTTGATGAAACATTAGCTTTATTAAGAAAATGGAAAAGCAATGGTATGAAGTTGGTTCCTGTTTCTGTTAACTTGTCACAAGTACAATTTTTAAATCCTAATTTAGTATCAGAACTTCGTAAGAAAGTGGAAAACGATTTAGATTTAATACCATATATTGATATTGAAATTACGGAATCTGCCACAGTAGGTGACACTGTACATGTAATAGATTTATTAACACAAATTAAGAAAATAGGTTTTAAATTGTCAATGGACGATTTTGGTACAGGATATTCTTCATTATCAAATTTATCGGTAATGCCTTTTGACACTGTAAAAATTGATAAGTCATTTGTTGATAGAGCCAAAGTAACAGATCCTAAGTCAATAATAATTATTAAAGATATTGCGTTGATTGCTAAGCATTTTAATATACATACTCTTGTTGAAGGGGTGGAAACTTTACCTCAGAAGAATTTACTAAAATCTTGTAAATGTGAATATTGCCAAGGATATTACTACTCTAAACCAATACCTGTTGCTGATTTTGAAGAGTTACTTACAAAAGATGAAGTGTTTGTAGATAAAGTAGGAGAAGAAGAATAAATGATAAGGATTCCTACTCTTGCATATGTTATATTGTTTTGTTTCTCAATAATTTTTGCTGCATCTGCATTTATCTTGTATTACAAATCAGATGTAGACATTTCTATACATGATGAATTTATATATAGAGATAGCAAACCATCTTTGTTGTTATTACTTCCTAAAAGTCATAAAGATCATGGTTGGAGTGAAAGCCATTTTAATGGATTTAAAGGCGTTTTAATGCAAAGAAATGTAGTTACAGAAGTGCATGAATTTGTAAAGACTGAAGAATGCTTACCACAAATCGATGATTTTGTTTCACGTGGTGGTAACGTTGTTTTGGCTCCATCTTATTATTATATAAATTGTGTCAATGAAGCAGCCATTAAATATCCTAATATATATTTTGTTTCAGTTGTTGATAAAAATGTAATTCCAAGAAGTAATGTCGTAAGTATCGGTACAGAAATGTATTATCTTCGTTATATTTCTGGAATGATTGCAGGAAGTGTTACTAAAACAGGGCGCATTGGTTACTTAATTTATAAGAAGACTCCTGAAACAATGCAAGGAGTAAATGCTTTTACTTTAGGAGTTAAAAGGATTAGACCTTCTGCAACAGTTGTTGTGTTTAGTATGGATAAAATAACCCAGGATTTAGATAAATTTCTTAATAAAGTTTATGATGAAGATCATCAACTAACAGTGTGGACTTATCACATGTCTGGTAACGAAGTAGAACAATTTGCAGAAAAAAATCATTTAAAGGTTATTAATTATCATGTAAAGAAAGATAATGATTTTGTGAGTGCATCAATTGCGTCTGTAACATGGGATTGGAGTAATGTTTACCAAAGACTAGTGAGAGCAGTTTTAGATTATGGTTTTAATGGTGGTATTATGCTCTTCCCATTGCATACAGGAATTGCCAAATTTAGTATCAAAAATGATTTACCTATAGAAATTAAAAATAAAGTTTCCATGGAACTACAATGTTTAAGTGACGAAGAGTGTGATTTATTTTGGGGACCTTTATATGATACAAGGGGAATTTAAGGGTTCCTAGACAACAAAAAGTTTCACATGAAGAGTTAATTTATGGGATGTCCTGGTTCGTAGATGGGGTGGAAGAATATCATGATTCAGAAGATTAAAAATTTTCTCTTAAGACACTCTAAATATAGTATCCTTTTTTTTACTCTTGGTATTGCTTTAATTACAAGTGTATTTTTTATTTCTTCCCATTACGTAGAAAGACATAAAAATCTTCAGATTTATAATTTGGTTGAAACTAAAAAGAATGAAAATAAAATTTTAATGATGTTGCAATCAAATATAAGAAATGATGATAAGGCCAAAACGCATATGCTTGGTTTTATAAAGGCTAGCATTAGATTCCCAAATTTTGAGATATCTGTAGTTGAAGGTGTTGGAACTGATTTAAATAAGTTTACTCAGTTAGTAGAGAATGCTTATAAAGAAGGTGTAAGAAACATTTTTTTACTTGGTTTTAGTAATACTTTAGAATTTTACAATATTACTCGTAAATATAACGATGTATCTTTCTTTGTTTTTAACGGAGAAGATTTAGAAAGAAATATAAAAAACTATAGTGTAAAAATTTATTTAGAAAAATATTATTTGGGAATGCTTGCAGGTATTCAATCAAAAACAGATCAAATAGGTTATTTTATGAATGAAGGAGTTGCATCAATTCGTTCATTAAACTTTTTTGCTCGAGGGGTTGATTTTGTAAATCCAAAAGCTGTTATTCACGTATTAGGTCTTGATGAAAAGTATAATTTAAGCAATATAGATGATATATTGAGTAAATTCATTAAAAGATTTGATATTGATGTTATTTCAGGTTCTGCAAAGAAATGTTATTGGTGTAAAGTTGCTGAAGCTAATAATGTAAGTTTTATTGGTCAATACACAGATGAAAGCAATAAGTTCTCACCATTATATTTGGGAGCTTATGATGTAGATTTTTCTAAAGTATATTCTTATTTATTTTCAATGATTATTAATGGCACAATAAACTATAAAGAACTATCTTGGTTTGGTAGAGATGATGATGTTATCAAATTAAGTCCATTTAGTTTGCTTGTGTCAAGGGATGCAATCTATAGAATTAAAAGTCGTAAAAGAAATTTGGACAATGGCGTAGATTCTATGTTAAAAGGTCCAATTTACTCTAATACAGGACAATTGTTTGCACCTGCAGACTCAATTATGTCTGAGCGAATAATTATAAAGCAAGATACTTGGTTTTACAGAAATGTTGTGCAACATGATATTGATAAATTATATTCTGAAGAAGATAAAGCTCAAATGAAGTTAGAAGAACCCGTTGATGAGGGTATAAATGATTTTGTACTAATACAGTACAATGAAGATGAATTGCTACAATTACTTAATAGTGAAGAAAAATATCTAAAGATATGTAATAACGACAAATAATGTGCATTAATAAAATGAAAATAAAAATAGTTAAAAGTATCTACTTATATATTTAAACTGAAAAATTGAAAAAAACTCATTGTTATTTGTCTGTTATTAAAATAAATATTGTCAATTTATGTGATATAATGCACTGCGAAAAAGTAGAAGTTGTTTTTTGTAATTTTCGTAAATGTACTTTATATATAAAAATATAGCAAATATATTTAGAAAATTATTGAAAGCTCTTTTATGCTAAAAATATATAAAATATTGAAATTTTCTTTAATAATTACTTCATTCATTTTAAGATTTTAGTTTTTAAGAGTTTTTTCTATTTTGATAATTCGAATTGTCCCTTTTATTTTGTTCTTTAATGTTGCGCAGGAGTTTTAAATGCCATCAAGTAAAGAGTTAGCTAATGCTATTCGTGCATTAAGCATGGATGCTATTCAAAAAGCAAATTCTGGTCACCCAGGTGCCCCTATGGGTATGGCTGACATTGCCGAAGTTTTATGGCGTGGATTTTTAAATCATAATCCAGCTGATCCTAAGTGGGTTAATAGAGACCGTTTTATTTTATCAAATGGTCATGGTTCAATGCTTTTATACTCACTACTTCACTTGACTGGTTATAACATGTCAATTGATGATTTAAAGCAATTTAGACAATTAAATTCAAAGACTCCAGGTCACCCAGAATATGGTTACGCTGATGGTGTAGAAACAACTACAGGTCCATTAGGTCAAGGTATTGCTAATGGTGTAGGCATGGCTTTAGCTGAAAAAGTTTTAGCTGCTCAATTTAATAAGCCAGGTCTTGATATTGTTGACCATTATACTTATGTGTTCTTAGGTGATGGTTGTAACATGGAAGGCGTTTCTCATGAAGCTTGTTCTCTTGCTGGTACTTTAAAGCTCGGCAAGTTAATTGCTTTTTGGGATGATAACGGTATTTCTATTGACGGTAAGACTTTAGGTTGGTTTGCAGAAGATACTGCAGCAAGATTTGCAGCTTACGGTTGGCAAGTACAAAAAGTTGATGGCCATGATGCAGAAGCTATCAAAAATGCTATTATTGCAGCTCAAGCATGCACAGATAAGCCAAGCTTAATTTGTTGTAAGACTGTAATTGGTTTTGGTTCTCCAAACAAGCAAGGTACTCAAAACTGTCACGGTTCACCATTAGGTGATGCAGAAATTGCTTTAACTCGTGAAAAGTTAGGTTGGAATTACGGTCCATTTGAAATTCCACAAGATATTTATGATGCATGGGATGCTCGTAAGAGTGGTGCAGAAAAAGAAAGCAAGTGGGATGCTTTATTTGCAGAATATTCTAAGCAATATCCTGAAGAAGCAAAAGAATTCACTCGCCGTATGAATCACGAATTACCTGCAGATTGGGCGCAAAAGTCACAGGAATTTGTTGAACAATTACAAAAGAATCCTGCCAAGATTGCAAGCCGTAAAGCTTCTCAGAATGCTTTAGATGCTTATGGTGCGTTATTACCTGAATTCTTAGGTGGCTCTGCAGACTTAGCACCAAGTAATTTAACAATGCATAAGAATTCAAAATCAATTACTCCAGATGATGCATCAGGCAACTATGTACACTATGGTGTAAGAGAATTCGGCATGAGCGCTATCATGAATGGTGTATACTTACACGGTGGTTTCATTCCATACGGCGCAACATTCTTAATGTTCATGGAATATGCTAAGAATGCTGTGAGAATGAGTGCGTTAATGAAGTTACCAGTAATTTACGTTTATACTCACGATTCTATTGGTTTAGGTGAAGATGGTCCAACACATCAACCTGTTGAACAAATTTCTTCTTTACGTTTAACTCCAAATTTAAATACATGGCGTCCATGTGACCAAGTAGAATCTGCAGCTGCTTGGAAGTTTGCTGTTGAAAGTAAACAAACTCCAAATGCGTTAATCTTCTCTCGTCAGGGTTTAGCTCAAATGGATAGAACTGACGCTCAACTTGCTAATATCTACAAAGGTGCATATGTATTAAAAGAAGGAACTAACAATCCTGATTTAATCATTATTGCAACAGGTTCAGAAGTTGAATTAGCAATGAAGACCGCTGCATCTTTAGAAGCAGAAGGTAAGAATGTTCGAGTTGTTTCAATGCCATGTTCAGAAGTATTTGATAAGCAATCTCCTGAATATAAAGAATCAGTTCTTCCAAGTTCTTGCATTAAGCGTATGGCTATCGAAGCTGGTGTTTCTGATTTCTGGTACAAGTATGTAGGCTTAAACGGTAAAGTTTTAGGTATTGATACTTTTGGTGAATCAGCTCCTGCTGAAGAATTATTTAAGGTATATGGCTTTACAGCTGAAAATGCCTTAAATATTGCAAAAAGCTTATTTTAATTATTAATCACAGTTTGATGTGATTAAAACGGGGAATATAAGAAATTTATATTCCTCGTTTTTTTTTGCATGTGAATTAGCGTGAAATAGTGTGAATTAGAGTTTAAGTTAATTTTAAGAAAATAATTTTATAAATTTAAAAATATCCTTTTACGTGGATGATAATTAGTATTGTTGTGGATAAGTTACTAAGCATAAGGTTATTTTTAGTTCATAAAACTTTAGAGTTACACACTAAAAAAATGCATTATTGATTTCTAAACTGTATTTTATAATTACATAACAATAAAAGAACACTTCTAATTTTTAAATTCTCTATATTGTCTATTTTGTTCCGGTAGCTTAAAATTAAAAGAAAAACACATAAAATTTTTTTTAACTAATACGAATAAAAATTTGGAGTTTTTTTTATGAAAAAAATAGCTTATGGCGAAAGTTTTGAAAATTTTTATGAAGATGGTTTTATTTATATTGATAAAACTAAAGAAATTTATGCGCTTATAAACTATGGTAGAGCTTTTTTTTCACGCCCACGTCGTTTTGGTAAATCAACAGTACTAGATACAATAGCAACTCTTTTTGAAAGTGGAGTTGATAAATATTTTAAAGATACTTGGATATATGAAAAGTGGAAAGAAAAAACGTATCCTGTATTAAGACTTAATTTTCTTAATTTTTCAAATAATAATTTTGATAAATTTTGTAAAGATTTTTACGACACTTTAAATTTATTTATAGAAGATAATAATTTTGATTTTGAAATTGGTTATGGGGAACCATACCAATGTTTAAAAATATTATTTGCTCGTCTACGTTCTATTGGACAAAAAATAGTAATTTTAATTGATGAATATGATTGTCAGCTAACTGCCAACATAAATAATTCTGAACTGTATAATAAATTTCAACAAAGTTTTAGAGATTTTTATGCTGAAATAAAAGGTAAAAAGGTAATAAAGTTTCTAGGAATAAC
>ADGC01007901.1_pt1 | contig 16719 bp, 18 predicted proteins | sample 268048 | NCBI WGS metagenome assembly ADGC01 (sample SAMN02954255, study PRJNA42359) | wallaby gut metagenome | biome: terrestrial; feature: wallaby; material: gut; isolation source: foregut contents of Macropus eugenii | host: Notamacropus eugenii | place: Australia
TTTCAAATACGTCGGACATCCCCATTTCCATTCTGTATTCCACTGTATTTTATCATAACAGAACTTTCGAACTGTGATAAAAACAGTGAACTACGATTTTATCATGATCCAAATCAGGAGACGTTCGTATGTATGATTGAAAATATGAAACTAGCTAAATTGCAGATTGATGCGTGCGCTGAGTGATGAAAGAAGCGCAGGCTGTACCCATAATTACTTTCCTCACTAAATTAAACATTGCATCTGCGCAAAACATGCAGCATTATAGTTCATCTGCATCTGAACCGGCAAAAGAAACATCCCGGCGTATATCTGAAAGCAAAACCCGATGATATCCTGCCTGTCAACAAAATCCCCCAGGATTCACCTTATTTGGCAAGTGCCTTGGCTGTTTCTAAGAGCCTGTGCACAAACTCATCAAAAACCTCCTCTAACGTATCATTTGCATCAAACGGTGCATCATAATCAACATCGGAGTTGATCAGGCATCTGTCAATCTCTACGGATATTTCATTTGCCTTTTCATTCAGTTCTTTCAGATATTTCTTAGCCTGATTCCGATCAAAGTTGATCGTGTATACTTCCTTTGCATCACATCGGTAGGAGACCTGATTGCCGTCTGCATTGAAGCGATAACCTACACCGCCATCCGTTAACAGCTTTTCTGTGCTTCGGATTAACGCCATGCTGCGCAGCACTTTTACTGCCTGCTGGCGGGAGGAATTCAAAACGGTTTCGCTGTCAATATCCATGGGCAGCGTTTGTTTTGTTGTTCGTATTGCGGCTGAAAGTTTTTCCTTCTCTTCTAAGAGATAGATCAAAAATGCCATCAGTTCATTAATGCGGTAGTAGAATTCCCCATCTTCATTCTTAACGATCTTAAGATTTTCTGCATCTGCCATAACCTTTTTTCTGAAATAGGTGACCTCAATCTTTTGAACGTTTTCCTTATCTGAAAGGTAAAAAAGTACTTCTTCGATCAGAGATGAAATTTTATTTTGATAACGGAATGCTTCCTTAAGATTCATGATCCAACACCTCCTGTAAACAATTTATGTATCAACTCAATGTATATACATACAATACATTTGTTGTCTGCAGAAGTCATTAAACCTGTAGTTTAGTTTTCCGATCTGTATCATTGCATCGGGCAAATCATTCATTCACATACGTACTGAGTAAATTTGTATATTTGTGTTCCTTGATCATTAATAACACTTCAAACAATGAACGATTTTCCACTACGATAATACACATCTTTTCTCTTGCCCTTGTAATGTTCTGATAAAACATTTTTGCGGTCAGATAATCCTTTCGCAGATATTCCGCTCCGAAAAGTTCGCCGTTTGCACTGTATGCAAAACTATCATCCATGATCTGCACTACACTGTCAAACTCCTGACCGATGATCTGCTGAGAATACAGATTTCCTGTATCGGGAGTCTTCCGATTCATAACTGATAAAGGTATACCCTCTGGCTTCATAAATTTTAAGGATCCGATCACATTCCTGTCTGTTGTTGGCATACACGATATCCACATTGGAATAGTCCACAAAATTTTTTGGAATATCATACAGACGAAGCAGCGTTCTTACAAAGGAAACCAATTCCGGATTGGAACGGATTTCGTACCTTCAGATATTCTTCATGAAACCCCCTTTGCTGTCTCAGCTGTTCCCGGCGTATTTCTGCTTAATTCCGATTTTGATAGCACCTGTGCATAATCATAGGCAAATACACAGGCTTTCACATCGCCCTGATCGCAGGCTGTCAGCAGAACATTTAAATTATCCTGAAATAACCGCTGGCTTTCATCCACACAAACGATATCGTATTTCTTTATCATTTCTGCCGTAACGTTTTTTGCATCTACGATATCGATATGATCCAGCATATCACTGAGCAGTTTGTGCCCTTTGGAAAGATCGCCGCTATGGGCAATGCAGATGTCGTACTCCTTGGACAGTTCTTCTGCAAGATCATACAAAAGAAGTGTTTTTCCTGTTCCGGCAGGACCGTTGATACCAAACAGCTTTTCCCCGGTTTTGATCTCATAAATAATGGTTCGTTTTATGGCACTTTGCAGATTATTCAGATAATACTGACCGTTCAAAAATTTGCTCGGCGTATTGATCGGCGAGATTAAATAATCTCTCGGTCGAAACAGCTTTTCAATATTTTCCGTAAGAGGCTGCTTTATTTCATTGATACAGACAAGCAGTTCATCAAAGGTCGCCTCTCGTAAAACATCATTCTCGTATTTATACAGCACAGCGTTTCCGTCACCGCACCCCACGCAGGTAAAGCTGTGAATATTTTTACAGATGTGTGTCAGATACATTCGATTCTGTACCAGCTGCTTCACTATTTTTTCTTCCCCGACTTCCTGACTCTTTAACTCGATATTCACGATCTGGTTTCTCCCGATCTTTAAAAGATCAAACTCTTTTCCGATCTGCGGAATAACAAAGGAATAAAACCAGTTTTCCAATACCGCCGGAGCAGCCTTTTTTAGAACCAGCTTTTCCGTGATTTCTTTAATCAGACCATATTCTTCCATACGGAATTTAATTTCTTCCGCTCTTTGGGAAAGTGCTTTCTCGTAAAGCGAACGTGCACTGTCTTCGATCTGCCTGGTTAAAATATAAAGATTTACCGCCTTCATGTATCCACCAACCCCATTGACTTTTATATTGTCTTCCTGTTTACAAAAGAATTCCGATCAAAAACATCAACTGTGCGACCGCATTTGTCCCCTGCTCGATCCAGTTGCTTTTTGCATCATTACTGTCAAGTTTTACGGCAAATACCGACATCAGGATCATCAGTACAATTCCAATCAGATAAAAAACGCAAGCCGGGAATGAAAGCATCTGTGACAGAATTGCAGACACGGACAACTGATTTCTGTCTATGATCAAACCCGCGATCATGATCAGAAATCCCACCGGCATTACAACTCTCATCTGGTAAAACAGAAACGGAATATTCTTTTTTGCAAGTGCAACTGCAAACTTCCACAGGCACTTTAAAATGCCGGACCACACCACCAGGAAAGCCCCAATCGCAAACAGCATACTGTGAAACCTTCCGGATAAGATTCCGACGGAAAAACTAAAGAACAGCACTGGCAGGAAATCCTCCAGTGCCATCATAAATGTGAAGCCTTCCGGGACTTCATTCTTATTAAACTTTGCCATATTTATTACACCACAGGATTACTTATCCTTTCCGTTTTTACAATATCATGCCACCAGCCACTTATACTTTTCCACACTGTATAACGGAATGAACGGCACCATGATCGGTACTGTTTTTACATACTTCTGATATTCCGGATCTCCACCGTAGGTTCTGTTCTGTCGGATTTCCAGACGTCTGGCGCCGCCGAACATAACATAAATAATACCGATATAGCCAAGCAGTGCGATGATCCACTGAACTGCAGAAGCATATACATTCAGCCCCGATACAAATACTCCGGTCCAAAACAGCATCTCTCCAAGATAGTTCGGGCATCGTACCAGCCGAAACAGACCGGTATCCACAAAGCGGTTCGGATTGATCTTCTTCGCTTTGTTCTTCTGCAGGTCCGCTGCCGATTCAACAACAAGCCCAAGAATCATGATGCAGATTCCGACAATCGTAAATGCATCGGTTTTCTTTCCCTGCTGCAGGCGGAATAAAACCGGAGATGTCTCGCACACATACAAAAGCGCAGCGGAGATCCAGATCGCACATTTTACACCAAAGGCCATGCCTTTCCCGTCTTTGATCTCGGTCTTCATCTTCTTGTTGTAGGAAGAGCTTTTCAGTTCACGGAACGCAAGGTAGCCGCCCAGACGGCAGCCGTAAACAACAAGAAGTGCTGCCTGAATCGCAAGCCCCGGATCCAGCACACTGCGGAAAATGATCAACAGCGCCGCACCGATCGCAGCAACTGCCGCACCGTAGCCGATGGAAATAAACCATACATACTTTTTGAAGCCGATGGCGGATACTGCCATGGCAACGATCAGCAAAACCAAAAACATCGCCACTTAATTACCTTCTTTCTGCACATTATAATATTTTTTATTACTGCCTCTGCCTTCTGCATAAATAATTTTTAAATCACATAATTTTTTTAAAATTGTATAAGCTCTTGTTTTCTTCACTGAAAATATATCCATCACCACTTTCTCTGTGATATAGCCATTATTATTAATATATGTAAGTACAGCATTTTGCTGTTCCGTCAATGCAGACGAACGAATATTAACTTCAGAAACATTTTCATGTACATTTTTATTTGGGAGAATCAGTCGAAATGAATTTTGTGTAACTTCAATTCTTGGTTTTTCCAAACAATCGGCATATTGATGATATATTCTTCGTATCCCCGTTCCATATGATTCAATCAAGCGTAATCGATAAAATATATCTGCCAGATGCTTATTTCTTGGTTGTGATACTCCGTTTCTGATATCTTCTTCTTTTAATCCTGATACAAGACCTCCCAGTGAAATAAATTCCATCTCTTCTGATGTTATATTAATTATAATGCTGCCGCTAAAACTGTAATCACGATGCACAATTGCATTTAACAAGGCTTCTCGTACTGCTTCTTCCGGGTAATCTTCCTTTTCTACACGTTCTAATCCGTGAATAGTTGCTGCTGTTCTATTATTCAAAGCTAAATATTGATATGCATTATCCAATTGACGAAAAATTGACCCTGAAAATTCCTTGGAATCCTGAAATTCAATTTTTTCTTCATCCTTAAAAACGGCAACTTTTATTGTGTGCTCACATTGATCCGATAGCAATAATGCCAAATTTGTATATTGTTCATTTTTCTTATCCAACAAACCTAAAGCAGCATATTTCTCTTTCGAAAAATCCACTTTGTACTTTTGGAAATTTTGTTTTGCCTCTTGAAAAGTCAGTTCCTGTTTCAGCGATCTGAATTCCTCAAATGAATCTCCATCATTTTCTTTTATCATCAGACGGATCATATCATTTGATGCCTGTACACTTGAAGTTCCCTGTCTGATATATACACCGCTGGATTTCAATCCCCTCTTTTTCAGATAGTATGGCTTATTCGTTCCTTCTCCAATCTCAATCTGCACTACTTTATTTTCCTGAATATGATATTTCACAAACATAGTGACATCCGGTGCTATAGCATCCCGAATGCCATTTGTAATCCTTGTATATTCATCGTCCACATTTGACAAGCCCACAACCTGACCATCATCTGCAATCCCTATATACAAAACGCCCCCATTGGTATTTGCAAACGCTATCACTTCTTTATAAATTTCTTCTGTAAACCCTTCTTTAAATTCTATATTCTCTGTTTCAAAATTTAATCCCATTCTATCACCTCCTCATATAATACATATCTTACCACTCCTACAGTGAAAGACAATGAATTTTCACTTTTTTCATTTTTTATTCACCATCAAATGTGAATATTCATATGTTTTCATATGAAATTCACCTTTTTCTGCCTTACTCTTCACCCTTTCGTGCTATAATAAAAAAAATTATAAAGAGAGTACACAGATATGAATATACTTATTACAAACGACGACGGTATTAACGCCTCCGGCCTGATCCGCCTGGCAGAAGCCGCAAAGGATTTCGGCGACGTGTGGGTGATTGCCCCGGACGGCGAACGAAGCGCCGCCAGCCACAGCATCACCTTAAAAACAACAATCGATATTTATCCTTGTAAAGATTTTCCTGTCCCAGGAGTGCATGCATTTTCCTGCAGCGGTACACCTGCAGACTGCGTCCGGGTGGGAAGTCTTGCCGTTATGCCGCAAAAGCCGGATTTGGTTTTATCCGGCATTAATTACGGTTATAATTCCGGCACAGACATCCAGTATTCCGCCACCTGCGGTGCCGCATTTGAGGCTGCGTTTCAGGGCATTCATGCCATCGCATTTTCCGAGGAAGCCCGTGCATGCCATGAGGTAAGCGACCACTATGTAAAACAGATTTTAGCGGAATTGATTATTATTCCTTTACAGCCCGGTCATATCCACAATGTCAACTTTCCGGGATGTGCCCTTTCGGAGTGCAAAGGAATCCTGCGTAACCGAGCCGTTTCGCAGAGTATGTTTTTCCGAGATACCTATAATGTTGTTGAGCACCTGAAAGAGGACGGAATCCGTTATATGGTTGAGGGGCATCCGAACCGGGAATGCGAAAAAAATACTGATATGAACGCTCTTGTAAACGATCATATCAGTATTGGGGTTGTGAGAAATATTGGGTATTAAGACATCTCAATATCCAAAATACGTATTGCAGTACCACTGCATTTTTTCAATATACTCTTCCTGGCAGTCAGGATCATTGTACATTCCATGGTTTGAATTTGTGTATTCAATATAATCATAAGAAACGTGATACTGATCAAACAATTCGAACAAACGGTATTTTAAATACCGTATAATCTGCGGATGCCGTAATATATCCCTTGGTCGCGAGGTACTTACACCATACGGTTCCGCTGTCCTTTGAACCTCCGGTAAATCCGCCTCCGTGAATGTACAGGACCAGGGACTGATCTTTATCCGTATCCAGTCCCGACGGAATATAAAGATCATAGCAGTTACCGTAGTCATTATCGTAGGAAAGATCAATATATTCACTTCCAACGGATTCATCCCATGATACCTTCATGGAAGCCGTTGGTTTCGTAACAGTATAAATAATACTCCCCACGGCACTTCCGAAAAAGACAGCTGCAAACAAAATGATACAGCCGATCCATCCAAGCACAGCTGCCAGGATGATGATAACGGCAATGATCAAAATCACACGCAATTTTTCCGATTTCATTTTATCCTTTTTTTCTGCGTTATTTTTCAAGAGAAAACGACTTCAGATCTATACTGCCTTCTCCCGCATATAACAGGAATATCGGTTTTGTTTGGGATATCGGAGAGAAGTTACCTGCCACGCTTTCCCATTCTTCCGTGTTGATATTAACCGGTATGCACGCATCTGCATCTGCCGTATCGATCGGACATTCCGGATACACAGGTTTTGAAAAAACATAAAGCTTCCCTTTTGCTTTTCCCCTGATCCAAAGTTTAATGGCACTGGTTCCGTCAAACGCAAAGTATTTATATCCGCAGCATGCACCGTTTCTCATGTTTGCAATATACTGATCCGGATTTTCTTCCCTGTCATTTCCTGACTGTGTAAAAAACGGATGCAGCTCTTTTTCCTCTTCGGAAAGATCATTGCTTTCTTTATCGTAGTTATATGCAGAAATATTGCTCTCTGAAAGATCAGACAGAAAGAGATTACATGCTATTCTTGCCTCAAAAATTCCTTCTCCCGGAAGCGCCCTCTTTGCCAGACCGCAGCTTGTGATCTCCGCCTGCAGAAATCGCCCGTTTTCCTTCATTGTGATTTTTTCGGCACAGGCCTGTCTCGCATACTGGCATCGATTTGTCTGTCTGTGATAAAAAACATACCACTGATCCTTTACACAGATAATGCTTCCGTGTGTATTGCCGGTATAATTTCGAAAAACGGTATTTCCGTTAATTCCTGCATCGGCATTGCTGACTAAGGTTCCTCCGTATACAAATTTGCGATCCGGAAATTTGCTTACGGCATAGCACAGTTCATGAGATTGGACGGATGAATAAATAAAATAATATGTATTGCCGACCTTACGCATGGAAGATGCTTCGTAAAATTCATGTCCTCTGAAGCAATCTGCAGGCCTGAGCATATTATTTTGATTTCCCGGGAACGCATACGCTTCTGAGATATCAGTATTAAAATCCGGTGCATCCGAAGTGTGTCCGGCCTTCGGAACCAAAAGATGCGGTTCACTCTTAACCGTTAACATATCCTGCTGCAGTTCACATACATACGCACCGTTCATGCGATATTTACTGCATGCAAATCCCAACGGACCGTCATCTGCCGGTCCAAATCCTGCATACAGATATACTCTTCCGTCATCATCTTTCAGCACGCCGGGATCAAACATAAATACATCATGTGCACCTGATCCAACGATTTCTCCACCGGACTTTTTTACTCTTCCGAGATATTCATAAGGACCTTCGGGATAATCGGATACGGCAACCGATACAAACGGAAGCAGTGCAAGATTATAGTAAAGATAAAATCTTCCGTCCGTCCCCTGCGTCACATCCGGTGCCTGCAGGAAATGTGTTTCATCAGCATCCGGATCCTGAAGTCTTCGATACATAACTCCGTGATATGTCCAGTGTGTCAGATCATCCTCCGGTGCCGACCAGCATACATAATCATTCTGACAGAACTGATTGCTTCCAAAACGATCATGGGATCCAAAGAGGTACACACGGCCATCAAATAAATGAGGTTCTCCATCCGGAATATATTCCCAGGATGGCAGAAAGGGATTTACCCCTTCCTGCACATATTTTTCTTCGATCATGCTTCACCTGCCGTACTGTTTCTGCGGGCTTCCAGATCTGCCTTAACTGCCGGCATCTCATTATCGATGTTGTAAAATACAACGATGATAAATACCATAACAAGCATCAGCATGGTAGGAAGTACATTATAAGAAAGATTGATTGCATTCATTGCTGTCTCTGTCTGTACCGCCTGGGTTCCGTCATAGCCGGCAGCTCCCATAATGAATCCTGCAAGAGATACCGCAATACCGCTTGCTACCTTATTGGCAAAATGCGGGAATACGGCAAGAACACCTTCTACACGCTTTCCGGTCTTCCACTCACTGTAATCCATAATGTCAAAAAGGAATAACGGGAAGTAAACACTGATCGGCATGATGCCAAACATTAATGCAGCAAGGCCGATAAATGTAGTTACCATATTTGCACCACCGACCCATCGGAGCACATTTCCCAAAGCAGCAATGATAAGACCTGCTTTCATGACATTGCATTTTCCGAATTTATTTGCAAGAGGAACAAAAATAACAAGCATAACAAGTGAACTAAAGGAAGCAATACCAACGATGGACATCTTTTTTGCATCACCGATAAAATAGGTAAAATAGTACATCGCTGCTGAATTTAACAATCCGCTGCACACAACAATGATAAATACGGCAAGCGTAAGAATTAAGATATACTTATTTTTAATGATTGCCCAAAAGGCATCCTTAAAGCTGATCTTTGCCTTTTCTTTTTTGTTTCTGCTGCTTCATCATCACCAACAACTTCCTTGATCGTAAAGAAGCGGATCATTCCGATGATCGCAAACGGTACGGTTCCGATGATTACGATTCTTGTCCATGCAGAATGCGATGTTCCTGCCTGTGCAACAAGGATTGGGAAAACCGAAGTCATAACAAGTGAAACAAACTGTCCGAAGATCATTCCGATACTGAATACACTATTTCTTTCTTTTTCCTGCGGAAATGCACGAAGCAGATATACGGAATCGGATGCACCGAGAAGTGTATTAAACACTGCCTGGGTGAGCACATACATAACACCGATCCAAATAGCCTGCAGCTTTGTATCCATGATCGGAGCAGAGAATGTCAAAACCGTAAAGATCGCGATAAAAGGAATACACCAGTCATAAGGCCGCGCTTTACCGAAACGTGTTTTTGTATTATCTACAATAACACCGGCAACCAGATCGGATACACCGTCAAACAGCTTGGTGATCAGAAGCACGAATGCGATCAGCGCCGGCTTCATACCCAGAACATCCGTCGCATAGAATGAAATATAGGTTGTAAAAAGTGTTGTAACAAGGGCACCGCTTAAATACTTACTGGACCAGATCACACCATTCACTGCAACCGGTCTGTTATTTGCTTTTTTATTCATATCAATCCTCCGCAATTTTAGTACTGCAATTATCATCTGCGAACTGTCGACTTTGTTCAGCAAAGATAAACAGCTCTGTCTCTGTTTATCTCTTTGATTTAATGTGATTATAGAACGAAAAGCATTGCAGGAATATCCTATTCCTGCTAGTATTATCTTAATAATGTTCTGTAAAAAATTTCTCTTTGAAATTTCAAAATCATTGACCGGTTAGATCCGGCAAACTTCACAGCAAAGGAAATATATGAATCGCTATACAGAGACCGAAATCGAAAAACTTTTAGCATCCTACCGTTTTCAGTATCAGGAATTGGATGAAAAACGAATATCCAATAATTTTGCCGCAAATTTAATTGAAAAGATTGAAAAAGGCCAATATCGTGATATTGATACAACACCGTTTAAATCTATCGATATGATTCTTTATTCCTCCGAAGCCGAGGAGAAAAAGCTTTTTGAATATTCTGTCGTAATTTCGATTTCCCGCTTCTGTCAGGCCGCAATCGCGGGAGGAGTAAACACGGATGAGGCCTATGATCTTTCCGATGTGCTTTACCGAAAGGTAGCCCGTGCCAAGGATATCACTGAAATCCGTTCCTATTTCCCGATTTCTGCTATCTTATTTGCAAAAATGGTTTCCAATCAGAAAAAGCAGGAAAAGCCTTATGCCATTGAACAGTGCAAGCTGTATATCAGCCGCAATATTTTCAAAAAAATAACCCTGGAAGACATTTCTGTCTACACAGGGTTAAGCACTTCATATATTTCTCACATTTTTAAGGATTACGAAGGGATTTCCGTATACCAGTATATTCAGCGGGAAAAGACCCATGTTGCCTGCAACATGCTTACATACTCCGATTCCTCGATTGCTGAGATCGCACAGTATATCGGCTTCAAATCCCAGAGTAATTTTACTGAAATTTTCAAGAAATGGCAGCATCTTACACCGACGGAATATCGTAATCGGCACTATGCAGATACTTTCTCGGATCCATACGATCATTCTTCATAAAGCCGATTTTCAATGACATGCAGTTTTTTATCAATGGATCTGACTTCTTCCTCCGAAATTCCCAGCATCTCAAGGATTTCTCTTGCCGTAGTTTCTCCGAGAGCTGTCATGATTCCTTCAAAAGGCAGTTTTCTCTGTTTGGCAACAGCTTTGATTCCGTCATACATCGGCTGCAATATTTCTTTTGCCTCTTCGCTCTGATGGTTTAAGTGCGCAAGAGAACAATTCACTGAAAGCACCGGTGCGCTGTTTCCGTTTCGTGAGACAGCCATATCCGGCTCGGTGAATCCCTTGATCGTCAGTTCTCCCTGTAATTCATGCAGCCATTCCACAGAGTCGTTTGCCCAGTGCTTTGCCCGTTTGGATATTTTGTTGGTACATACCCATTCCTGCCCGGTAGAAAATCCGTGTCCTCCGTAAGAATAAACATGACTTTCAAAAGGTACATCATGCTCCGCCAAAGCAAGCTCGAACATCAGCACGTTTTTTACCTCTGCCGTCCGGTCGTCTCTTGCGGCAGCCAGAAAACAGGGTGCTGTATTCTTATCTACAAACTGTCTTGGGTCCGGAAGATCTTCAATTGCACACATGTGAAGAATCTCATCCAGAATCGCCGGATATACGAGTATCGCAGCCGCCGGTTTGTTTTTCGCAGCAGATGCCGCAACTGCCGCCAGATGCCCGCCGGCAGAAAATCCGACAACAGAGATTTTATCAATATCAACAAACCATTCTTCCGCTTTTTCCCTGATCAGCTCCATTGCCTGTTCATAATCTTCCAAAGGCTGCGGCCAGACTTTATCCTTTCCTGTAGAATATCGAAGAATAAAACTCTGAAATCCGGCCTGCGCATAAAACAGTGCCGCCGCATCTGCCTCCCTGTCGGAACACATGGCATAACCGCCTCCGGGAAGCACGACCATAGCCGGTCGATTCACAAACTTAAATTCATCACTTGCCTCATGAAGGTATGCCTGTAAGGTCACATTACGTTCTTTATTTAAAATTATCTTTTCTGCAAGCATCTGTTATTTCCTTTCCTGACCGGATCGTTTTCCGTTATTTGGGGTCTCAGTGCATCCTGTTCGAATATAAAATCATAGCTTCCGCTTCCGAGTATTTTCTTATTCCCGTTTTGCATATACAGATATGCTTTTGTATTTACCGGGATTTCACAATGGTAGTGGTATGTTCCATCATTATTTTCACTCCATTCAGAAACGATCATTCCGTAAGGTGATTCCATTTTGCAGCATGCTGATGTTAAGCTTCCTCCCGCCATGGGACGAAGTTCAAATTCACGGTACCCGGCAGCATTCCATATCGGGCGTATTCCTGCAATATAGGAAAACAAAAAGTCGCAGACCGCTCCGAAGGCATAATGGTTATGGGAATCCGTAAAATGATCGAACGAATACCAGCCTTCTGCATTGGTCGTAGCGCCAAGGGTCACAGAATGCAGCCAGCTTGGAGCATCCTTTTCTTCCAAAAGGCGGAATGCAAGATCACTTCTTCCGATATCGGTTAATGTCTGCAGCAAAAACGGTGTTGATAAAAAACCGGTATTTAATTTAAAGTTATTATCAATCACTTCCTGAACCAGCTGCTGCTCAACGGATTTCTTTTTTGTTCCGCTGCACAGGTTCATTGCAAGAGCTCGAACATAAGCAGCCTGATGTCCTTTTTCTATCGTTCCGTCTTCACCGATCAGATACGTTTCATAAACTCCGCGGATCCTGTCGGCAGTGTTTCTGTAATATACCGCCTCTTCTGTTAATCCAAGAATCTCTGCCATTGCCGAAACATTTTCCGCAGAACGACACATATATGCTGTGGCAACCTTTGGCTTGCCCCTTCGCATCAATTCCTGGATCAGCTCCGGCGTCACATTTACCTCCCCCTGGTTCTGCATCGGCTCCTGCCACTCACCGTAATGCATGCGGGTATCGTATATGAATTCTGCGTCAAGAATCCCGTCTGCTCCATATGTATGATACTGTGGTTCATCCTTATAGCATTCGTTATGCTCCTTTGCGCAGCAAAGCATATAATCAACCCACTTCTTTGCACACTGATATTGGTTTTTCAGAATCTGCTCATCTCCGTATGTAAGATAAATGATATACGGGATATATGCTGCGGCATCTCCCCATCCGGCGCAGTCTTCACCCGGACTGCCTGTACCGGCAGGTCCTGCCATAAAGGTCATGGGATTATCCTTTTTCAGTTTTTCATACGTATCTGTCAAATGCGGACTGCTTGTACAAGGAAATGTGATACTGACCTTTCCGTTTTCATACTGCTCCGCAGCCTGATCCTGCAGCCATTTTTCATAGAAAGCGTATACATCCATAAAATCAGCCGCTGTTTTTACATAAATCTGATTATCACCGGTCCATGTATTCCGTTCCCTGGTCGGGCAGTCTACCGCAACATCCAGATAATTTCCTTTTCTGACTCCATCTGCTGTTTTTTACGAGCCTGTTGATCAATTCGTTGGAACAGGTAAAATCTCCGGTCTGTTCCATATCGGAGTATACTGCTTTTGCAATAAAATCCCCAGGTAATATTTCATTTTCATCATACCCCTCCAGGAGTACATAACGGAATCCAAATACGGAAAACATGGGACAATAACGCTCAGCTTCCGCTCCTCTGCAGGTATAGATAACCTCCTGAAAATGCGGCAGCTTCGCAGCTCCGAGCTGACGGATATTTTCCATGGAAAAATTACCGGAAAGATCAAGATCTTCTCCGTGTGTCAGATGAATGACCTGTCCTTCCTTTGTATGCCGCAGTGTCATATCCACGTATCCTGCTATATTCTGACCGAAATCCAGTACAAGCTGTCCCTTTTGATCATGCATCACTTTCGGTATCAGCTTCTCTTTTTCCCTTACCGGGACATGGGCTTCCGGAAATCAGTTTTGCGGAGTACGGATCCGTGATCTCATGAACATGTGCCCAGTCGGGTATCATCAAAACCATTCTCTTTCCAGTTTGCACCTTCGTTACCTTTCGAGTATTCTTTACTGTTTGGATTTTCTTTATTCTTTGGATCATCTTCCCTGCAATAGATTTTGTTTTGACAGCTTAGCCCAAGACGCGCATCCGCAATATCCCCCATAAACATATCGGACACCCGGATATCACCGGTTCTCTTTACAAAGGAGGAATCTGTAATGACCCATTCTCTGGTTCCGTCCTCATACATCAGACAGATCTGCCCGAAATATGCTGTCTTCGTTCCAAAGTTATTGCGCATGCTTCCGCCGCAGGTGCCTCTCCACCAGCCGTCTCCCAGGGCTGCACTCCACACATTTTCACCCGCTGTAAGCAGGGCTGTAATATCATACATCTGATACTGCAGACGGTTGTAATAGCTTGTAAAGCCGGGCTTGAATCTGTCCTCAGTCACAGGGTAACCATTCATCCAGTTTTCATACAGACCATGTGCGGTTTCAAAAACAAACGCTGTTTTCAATCCTTTTTTTACTTCAAAGGTTTTTCGAAGAAGCTGCACCGGCTGCGGCTCATCTGCATTAATCTCATTCTCCGGCTCGATCCACCGGCATTTCCAGTCGCTGTCATGAAGAAGTCCCATTGTAAATGTTCCGGTTTCTTCTGCCGTCAGTTCTGTTCCTGCATTGTCACATGCGCTCACCGAAATCCGATATTCCGCTTTTTGCATGCTCTGTAAACACTTACCTGCATAAACCGCTCTTTGTTCAGCAGCCATATCTGCATCTGATACTCTGCTGCTGTTCCACAGAATTTCTTTTGATGCCGCATCCCACACGGAAATTTGATATGATGTCTGTTTCACACCAAAGAGATCCGACGTAAGCTTCCAGGTAAAACGAGGATTTTGACAGTCGACTCCGATCGGGTCTGTCATATATTCTGTTCTAATATCATAAATAATAAGATCCATATTTATTATCCGTATTTCTTCAGCAGTGTTTTTCCGTAAAGTCCATCATTGTTTCAAAGGCTTTCATGCTGCAATCATTTAACTCCATCAGCCCCATGTATCCATGTGCAAGCTGCCCTTCTGATGGTTCGAAATACACTTTCACGTGCTCCGTCCCGATTTCAGAGAGCTTTTTCTCCATGGCGTCTGCCTCTTCTTTAAAGAAAGGTTCCTGCTTACTTGCATTAATAAAGCTCGGGATATATCGATCTTTTAAATGTCTCTTTGCATTTACAAGTTCTAATCGATCGGCGCTTTTTTTTCTGCTTCCGCCAATCCACCCAAGATACATAGTGTCCATTGCACCGTTAAATCCATCTGTTTCCAGTGCGGCCTCATCCATCAAAAGCACCTTAAGGTTTTCGGTCGTCACACTGGGATGGATATGAAGCTTTTTTGCATAGGATGGTTCTGCCACGCATGCACCGTAAATTTCCGTCATATTTGCTCCGGCACTGCTGCCGCTCAATATCAAGCGGTTTATATCGATTCCATATTCATCCGCATGCAGCTTCAGGTAAGAAAATACCTGATCTGTCTGAAATATCTGGCATGGAAACCGGTACTGCGGAGCCAGGGCATAGGATGCATTTATAACAATATACCCGCGTTTTACCATTTCCATGAGCATACTGCTATGCTCCTTTTCACCTTCACTTTGGTTTTCCGTACTTAACGGATCTCATGAAGATTTATCACCCATGCAAAATCAGCCGCCGGGAAAATATACGATTGCCGGCTTTTCATGGCTTCTGTTCTGATCGGGAAACCAGATATCGAAAAAGCTGTTCGGAAATTCGCTTCCATAGGCGATATCATTCATGCAGACTATCCCGTTCTCCAATGTTTTTACTCCCGGGGTTGATACGGTTCCCAGACATTTGCCTTCTTACCCGGATGTGTTTTTTTAATTGAAATATGCTGCAGCATTCTGCAGATCAGATCGTCCTTGAACATGCGATTGCCTTTCTTTTATTTGCTTTTATTTATTTTCCGTTGTTGTGCTTTCTTTGTTTATCTTATTTGTATTATATACATGGATATATTAATGAAATATCGCATTCCTGTTGTTTTTGCTCTGTTCTTGTTTAACAAATTGTCAAAAAAGGGATTGAACACATTCCGGTAACATTTGATATGCTAGCCCCATTCTGCTGTGTTCAATCCCTTATTGCAATCCTATGAATTTTTATCAGTTAACATACGACTGTTTTCAGAATGTCAGCCGCATCTGATTCCATACCACGCCGCCATGGGTGGAATTTTCACTTATACCTTCATTTTCAAACCCGAATTTAGCATAGTAGTGAACGAGCTTATCCTTGCAGGTTAATACAAGACCTTTTCTTCCCTGCTTTCTTGCATCCTCAATAGCCCGCTCAATGAGCATTCCGGCATATCCCTTTTTTCTACAGTCCGGGACCGTGTTTACACCAAAGATCATCTGCCATGCACCGTTTTCATTATGCATGGATGCATCTGCATACATTTCATCGGTCAGATCTTTTTCATCGGTTACAAAACCATCGACGAAGGCAACCAGTTTTCCCTCATCGAACATCAGCCAGAAGTGATCTCCGTAGTATTTTAACAAAACTCAGCAAGAATTCCCCCATCCTCTATAGGTGGTGGGATGAATTACAAAAGCCAGAAAAGAACACTTGTTCTTTCCTGGCTTTTATGTTATACTTATATCAGTCGATAATATAAGAAAGTAGGAAAAACATGGAAGGATATGATCATAATGCACATTCAGTATATCTCTTGTATTATCACCTGATCCTTGTTGTAAAGTACCGCAGGGAGGTGATCAGTGATCCTATTTCAGAACGTGCAAAAGAAATCTTCGAATACATAGCACCAAAATACGGCATCACTTTGGAGGAATGGAATCACGATGTGGATCAT
>ADGC01000158.1_pt1 | contig 16512 bp, 13 predicted proteins | sample 268048 | NCBI WGS metagenome assembly ADGC01 (sample SAMN02954255, study PRJNA42359) | wallaby gut metagenome | biome: terrestrial; feature: wallaby; material: gut; isolation source: foregut contents of Macropus eugenii | host: Notamacropus eugenii | place: Australia
GAGCAAGTATAAAAAATGTTCTGGTGATGGTGCCAAATGGATTGATGCTTGTATTAAAAAATACATTCCTCAAGCTACAAGATGTATTGATGCTTTCCATGTTGTATCTTGGGCTAACGAAAGTATGGATGAGCTTCGCAAACAAGCATGGCATGAAGCAAATAAAGAAGTTAAAGCAATTGAGTCTTCAACTAATAAACGTAAAAAAGGTAGACCAAGAACTGATGATAAAACATCTATAAAACTTAGTGAAGCGATACGTAATGCAACACAGATTAAAGGTTCAACCTATTCTTTAGGAAAAGCTCCAGAAAAACTCACAAACAATCAAAAACAACGACTTGAATACATTGCTGCTACGCAACCCAAACTCTTTCGCGGATACAAACTTAAAGAGCAATTGAGACTTGTTTTTAAACTAGATAACATTGAAGATGTTAAGGTTGAACTTAAAGATTTTTTCTTTAAAGCAACTCACAGTAGAATTGACATTTTTAAAGAACTGGCTTACAAAATTAGACGCCATGAAGAACATATCTTTAATACGATTGAAACTCAACTGAGTAATGCAAGGATAGAGTCAATGAACAACAAAATTAAATTATTTATTAGAAAAGCTTATGGCTTTAGAAACATCCAAAATATGATTGATTTAATCATGCTTGGATGTTCTAATTTACATATACCACTTCCTAATAGAGGAAGAAATATGTTGAAGATAGCTTAAATACTGGGTTTGTAAGCATTATCTTGTGTTTATTTATCCACAAATATGAACGAAGAGCCATAAATTTAGATAATTTATTCATATTTTACTTAACCTGTTAATCCCAACTTTTGTTATCATATTTGACAATAATTTTGTATTAAATAATGATAATAATGTCTTATAAAAAGACTAACAAAAAAACAAAAATAATTTTCTAATTTTTGTTTTTTATCAAAAATACTATTAATAACTCTGCTATAGGTTGATAGAAAAATCTTATAAATAAATTAAAAATCCTCCATTGCAAAACAATGAATGATTCTAATTAAGATAATTTTGATTTTTAAGTTATTGACTTAAGCTTTCCAGTCATCGGTATATTCAATATTACCGTCGCTGTACGCCCATGTAATCTTTGAGTAAGTAAAGCTTACATTTTCCATATCATGGAATGGCTTGTTTTCTGGTAAGAATGTTGTTGGAGTGTTTTCATTCATTGATACAATGATTGCATCTTCTAACTTAATCTTATAATAAAGTTCTTCTTCACCTGTTTCCTTGATACGATAGTAATCAAGTTCTACTGCAACATTTTCGCCCTTGCAGCAAGCTGCAAATAATTTTGGAGAAGCTACATCCTTAGCCTTAGTAATTGTTAATGGATGATGAATACGTTGACCTGTTGGAAGACCAGTATGAATATCACGTGGAATTTCAACTTCATGAGACATTGCGTAAACTAGGATTTTATCCTTCTTGTCACCTGCTTGATCGCATGAACCCTTGATTTCACCTTGATTCTTTGCAGTTACTTTCATATACATTGTTAAAGCCATAATGGACTCCTTAGTACAATTTATACCCGAATTTATTTTAAGCAAGTCCTTTGTTAACATAGAATTATGTCATTTTTAAGAAGCTTCCATTATCGGTAATTATTACCTAAATTGTCTTACTTAAATATTATTGTTATTATTACTTGCTTAAAATTTCTAAAAATTTATTTAAACCATTAAAGCAATTTTATTGGTTGGTTTTATTACTAACCAATAAATTCTTAATTAAGCTTTCCAATCATCAGTATATTCAATATTACCGTCGCTATATGCCCAAGTAATCTTTGAATAAGTAAAACTTACATCTTCCATATCATGATAAGGTTTGTTAGTTGGTAAGAATGTTGTTGGAGTTTCTTCTTTCATTGAAACTACTACAGCATCTTCAAGCTTAATCTTGTAATAAAGTTCTTCTTCACCTGTTTCTTTAATACGATAAAAATCTAGTTCAACTGAAACTCTTTCACCCTTACAGCAAGCTGCAAATAATTTTGGAGAAGCTACATCCTTAGCCTTGGTTACAGTTAATGGATGATGAATACGTTGACCTGTTGGAAGACCAGTGTGAGTGTCATGAGGAATTTCAACATTGTGTTCCATTGAATAAACAAGAATCTTATCCTTCTTATCACCACCTTGATCGCAAGAACCCTTAATGTCACCTTGGTTTTTACCAACAACTTTCATATACATAGTTAAAGCCATAATGCTTACCTCTCATCAATTTCCCAATCTAACTAAATTTTATAGATAAAGAAAACATACTGTTTGTTACTAAAATAATTACTAATTTTTTTAATTTTAATTAACGTAAATTTGTAATCTTTCGTTTTAATACTTTAATTGTTAAGCAATTCTACGGAATATTTAAAATCATTATTTTGATATTCTCGTCATTTTTTAACAATTTTAAAATCTTTGTTTTAAAACGTGTTTCTTATCTAATTTTTTATTTTCAAGATGTTTTGTTATCTTGTATGAATACATAGTAACGCTATAAAAAAATAAAAAAAACAAAAAGTTACATAATATTACATTTTTTTGACACATGCGTTACATAAACAATAAAATATTATTTTTGCTAATAAAAAACTAGTGTTTACATAGCTGTTACATGTGATCAAAGTGTAAATTTTTAGTGTATTCAAAACTCAAATTAATTACATTAAAGTTTTGTTTTATAATACTTTAAAACATTAGGAAATTTTTTATAAAAAATAATAGATGGAAAAATAAAAAAAATAACAAACATATTTTTAAATATGTTAATGAAAATATTTTTCCATTTTATAAGTTATATTTTGTAAAAACGGCTATCATTTTTATGATTTTACAATTTAAAAATGTAAAACAGCAATTCATTACACATAAACAATAATATTTTACAAAATTCCTTACTTCAAAAAAAAAGAAAACGTATTATGATTTTCTTAACTTATCTTCTTGCTAAAAATAGAGTTTTAAAACACAATGATTTCTTTTATTGCTCAGTGAACTTCAAGGATGGAACATATCTATTACATGCTTAATTAACAAGTCAATCTTTTAAACAATTGTTTAAAAAGATTCACATGATAACGTAACGTTACCATACCAAACAGAGACCAAAACTTAAATATATCTCGTTATAACAATAAAAGAGCATATCAAGTCCAGTATGATTTTTTTATTTTTAATTACTTCTCATAAAAAAGTCCTTGATTTTTTACATATGTAGTGAACCCAATTTTTTGGACCAAATTTTAACTACATAAAATAACAGTTAAAGGATTGATTTCTGTAAGCTACAGGAGTTAATCCTTTTAATTTTGTTGTAATTCTTTCATTATTATAATAATGAATATATTCTATCATGGCGATTTGTAATTCTTCTAAAGATTTAAATTCTTTTTCATGGCCATAAAACATTTCATTCTTCATTTTGCCAAAGAAATTTTCCATTGGTGAATTATCTAAACAATTTCCTTTCCTAGACATTGATTGTTTTATGCCTTTTGCTTTTAATTCAGAATGGTACCGTTGCATTTGATATTGCCATCCTTGATCTGAATGGAATACTAAATTTTCAAGATTACTATACTGATTAAAAGCTTGTTTTAGCATGTCTAACGTTTGATTAAAGTTAGGACTTTTTGATATGTTAAATGACACTATTTCACGATTATGCATATCCATTATAGGAGATAAATATAACTTACCTGCAGCAATATGAAACTCTGAAACATCTGTGGTCCATATTTGATTACAAGCTGTTGTTGTAAAATTTCTTTGATAATAAGTTTTACATTTTTCTGTATCTATTACCTTCTCTAAAAGTAAGTTTTTTACTGTACCATTCATATCTCCTTGATATGAGTTATAACGTTTATATGCCTTTGGTGTTTTACCATATAAACCTATGTTAGACATGATTCTTTTAACCTTTTTATGATTTATAATAATACCTTGATTATTTAATTCTAAGGTAATTCTACGATAGCCATAACGAGATTTATGTTCTGTAAAAATCTGTTTTATTTTGGCTATTACTTTACTATTCTTTAACTCTTTATCTGCCTTATTTATAGAATAAAAGTAACTAGATTTTGATAAACCTGAAATTTTTAAAAGAATACAAAGTTTGTGTTTTTGCTGTAATTCAAAAATTACTTTTGATTTTTCTTCTGTTGTTGACTTATTCTTTTTTGAACTACAGCATCTAATTTTTTTAGGTAATCGTTCTCTGCTTCAAGATATTGATTTCTTTTTTCCAAATATTTAATTTTTTCAGAATCAGACATTTTCGTATAATCTTTAGCATTTTGTTCGTGTTCTTGAATCATAGTAGATTTTCTCCCTTTAGGTAATTCTACTATAACATAATTATTATCTTTATATGATTTTATCCAATTAGATAATAATCCTTCATTAGGCAATCCATATTCTATAGCGATAGATGATATAGATTTTCTTTCCAATAAAACTTTATTGATTATTTCTTGTTTAAGTTCTACAGAATATGTTCTATTGTGACTTTGTCTTAGAACTTCTAAACCATGTCTATCTAGCAATTTAACAAGATACTTTATACGTGATGCATGTATTCCATATTCTAAACTCAAAGTTTTTAAAGAATAACCTGCTTTTTTCTTATTGTATATTTCAATTCTTTGTTGGTTATTTAATTTTGACATAAAAAACGAACCCCTTTTTGGAATTGGTCCAAATTTTGGGGTTCGCTACAGTTAATCCTTTTATATTTAAATAAAGCTAATTGTTTCTTAAAATTTTAATTAAAATATTTTAAGTAATCATTATTAGATTCTGTAACTATTACGTTACCACCTTTATCAAAGCTAGTTTTATAAGCATTCATACTTCTTAGGAATTCAAATAAACTTGCATCTTTATTATATGAATTAGCATATATGCTAGTAGCTTTAGCATCGCCTTCTGCTCTAATTTTCTTAGCATCTCTTTCGGCATTTGCTAAACGAACAGATGCATTTCTATCTGCCTTTGCTTTAATAGTTTCTGCTTCTTGACGACCTTGAGAACGGTGTAATTTAGCTACAGCATTACGTTCCGCTCTCATACGCTGATAAATAGAACTTGAAACTTCTTCTGGTAAATTTATCTGCTTCATACGAACATCAATAATTTCAATACCTAAATCTTTGGCTGACGCTTTGGTTGCATTTAAGGCATTCTGCATAACTTCATCACGTTTAGAAGCAAATTCTTCACTTGAATTTAAATTTGAGTTCGCTTCTTTTTCTTCAGATTTACCTGATACAATTTCTTTAATACTTAATTTACCAATTTGACTTCTTAAAGAGTTAGTAATTTTTTTCTTTAAAAGATCCTCGGCTTGTAAAATGTTACCACCTGTAGAAGTAAAGAACTTGTGAAAATCTTCAATACGCCATTTTACATATGAATCAATAATTAAGTCTTTCTTCTCTGATGTCACAAATCTATCTGCAGTAGAATCTAAAGTTTGTAACTTAGCATCTAACTTTCTAACTTGATCTACCAAAGGCATCTTAAAATGTAGCCCAGGTTCTTGAATCTGAATCTTATCATCTGAATTTCTAAGAACCTTTTGGAATCTTGTTACAATTGCTCTTTCCCCTTCTGTTACCACATACATAGTACTAGAAACTAAAAACAATCCAACAATTAGGGCTATTACAACTAATGTTCCTAAATTTTTCATAATTTTATCCTTAATATTTTACTTATAACCTATTACTAATAATGCTTATTTCGCAGTTGTTGCGGTATTGTTTTGCATTATTTTATCTATAGGTAAGTAAATTAAAGAACCTGCCCCTTCTTTGTTTTTTACATCAATAACAACTTTGGTGTTATTTTGATATACACTTTCCATTGTTTCTAAATATATACGTTTCTTAGTAATTTCTGGAGCAGCCTTATATTCAGGAAGAATTTTTTCAAATTTTGCGGTTTCCCCTTCTGCCTTTGCCACTACCCCTCTGCTATAAGCTTCAGCTTCTTCTATTAAACGTCTAGCTTTACCTTCAGCAATTGGTAAAACTTCATTTTCATAAGCTTCAGCTTCTCTTTTAAAACGTTGTTCGTCTTCCTGAGCTGCTATAGCATCATCGAAAGCTGCTTTAACTTGTTCAGGAGCACGAGCAGGTAAGAAGTTAACATCAACAATTGTTATCCCCATATGATATTGTTCAATAATAGATGTTAATAATTCTCTTGTTGATTGTCTTACCTTTTCACGACCACTTGTTAATACGTCATCCATAGTAGTATGGCCAATAACATATCTTAGAGCACTATCTGTAGCTTCATTTAAACTTTTATCAGGACCCACCACATTAAATAAATAATCTTTGGGATTTGAAATACGATATTGCACATCCATTTCAACATTAACTACATTTTCATCTTCTGTTAACATTGAACCACTAGACTGTAAAGCTCTAACTTTTTCAACATTTACCACTACGGCTTTATCAACCATTGGAATTTTAAATCTAAGACCAGGTTCTACAATATCCACAAATTTACCAAATCTTAATAATACCCCACGTTCAGCTTCTGGAATGGTATAAAATCCTGTAAATATGATAAAAGCTAACACGATACCTAAAATCATCAAAATTCCCATGAAATTTGAGTTACCGTTTTTATTGTTGCTATTATCGTTCTTTTCAATACCTAAAAATTTTTTTAAGGCTTTTAATAAACCCTCAAAATCAGAATTTTGATTATTCTTATTGCCACCATTACGATGACGTTGCCACGGATCATTATTATTATTTTGATCATTCCATGCCATGGATCAAAGACTCCTTGCATTCTTTCTTATAGAAACAGTTAAAAACGAACTATTATAAGTCTATTACTATAGTTTTATCTACTATTTAGTTTTAACATCTAAAAACTAATATTCACTCTTTTCCACTAATAAAAAATTCTTAGGTTTTATAGTATAAACTTGCAATTTATTATTAAATTTACTATTTACCTTGGCTAAATCAACTCGTTTATATTTTAATTCCAATATGGATTCACCAATTTGAGAATAGTTTTCTGAAACTACCGCATTTAACTCATATAAAGCAGTACGTAATGCCCCTTCTGAAGGTGGTAACTTCACTGTAAAACTTACAATATCATCAGATAAAACAGCTGCAATAGCTTTATATAGTAAATCAATGCCAAGACCTGTTTGGGCACTTATTGAAACAGCTTCCGGTTTATTACCTAAGCCATGGACAATATGAGGTTCTATTCCTGGTATTTTGTCAATTTTATTATAAACTTTTATTTGAGTAATATCGTTAGCTTCAATGTCTTCAAGAACTTGGTCTACTGAATTAATATTTTCAGTCATACGTTCATCTGCAGAATCGATAACATGAAGTTGTAGATCTGCCATTCTTGTTTCACGCAATGTTGCTTTAAATGCAGCCACTAAATCATGAGGTAAATGACGAATAAAACCTACCGTATCCGCAAATACTACTTTACCAACTAATGGGATTTCAACCGTTCGAAGAGTAGGATCTAATGTTGCAAATAATTGATTAGCAGCATATACCGTAGAATCTGTTAGTTTATTAAATAATGTAGATTTTCCAGCATTAGTGTAACCAACTAATGAAATTATAGGGATATCATTTTTCTTACGAGCTTTACCACCTTGCTCACGTTGCTTTTCAACTTCTTCTAGTTCTCTTCTAAGAGCACTAATGCGGTCTTTAAGCATACGTCTGTCAGATTCTAATTGGGTTTCACCAGGACCACGCATCCCAATACCACCTTTTTGTCTTTCTAGGTGGGTCCAACCGCGAACCAATCGAGTCTGCAAATAACCAAGTTGAGCCAATTCAACTTGTAGCTTACCTTCTTTGGTTCTTGCTCGTTGAGCAAAAATATCCAAAATAAGCGAAGTTCTTGCAATTACTTTACAATTTATTTCTAATTCTAAATTTCTTTCTTGGGAAGGAGACAGTTCATGATTAAAAATAACAGTATCAGCACCAATGGAAGCAACTAATTGTTTTAGTTCTTCTGTTTTGCCACTACCTATAAAAAATCTAGAATCTGGTAATTTTCTCGCGCAACTTAAGATATGAACAATATTGCCACCAGCAGATTCTGCTAGCATTTTTAATTCATTTAAATCTTCATTAGAGCTTTCGTTGGTGAATTCTACATTAACAAGGATGACATTTTCGCCACCCTTGTGTCTTTCATCAAAGTCAAACAATATTATTGTTCCTAAGCTTTTATAGCATTATTCTGCAGAATCGTCATCTAAACCAGAAAGAGTGATTGGTTTGGAAGGAACTATAGTTGAAATAGCATGTTTGTAAACCATTTGAGAAACGTTATTCTTTAATAAAATAACGAATTGATCAAAAGACTCTACTTGTCCTTGTAATTTAATACCAGTAACTAAGTAGATTGATACAGGAATACGTTCCTTTCTTAAAATATTTAAAAATGGATCTTGTAAAGACTGACCTTTTGCCATGTTCGCCTTTCCTTAATGTTATAATAGTTGTAGTAAGAAAGTTTTATTTATAATTATTATATGTGTAACAAAACAAAAATTAGAAATATTACTCTTTTAAAAACAAAACCATTTGAAACTTAACAGTCATAATAACTATGTAGTTATTTTCCACAATGTCATGTTTTAATTATATATTCAATATTTATTTTTTTTCATAATATTTTTGTTAATGAAAAGATTTAATCACAAATTTTTTTTTGAAATTATTTTTTTATAAAACATTTTCACAAAATTATTAAAATTTTATTTTTAAATATTTTAATTACTACTAAACCATAAAATCTTTACAATTTTCTAAAACTTTAGCTAAATTGGGTGGGTTCATTGGGTACTAATGTCACCATTGGAGTTTTCCAACCTCTCAACCAGGTCATTTGTCTTTTTGCTAATTGACAAGTAGCAATGATGCTCGTTCCTTCATTCTTCAAATGAAAGTTCACCTTAAAATATTGCCACATTTGGCGATACCCAACAGATCTTATTGAAGGCATACTTTCATCTAAATCACTCTTTCATAGAGTTTTCTGTTTCAGCCTCCATGCCCGCTTCTAACATTGCTTCAAATCTTTGCGCTATTAATGGTCTTAAAGTTTTTCTTTCTCTATCAGGTATTAACGCAAATTGTTTTATATCTAAAGGACACTCATAAGGTGGATTTTCCTTTATTAAAGTAGTCATCGATTTTCCTGTCATTAGATAAAGTTCATATGCTCGTCCCAAACGTTGCCCATCATTTTCATTTAATCTTAGATAGCTATCTTTATCAACCTCTTTTAATAAATCTCGTAACTTGGTTAAACCTTCTTTTGCAATTATTTGATTTACTTTTTCTCTAATTTCCGGAGTAGTATTAGGTAAAGCAGATAAACCATCGACTATACTTTTAAAGTACATCATAGTCCCACCTACTAATATAGGGAACTTATTTCTTGCATGGATTTCCGAAACTAAATTTAAAACATCTTTCCTAAAATCAGCCACACTATAACTTTCTTTAGGATCTAAAATATCTATTAAATGATGTTTAATACCTTGTCTTTCTTCAATGGTAGGTTTGGCCGCACCTATATCCATCCCCTTATAGATTAAAACAGAGTCAACACTAATGATTTCACCGTTTAATTCTTGAGCAAGTTTTATTGATAAAGAAGTTTTTCCAGATGCGGTTGGTCCCATTAAAGAAATTGCTTTTAACTTACTCATGGAATAGTTCCTGTATAACTTTAGACATATTTATTGTTTTGATAAATGGGTAATTTTGTGAATAGAAGTTTTCTTTAACAATATATCCTAATAATTTTAAAACCATTTCTTTAACAAAATATAATGGTATTTTAGAACTTGCAAGTTCAGTAAAAAATATATCACTAGCTTCTTTTAAACCTGATTTTGGGTTTATCTTTTCAAATATATTATTGACTATTTGTGCCACATTCATAGAGCGCATAGCACAAGGTACCGCTGATATTACAATACTATTTCGTTTTTGAATACTTACTTCAAATCCTAATAGTAGAAATAAATCTCGATATTCATAAACGTCATAATTATCAATATTGATTTCTACAGATACTAGTAACTTAGAACTCATTAAAGAATATTTGATATTTTTTTGCAGAAAAATTTTACAGATAAGTAATGATAAATTTTCTAAATCAATTAGTAATGTATTTGGCCCATGTTTTACTAAGGCATACTTTTTATTAACAATATCAAAAAATTCTATAAAAGGAATAGGTTTTAATTCACCATCAAGCCAAGGTTGTAAAAATTTAAACGCTTTAAAATCTAATAATTCAGGAACATTTATTAAATCAAAATCTTCAGGTTTTATTTCATATGTGTTTTTTAAAGTATCATTTGATAATACTTTAACATTAGGCGTAACATTTACCTGAACATTATTATTTAAAACTCTTTCATTAGAAAAACTTTCCAAATTAGATAAGCTTAATTCACTCTTATGTGAGTTTGATAAATTTACATCTGTTGTTATAGAACTTTGGGTTAAATATGGACTACGATTTTGATTATCAACAATATTCGCAAATAAATCAGCTTGTCCTATCCAATTATCAACAACTTCATTAGTATTTGATGAATCATTATTAAATTTACAATCATAGTTATCAACAATGTTTTTATTGTCGTTAACTTCTGAGTAATTACTAAAAACTTGTATTTCTCTTTCTGATTTTACGTTTGAAAAATTATCTGTTTGTAAAAAGCTTAGATCCTTCTTTGAAGTTCCAAAAATTTTTTCATAAGAAGATTGACTAGCAAATGAAGAATTAGAGACTTTATTTTCATTGCTTTTATTGATATCTAATTGCTGATTACTATTCTTGTAATCTTTTACTTGGGTATTTAATAATTCATCTTTAAGATTGATGTCATTTTGAATTACTAAATTATTGAATAAATCTTTATTTTCTTGAATTTCTACCGATTCACATTCCTGCTTAGAATGTAAAATATTTTCATTATTTTGAATTGAAATATTTTTATCTAAAGCATTTACAAAATCATTCACATTTTCTTGATTATACCCAAAGGAACTACCACTAGTGTAACCATGAGTTTTAGGTACTATTGCAGTTTCAGAAAAATCCTCTGTAATAATTTGGTCATCATTACGTAAAGCATTAATAAAAGAAGTTGTAATAAAATCATGAACAAGTTTGGCTTCTCTAAATCTTACTTCTGATTTTTGGGGATGTACGTTTATATCCACTTCACTTGGCGGCATTGTTAGAAAGCAAACATAAGAATCACTAAGCTTACGTCCTTTTACTTCCTCAAAAGCTGTTGCAATTGCATGATTGATTGTCTTATCTTTTACAACTCGATTATTTAAAAAGAAATATTGATTAACCTTTGATTGTTCTTTAACTCTTACAAAACCTGTTAGACTCATATCTAATAGATTAGCTTCTATTTTGATAGCATTATCAACAAAGTCCGAACCATAGAGCTTTAACATTCTTTTTCCTAATGTTAAATGCTCATTTTCTTTCTTAAAATCAAAAATTATTTTACCATTATGTTTTAAACTTATAGCACAATCAGGTCTACTTAAAGCTAAACGTCTAACAGTTTCTTCAATCTGCTGAAATTCTGTTTTTTCTGCTCTTAAAAACCTTTTACGAGCAGGAGTATTGAAAAACAAATCTTCAACATCAATTGTAGTTCCATTTGGATGAGAAGTAGGATTAATACTAGGACTTTGAGAAATACCTTCAACACTTATGGCATAAGCGCAATCTTGTTCTTTGGGTTTTGAAGATAATACTAAACGAGAAACAGCAGCGATAGAAGCTAAAGCTTCCCCTCTAAATCCCATACTTAAAATATGGTCTAAATCATTTAATGATTTAATTTTAGATGTTGCATGTCTTTTTAAAGCTAAATGCAATTCTTCTTTCGCAATTCCTCGACCGTTATCTCTAACAGAAATCCGCTTGCTTCCACCTTGTTCTATTTCTATCCATACTTGAGTTGCTCCAGCATCAAAAGCATTTTCCACAAGTTCTTTTACAACTGCAGCAGGTCTCTCAACCACTTCCCCTGCGGCTATTTGATTAGCAACAATTGGCGGTAACTCATTTATGAACATAATTATTTACTCGATACTTTTAATACTTGTCCAGGAGTGATTGTGTCTTTCTTTAGATTATTTAATTTTTTTATTCCACTTAAAGTCATACCATGTTTATTAGCGATCTTTAATAGGCTATCGCCTGGTTTTACGGTATATGTACCACTTGAATTTTCACAAGTATTTTCATGTAGAATGGTTGGATTTTCTTTTACGAAATTCTTAATACCTAGATATATCGAATAAGCTAACATTTTTTGATATTTTTGAGTATTTAAAAGCTTTGCTTCTTCCGCATTTGAAATATATCCAGTTTCAATTAATAAAGAAGGAATATCTGGGGCTTTTAATACAGCAAGAGATCTTAAAATCGGCTTTGAATTATGCAAAGAAACACTTCTTTTTAAAGTATTTAAAATGTTTTTAGCAAGCTTATTACCTAAGTCTCTTGCACTTTCTGAGGCCATGTCAATAATCATACTTGTTACATAGCTATTCTTTTGGGTAGAATCACTGAACACATTACAAACTCCACCTAATAATTCACCATGTTTTTCTTTACTATTTTCTACTCGAGAATTTTCTCGTTTAGCACGACTAGCATTTAACACCAAAATAGAAGCGCCATGAGCTGTGGCATTTTCTGCACTATCAGCATGTATTGAAATTAACACATCCGCATTTTTGTCACGAGCAATTTCAGAACGTTTACCAAGTTCAATAAAGACATCCCTACTTCTTGTCAAATATCCTTTCATTTGAGGATCTGCTTCAATATACCCTACTAGATATTTAGAAACTGCTAACGTTACCTTTTTTTCATAAACATTATTTTTCATAGCGCCAGGATCCTTACCACCATGACCGGGATCCACCACCACTATTAAAGGACGTGAAGTTTTTTGAACTTTTTTAGTAGAAACTTGAGGCGCAACTATTTGATTACGAGCACTAGGAGTTGCATTATATTCGCCATCACCAGCACTATTGATATCAGCAAGTAACGCTTTTTCTAATTCTGTAGAATTATTTATATATTTTATATCTTCTTTATCATCTGCATTAGAGCCATCATTTTTTTTATTGTTATTATTTGCAACATTATTGACATTGGTGTTAGATGTATTTTTAGAATTAGAACTATTATTTCCTAATGAGATTATTTGGTGTTCTGTATTCTTTAATGCAACTTGAAGATAATAACCTTGATTGCTGTTTCCTTTTAGCTCTGTTTTGGGCTCTGCATAAGGCGCTACCGTAAATACATAAGATAAAGTTTTCTTGCCTTTACTATTAGTTATTCTTTGTAACTTTTTGATAGCACCTTTGGACTTTATTTCTACTTTATTCAGTTTTTTACTTGGATTATCAATGTTATAAAAAGTTAACTTATACTCTGTTTTATTGTTACTAAATTCTTCTGTAAATTTAGGTTTAGCTTTCATATCGAAAAATACATACACTAAATTATTATCATTGGTAGAACGAATAGTCATAATTTCATTGGCTATCGCTGAGTAACAAAAAACAAACAGACCACAAACGACAATTGCCATATAACATAAAATTTTTAGCAAAAATAAATTTCTATGATTTTTTCCGTTATTCATAATTGTCTGTTTTTTATAAAACATAACCAAAGTTCCTAATAACTATAAACCTTAAAGAATTACAGCAACATTTCCAATATTATTATTTATTCGTTTCTTTATCTTTGTTCTATAGAAATAATTTTTTATCAAAAAAACTCAGAATAGAAATAAAACATAATAACTTATTAAAAAGATAACGGCATATTATAATTTGTTACCATCATTACAATCAAATGTTGTAAAAAAAAGAAGCTCTAATACTTGTGCATAAAATCAAAAATATGATAAATTTTATTGTATTATTTAAGTTCTATTACTAATTTATCTAAAAGTTCTTTACCTTTGGCTGTATTTGCTGAAATTTCAGCAGTTCTGCCACCATGTTCGTTGTATATTAATGTTAAATTGATATCAGAGTTAGGAATAAAACCTTCACCTTTGTTAGGCCATTCTATAAGTCTAATGGAGTCAGCCATAAAGTAATCACGAATCCCCATAAACTCAAGTTCTTCAGGATCCATTAAACGATATAAATCAAAATGATAGATCATTACATGTGGTAATTTGTAGGATTCAACTAAAGTATATGTTGGACTCTTTACAATACCATTATATCCTAATGCCTGAATAAAACCTCTAGTAAAGGTTGTTTTACCTGCACCTAAATCACCAAGTAAAAAAATTGTAGTATCAGTAGTGATAACTTTTGATAACAGATTACCTAATTTTACAGTATCATTTTCATTTTCTAATATAACTTGTAACTGACTATTTGCTATGATTTCCACTTTTAAATCTAACACATCATTCCCAGAAAATAATTCATCTCTATTAGTTGTCATTGAGATTTTCCTAAATTACTAATTTCAAAACTAAACTTAAATATACGAAGAAAAAATTATCAAATTTAAATAATATTTTTATTTTACTTCTTTATAATCTAAAACATGGAATTTCTTAATTTACGCACATAAGGTAATAAATCTGTGGCAGCCATTCCTATTGCCCCATCTTGTTTAGCACTTTCAATTCCTGCTTGACCATGAATGCAAACTCCCAAAATAGCACTAAGAAATGCATCATTTTTTTGAGCGCAAAAACTACCAATAATACCAGAAAGCAAATCTCCCATGCCGCCACTAGCCATTCCTTCGGAACCTGTACTAACTATAAAAGTTTTATTTAGCTTTTGATTAGCGATAATAGTAAAGGCTGATTTTAGAACACAAGTTGCATTATATAATTGGGATATTTTATTTGCAGAGTTTATCGGATCTTTTTGAATATCAGAAACACTACAATTTAATAACAACGCAGCCTCTCCTACATGCGGAGTTAATATAACATTAGATAAATTGTTTCTTAAAAATTCATCTCTAAAATTTTTTAAATGATATAACCCATCTGCATCAATAACAATCGAAGTTTTAGTACTACTTAATCCTAAAATTATTTTTTGAAAATTTTCAAAAGAACTATTATCACGACCAAACCCTGGGCCAATAACGATAGCATTCATTGTCAAAAGTTTATTTTGAGTTACCAAATCTGAATTATAACTCGCACTCATAATTTCAGGGGCTTGAGCATTTAAACTTAAAATGCCTTTTTCATCTAAAAAGTAAGAACTTATTAAACCAGCTCCAGTTCTTAAAGCTCCCAATGACGCTATCATTAGAGCACCATGCATTTGTGAATTTCCGCCAATTAGAGCAATTCTGCCTGCATCACCTTTATGAGCTAGTTTACTTCTTTTAGGGATTAGTGATTTTAAAAAATTGTAATTTGTAGCCAAAATATTGGTAGCAGTTGCAATGTCTTGAATAGCTTTTTTTATGTTTTCTAAATTAGGCATTGCAATTAGAATTTCTCCACAATAAAGCTTAGCCTCCCCTATTAGTAACCCCTTTTTATACCCAAAAACCGAAAAAGTATAATCTGCAACAATCGCATTATCATCAAGAGCTTTACCTGTTTCAGAATTTAACAAGCTTGGAACATCTACCGCAAAAACTGTGCAATTTAAATTATTAATTAAAGTAGCAGCTTTTATAATTGCCTTAGAAGATACTCTGGTTACATCAAAATTATCTTTCAAACCAATGCCAAGCATTGCATCTACTACATAATCTACTTTGGTAGCAAAGATTGAATTTAGTTCATTTGTAATATTCAGTTCCTTATCAAAACACGTTAACTCTTCTCCGCCATTTTCTAAATAATCTTTGCGAGCAAAATTAGCAGTAATATTTTGTTTTTGAGAAACTACAACCACAACTTTAACATTATAAAAACCTTCTTTACGTAATAACTTAGCAATTACGTAACCATCTCCCCCATTATTACCACTACCCACAAAAACTAAAATATGAGCTTCTTTTGATATTATTTTTAAAACCAAGAGTCTAAAAATAGCAAGTGAAGCTTCTTGCATCAACAAATAATTCATTGCTTCATTTTCTTGATATATTGCTTCTAAACTTCGGTTATCTTCTAAAGAAAGAATAGGACATCCAAACATGTTATAATTATTAATAATATTATCTTTTAATATAAATTCGTCATTTAAATTTAACATTATGATTTCCTAATTTTAGATAGCTATGAACACTAATTTGCTAAAAAATATCAAAGAAGTAGCCTTAGAATTAAACTTTTGCAATTTAGTCATAACTAAACCGCATCCTGACATTTTAGCAGAATATCAAAGAAAGGATAAAATATACCCTATA
>ADGC01011104.1_pt1 | contig 16362 bp, 17 predicted proteins | sample 268048 | NCBI WGS metagenome assembly ADGC01 (sample SAMN02954255, study PRJNA42359) | wallaby gut metagenome | biome: terrestrial; feature: wallaby; material: gut; isolation source: foregut contents of Macropus eugenii | host: Notamacropus eugenii | place: Australia
TCGTTTTATATTTTTACTCATAAAATCTCCTTTGGATTTTTGAAGCTATCATGCAAGGAAAGCCGGTCATTTCTACGAAATTCATTGTAACACATACCCGTCCCTTAATGAGTATGCTGTCAGCATACACTATACCTATATCAATATGCTATACTTTTCTTATTGTACAAGTGAAAGGAGTTATTGATATTATGAAGAAAAAAACAGTAAAACAAATTTCAGTTCTTTTGACAGCAGCGTTATTAGCATTCTCTTCTGCAGGATGCGGCAATTCAGCCGATACTGATCAGGATACTGCAACAGAGGAGAGCAGTGTGGCAGCAGATGCCGAAGAGGATGAAGCAGAGGATTCCTCACAGGTTGAGGTAGATGAGGGACTTCTTACCGTTGAGATTACAATACCGGCAGACTATTTGGGGGAAGATATTACACAGGAGGATCTTGATCAGGCAAAGGAAGAAAAGGGATATGTTTCAGCAACATTGAATGAGGATGGCAGTGCAACATATGTAATGACAAAGAATCAGCACAGAGAAATGATGCAGGAGATGTCAGATTCCCTTGAGAGTACACTCAACGAAATGGTCGGATCAGAGGATTATCCAAATATCACTGCCATTACACATAATGACAACTATACCTCATTTACTGTTACAACCAATAATACAGAGGTAGATATGGCAGAATCCTTTATGGCATATGGATTGTATATGTATGGCGGTATCTACAATAGTTATAATGGTACGACAGTAGATAACATACATGTAGATTACGTAAATGCGGATTCCGGAGAGATTATCAGCAGTGCGGATTCTAAGGATTTGGCGGATAGCGAATAAAGTTGTAAACGAAAGTATTTGTGGAAAATGGAAAGGGAACATGAAGTCTTGGAAATGAGCAAAGGGAAAAAGATTATTATTGCAGCAATATGCATTGTTATTGCAGTTGTAAGCTGTTTTGTGATCACAAATATGGTGACATCGGAAACCGCCTTTTCAGCAACGAAGACGGCACTGGATGCAAAGAAGAATGATGTGCTGAAACTAACGGCGTCATCGGCAGCATTGTCTACTGCCATCAGCGTTCTGCCGGGGGATGCGGCAACACCACTGGCTAATAAATTAATGGACTTAAGTTCGTATTTTATCGTTATTCTGATTGCGATATATTTGGAAAAATTTTTATTGGTGGTAACAGGATTTCTTTCTTTCAGAATATTGATTCCAATTGGATTTGCGCTTTTGGCAATTTATCAGTTTGCCCATTGTGACGCATGTATTCAATGGGCAAGAAAGTGTATTTCCCTTGGGATTATCTTGTTTCTGTTAATACCGATCAGTGTAAAATGTTCGGATCTGATTGAGGCAAATTACGGTGCCGGTATCGAAGCGGTGATGCAGAATGCGCAAGGGACTGACTCGAGTGATGATGTCGAAAGTGAAACGGAAGATAACAGCGCGGTAGATGAAGAAACAGATGATACCTCTTCAGAAGAAAGTGAAGATGCCGGCTTCTTCACAGGACTCATTAATAGCGGAAAAGATGCAATCAACAGTGCAGCAGAGGCTGCCGGTGATCTTGCAGATAATGTAACATCCGGAGCAAGTGAAGCGATTGATAATGCAAAATTGATGCTCAATCGTTTCATGGAAGCAATTGCGATCATGATCGTAACATCATGTTTGATCCCAATCCTTGTATTGCTTCTGATGTTTTGGGCAATAAAGACAATATTGGGAGTTGATATACCGATGTATATTCCGGGAAAACATATCCCGGGGAAACATAAACCGGGAATGCATGCATCGGGGAAACATAAACCGGTAGAGTGAAGAAATAATTACTATTGATGGAAGAGCCTGCACATGATGTGCGGGCTCTTGGTGTATAGAGCCGGGGCATTTCACATTAGAGCAGCAGACATGAGAAAAGCCGCTCAACGGGAGCGGCTTTTCAAGGGGGAGTTATAATTTATGAAAAAGATGTTTTGTTTGGTGTATCAAATGCTGTGCTTCATTTGATGGTTATAATATAGCAATCAATTGTGTTCTGATTTTGCAAATCCTGTGAAGAATGTGTGAAATCGATTTCCGAATTTCGTTTCCATATTCAATAATATATCCGACCTGATGATGCAGATAATCATTGCAATTTAGGAATTATATGTTGTTCATTAGTCTTATTTTTATTTCGCATAACATCTCATCTCCATTTATTTGATATCTGAGTCTGATATAATACAATTAATTAATAGCATTGCAGGGCAATGATATGTTTTTATTTTTTGGGGAGGGACTTATGCAAAAGTTTTTTCTATCCTATGCGCACAGCGATGAAAGCATTGCACAGGTAATTACGGACAAATTAACAGCTAACGGTAAAAATAAAGCTACCTTTGATGATAAAATTATTGCTGGTTCAACGTGGGAAAATTACGTCCAGCAGGCAATTCAAGAAGCGGACATTTTTATTGCATTGATCAGTGATAAGTATTTAATATCAGAATTTTGTTATCAAGAATTAAGTTTTGAATTATCCCTGGCCAAAAGTAAGGCACTGCAGATTTTGCCGATATATCTAAACAATATAAAGAGACAGGACCTTGGGGAACTGGCGTTACAACTAGCAACCTATCCTTCTCTCAACTGTGAAGAAAATGAATCTGCAGAGTCCGTTGCCAAAAAGATAGATCAGATTTTTGAAACACAGAATACGATTTCAAAATTATATGATCAAATATATGAATATCCGGATCCAACAGGCTTTTTCGGAGCTGCTCCGTATGTTGAAGAAATTATTGACTGTATAAAACAATCGCCGCTTTATTCAGAGGAACAGTTAATAACGCCGTATCTTCGATATGGGGAACTTGGTTGGCAATTATATATGGATTACAACGATCCTTTATGCTTAGTGTCTACGGAATCATATCTGATGAAAGGGTATGAGATTTCAAAAAGACTTAAGGGGGCGGAAGATAAAAATACATTACGCTTTCAATCCCTTCTGTCAGAGATTAAAGATCTAAAGGATCGCCCAAATAACACGTCGCAGGAAGATAGCAATCTATATGAGAAAATCGCAAATTATAACAGGAGCGCAGTAGAACTGTTTCAGGAACTGTTGAAAGAAGATTCTTCTCCGGCGGCACTCGATTGTTTGATCACATCATATCACCGTTTGATCAATTACTGCAGGATCACCGGTGGATTGGAATCTATTGAGGCATCATCAGAATGTGTGGAGATGTAGATGCCTCAGTCTACACACTTTTCCTATCCCTGCTTGACTGTAATTCATCAGGCTCAGATATCAGGGGCAAGGGTCTCCACGTTAGTGGTGCTTGCACCCTTGCGGCTGATATCTGTGCCTGATACAGTGTCATAAGCAGAGACAGGAAAACCAGTCATCCTTCTCCCAAGGAAGCTGAACTTTCATATCGGAGCATCTAAGCATAATCATTGATATCATGTTATCTATGTTCCGAAAGCCATATGCCATTCGGATAGAGAGCTTAATTTTATTATTGATAGCTTCTATTCGAGCATTTGTTAGCTTATACTTGATTGTGTTGATTATCGAATTCCAGTGTCGATAGATCTTCTTTTGCAGTTCCACAAATGCAGGAATGCGACAGTGCCTCGCCCATTTGATCCACGCTGTAAGAGCTTCCTCAGCTCCCTCTGGCGTATCATTATAAAACACAAGACGAAGTCCTTCTTTCAACTTGTAAGCACGGTAAAGCCTAGGATCTGTCTTGGCAATCCACTCAACCTTGGCTTGCTGATTTGGAGTCAGGTTCGCCGGAGATTTGCCAAGTGCCATCTTGGAATTCTTTAATTCTGATGCTGTTGTATCTTTCTTTGGTGTATCTTTTTTGGGACGACCACGTTTTGCGGTTGGAGCTGGCTCAGCGTTTCTCTTTGCTTCGCGCCAGGCTTCCACGCGAACATCATCAAGTGCATCCATTGCCCACTCAATCACATGAAATGGATCAACACACCGATTAGCCTGCGGGCAATACAGTTTGATACATTCATCAATCCACTTTGCGCCATCGCCAGAAACGAGTTGGATACTTGCACGTTGCTCATCGGTAAGTTCTTTGAAGAACTTCTCAAAGATTGTCTTTCCATGGCCTTTGGATACCCAGATGACGTTACCGGTATCATGGTTTACAACAGTTGTGATGTACTTATGTCCCTTGCGATAGCTGGTTTCATCAACGCCAATACGAACGAGATTGTTAAAGCGTTCTTCTGGATTGATATTTAGGTCTTTCTCTACACGTGAGATGATAGGACCAACAGTATTCCAAGAGATTCGCATATATGCAGCTACCGCGGATTTGTTGCAGTTTACAGTTATCCATGCAGTCATCTCCTCGAATTTATAAGTGAAACGGGAGTCATGGCGAGCCCACGGAAATTTACAGGTAACCACGCCGTGCTCTTTGCAATTAACACGGCAGGATGGTGCAGTTAAAAACACCTTGTGGCCTGCCCAGTCGCAGGCTCTCCATGTTATATCAGATTTATATGGCTGATCATAAAATGGGGACTTTTTACCGCAGATGCCACAACGACACTGTTGGTCTTTGGTTGCATGTACCTGAATATAAATGGTATCAGCACAAAATTTAACAGAATCGATGCAAGTATGCTTGACATTAAGGATGGATTTGATAGACTTTTTATTGAGCATATGTGACTTCTTTCATGTAGATTTTTCTTTGCAAAAAAATCATACCTGAAGCACATATGCTTTTCTAGTATTTATGCGGCATTAAACCGATTTTCTATCCCACACATCCTGATGAAGAGCCTTATTTTATCGGCTTCTTTGTTGTAGCGTCTGTTTTGAAAGATTTGTATTAATGCTATTATGATCGTACATGCAAGACTGGCTGCAGCAATTATATTTGCCGGATCTTGGTTTGATATAAATTTCAACATATAGTGTCCCATTTTTTTGTAGCTGTTTTTTTGATGCCAAACAATACTATCTATAGTTTAAAATGATATAAACTGCGACTTAGAATCCGTCCTTGTCCCATCCAACCTTATTTCCGTCACCCGCCAGTTAGAATACACTAATGATACATTATGTTTTATGGTTACAATAATGTTGTTGTGTTCCGGATTGTCGGAAATGTTGTTTATATCAATAATAACAGAATTAACATGTGTTACAGCTTTGCTATATTTTAATATTTCACGTAAGACTTCAATATTGGGCCTGAGATGGTTCCTTACACATTTTGTTGTAGCATGGATATAAAGGCGAGTATCTTTTTGTTCCACTGTTGCATTATCGTATCTTGATTCAATGTACTGCACCAAAGAGCTGTAACTCCTATAATCGTAAAGTCGTTCAATATACTGACAGGAATTATTAAATCCCATTGTACATACGGATGATTCACCATTCTCTATTGCTCTGTGTATATAATCCATATAGGATTCTCTTAGATGATATTCCTTTTCAATCTGCATCAAAAATGATCGATTGCTTAATTCTATCGTTCTACTATAATCCGTATCCTGTAATTGAGATGCAATCCAATGATTATCGATCATGATTGCAAAACATTTCATCAATAACTCATCTTTACATTCGACAAATGTATCCGGTTTTGACACGGATTTCCGAATCAGTTTCGAAAAGAACTGTAAACGTGTATCTATCACATAATCTGTTTCAAAAATATCTTCTACGATATCATCATTATTGTACTTATTAAAAATGTTAAGAATAACAGCAACCAGTCCAAGATAGTGTTCCGGTTCTATGACATCACATATTTCTCATCCAGCATACTGCGTACTCTTCGCTTAATAAATGATTCAAACTTTTTCTCTGCACTTGTTGCCTTTCGTGATGGAATATGATTATCAGATACGGTATTTGAAACAGAAGTCTTTGCACGCTCCGAATGACCTATGCTTTTCAAAACAGAAGAATCCGTAGTAAATAACTGTGAAACGAATAGACTTCGAAGGCGGGCAGTCTGCCCACTCTTTCTATACTCTACTCGATATTCATCATCAATAGGGTCTTCAACAATAAAATTTTCTTCCTCTGTTTCAATATCAGGCTCTTCATCTTCTTGATGAATCCGATTGAAGATAGATTGATTTTTCTTATACTCAAGAATTTCCGGAAGAGTCGTTTTCTCCGCCCGGATCAACGCCATACGGTCCTCTATAAATTTATCACCGGATGAATTCATATCAAAAAAATCTAAATCTCCGATAGATGAATCTATAAAGCGATAATTCTCTATATCAATAGGATTGTAATACCAGCAATTTATATTTTCGTTTTCATTGTCATACAAAATGTGTATAGGGAATACGTTGTTAACGAGTATTTCTTGATATTCCCATGGAACATATATAATAAGTTCATCTCCAATATATTTATGATCCAAAGGCCTATCTTCCAGAAACACAGAAATATTATCTTTCCGGTGCTTATATCCTACATATAACTCAATATCATGATCTGCTTTCCCAAACCGATAAAAGAAATTCTGTGTCGATTCATTTTCAAATGTCATGATATTGCTTTCCGGCTTTGCACCTGGTTGCAGATTCATATTTTCAAAAAAATAGTCGAAATCGCCCATGCTTCCTACTTCAAAAAGATTACATTCAACATTGCCACCAGACTGAAAAGAGAGAGTTAATGCACTTTTGGTACAGTTGGAACTACCGTATAAAATATAATCATGCTCAACTCCTCGAAACAGAAAAACTTTCCCATGATAAAAATTATTCTGACAGTTAGTTCTGCCAGTCTTAAATCCGGAATAGACAGCAATATCATTTGTGATATTCTTTTTTTCATTCAGATATGCCGGAAATGTACTTTTGAAATTCTGTATATACAGCCGTATATTCACATTTTTAAATCTATTTGCTATTTCTGAAAGACCGTTTAATTCATTATCGTAATACGGTACAGCTATCCTGATTTCATGGATTTTCTCAGTAATCAGTCCCGTGACCTGATCCAGTGCAGATACTGTAATATTATGCAAAAAGAAGCTTTGACCATTCGGCGTTGTTTTATGGAAATAAATCTGTTTTTTAGCTTCTTTAATGAGAGCTGTATCCAGTCCCTGTGTATAATCATTCAGCTCACCAAAGAACTGAATCGCGGCATTTATTATATCCAGATATTTAGGGTGCTGTGGCGAATATTCGATCACATTGAAAATCTCATTATTCGTGGTATATCCAGATGTCTTTATGTTCGCACTTCCAACAAAAAGTTTTGCCTTCTTTTCTCCTAATAATAATATGACTTTCGGATGGAATGATTTCTGCATCTCAACAGGAGTTACCATATACTTTCTGCCCATCCAGCAATTTGTGACATCAGATAATGCCTTATTTAATTCTTTGGCATCCACAAATAAAGACACCTTTTTTACACCACATGCATATAATCGATTCAAAACCGCACGTTCAAAAAAATTTATTTCAAAATTGAAAGTTGTCATCAGCGCGATTTCATAATCATTGCTTTTCGATAGTTCATTTAAAATACTATATCGATTATCCTCTTGTCCCATATATATTCCTTATACCATATCCAAATCTTGCATCACCTGAAGAAGCTGGATAAAACGAATTCCCTGAAAATGAAGGGTAAAGTCCTTTTTTCTTGATATATTGCCCATCTATGATCTCAAAGAAAAAACCATCTCTTTTCCTGAAGCATTTTTTCATAAGATGTTACATAATGCTGGGTGATCAGCCAGTGATCCATTACAAATACAAGAAAATCTTTTGATGGTCGATTTTTGTGATCATTTACCACCTTTATAAATTCCGAAAAAGAAATATTACCTCCATCGTTTCCATAATCATAAAAATACGCTTCGTTCATCAGATCATGCCGATCATTAATGCGATTATAAATAGATAAGATAAGAATGAGCCCATTTTCAACTGATTTTACGTCATTCTTTGAAAGGCGTACTGTTTGTATCATTTCTTCCCGGCGATTGAAATCAAGATTGCAATCCGGTATCAATGCTGCCAAGCTTTTGTCTAAATCAATCTGAAACTGTGAGTATGCAAAAATATTTTCTATCCATTGTTTTTTGCTTTGTGGCGCAGTGGGAGATAGCAACGCTAACATTAGTTTCCAAATCATTTCAAGACCAATGGTAAAGTACTGTCTGGCAACAACGAGTTCCCAACCTTGTGCAACTCTTAGATGTTCCAATGGGATATTGATCGTTGCACCGCAATCATCTTGATGATCAAAAAAAGCTCTTCGGAACGTAGAAGTTGTCAAATCTGAAACCGCATAGTTGTTGAATAAATATTTAGCATAATTTGCACTATTAGTTAAACGAAGGTTTTTATTAAATAGTTTTTTGCGTAGCAATATCTTACATTCATCAAACCCCTTTAATCCGATATTAATAACCTTTCCGTATTCTTCCAGTACATCTCTTGGAACCGCTAAGGCGTTTCTTCGATATTCTTTATAATAAACGGTGTTTTTTATGACCTGTTCAAAGGTCAATGCCATTTCTTCTCCCGATTCTGTAAGTTTTGGAAATGGATAGACCTCATCCGGATTTTTTGGATTATGATCAATGATCAGATTCATGGAAAGACAGCCTGCATTGTAATACTGCATTCCACCATACCGTGTTTTGAAATAATTAGGATTAAAAGGGTATGGTCCGTTTTGGTCTTTATTTATATCCTCCTGTGTTTTCTGTTTACCAACCATGTTATCCCGGTCAGAATCTTCAGTAAGTAAATTTGCCAGTACAAAAAAAATAATCCTGACGCTTTAGATATTGATCAAATATTTTTACCGTATGTGTTTCAATACCTGAGTATTTATAAAAATCATAATAGATCCATACCATAAAGGGCCAGTAGAAGGCTCGAGGCGTGACCGTATTAATAACAGGACAAAGTTCTGCCGACATAGTAGTAGAAACACCGTCTATTCCAAGACTATCTCTGGAAGTAAAATTCCTGCTGATATTGTTTAACTTTGGTCCGATTGACATTTGAAGACCTCCGAATAAAAATACATTTACTTACACAGATTTGTACTTATCCAAATATTCATTCATAATTTCTTGCTGCTTCCGATATTCGGTAACCAGATTATAAAAGGTTGCACGTTTTAATCCGGTCAGTTCAATAAATTCTCCGGAATTAATTTCTCCAGAAGTCCACCGCTGGTAAAGTTCCTCCCAGTTTTCCGGATACTGTATTTTGCTTCGCCCGGCATTGGATTTTCTGGAGATTGGTATAATTTCCAGATTTTGGTGATTTGTTTGAAGCGTTTGTAATAATGCAGCAAGAACTGCACGATTTGCAGGCTGACTAATACCATATTCATACGTCGATGGAATGCTACAGATTACCAAAAAATATTGGTTTTGTACAAACCACTGCAAATTATTACAGATGTCATCCTGAGTGATGCCAAGAGATGATATTTCTGAAATTACAAGAATATCCTCGATGTTCATTTCAGTTTTAATCTGTTTAAGTTTGCGATCACTCCGTAAATTTTCAACTGTGACTATAATATCTGTTGCATCATTCTTATAGCGTTTTACTATAAAATCAAACAGATCCATTTGATCTGTATGCTTTCCATAGACATATAAATTCAATCTTATCCTCCAAAGAACGGGAAGAATCGTTTTTTGAGTTTTTCACCTAATACAGATTCAAGAGCAACACGATTCATAACAATAGTTGTAGTTTCCCGTAATTCCTGTTTTTTTGCCCTAACTTCATTCGGGAGAGTATCTACCCATGCCTGAATCCGTTTTTTACTTTCCGGATCGGCACCTAATTCAATTTTAATATATTCTTTATCAATGGTAAAACATTTTGGATTTGTTTTATACAGCCTTTTTATTTCATGAAGTGCCCGTTCAAATACATACTGTGAGTTCATTGCATAATCATTATTGAAACATAACGGTATCATAAATTCCGGTATTTCATATCCATGGTCTGTAATGATTTCTCTTATAACTTCTGACGAAGTTGCTAAAATATCCGGGTACCAGCCATCATCTTTATTAACTTCAAATTGCATGTAATTTATCAGTTGCTCTACCTTCGGCAGCATTCGTCGTAAGTATTCTCGATAGAAGGCAGTACCTAAACTTTTTCTGATTGCAGTTCCTTTGTTTTGGTATGCTGTTCGATCCAAAGATGTTGGCATACTGATATCATCAATTCTGAGATAAATAATTCTTTTACGAATAATTTCATCCGGTTCCGGTAGTTCGTTTCCGGCAAAAATAATAACCGGTTGCTCATCGGAGAATACTTTTTCGTTTTTCAATACATCTTTTATATTGCTGTATATACGTTTGCTTAATTCATCAATAAAAACCGGAAGACCATAATCGGAAGCAATAGTACCTTCAATACCGGCCTTTTTATAATCTGTTGCATGATACTCCTGAATCTCTTTTCCTGTCATCATACGAATTGCAGTTTTTACAGAAAAAGTTTTTCCACAGTTGGCAGTATCCGATGTAATCATTATAAACATTGGAACACTACCGGCCATAATACCTGATGCTGCAGCATATGATCGAATAGCCGCATGAAAAGGTGATGAAAAAATAGCATTAAATAATTTGTATTGAGTGAGCTTTAGATGATCTGTGTTTCCGATAAACATATCGTAGTTATTAAATATTTGAAGCCATGTTTCAATATCCTGTTTTACAGACTCATCCGACGGAGTCAAATCGAATTCTATGTCATCTAAGAATGCTTGATGTTGGAACATATCATATCTGAACTTAGGATATTCTCGTGTCAACGGATTCTTTTTCTGTTCATCAGATCTTATTTTCCTGATCGCTTTGTTAATGGTTTCGACATCCTTTGATTGTAATAAAATAGTTCCATTCTTTTCTGTTGGCTTTAATTTTGCAGTATATTCTCTATATCTGGAAACATATTTTTCATGTTGTATTACATAGCGAGGATCTTCATAAGGATCTTTCTCAGGTAACTGTATGATTATTTTTCCTGTTTCCTTTATTCTTTTGATGATAATATTTTCATCAACATCTACTACATCACGGCTTTGTTTTATAGCAATACTTTCATATGGTAATTCATAAGAATCATTCCAAATGGTTTCAAATTCCGCTGAATACTCATCGTAAGCATATCTGGAATCATCGTATACATATAATTCCATATGTTCATTATGGAGGGGGATTTGCAGATAACCTGAATGGTTACTTGGGTAGAGCTAGGAGGCTTACTAAGTGCATGTTATGTATGGTATAAATGCCAAAACCAATTTTTATATTGACGTTTTGGAAAAAATATTTTTGAAAAGCACATATAAATTGACTTTTTTGGATTATAAGCATAAAATATAGCAATAAAGATATTATCAGGAGGCAAAGAATTATGTTGTGTCAGTTCTCTTTTCAGAATTTTAAATCTTATAAGACGGAAACAACCTTTGATTTCCAAGCCACGACAATCCCGGAATTTAAGGAGTCGCTTCTGGCGGGAGATAAGGGAGAAAAACTTTTGCCTGTAGGTGTTGTATATGGCCCTAACGGTGGTGGAAAATCGAATCTTCTGCGTGCATTAACCTGTTTGATTTCAACAGTTGTAAAGCCAATTCGAGATTTGGAAAAGACTCGGGAGCCTGTAATATTACAGCATCGTGAATCTTGCACTCCATTCTTATTTGATGAAACATCTCAGTCCGAACCGACAGAATTTGAAATTTATTTTAGGCGAGGAAAGAATGAGTATCGCTATTATTTGGCTTTATTGGATGAAGCAATTATTTCCGAATCATTATATTGGCGTGCAATCGGTGGTAAAAAAACCGGTACAGTATTCGAAAGAGAAGAATCAGAGATAACACTCGGTCCGAGTATTAATAAAGCAAGCATTAATCGATCTGTTAATCCAAAGATGCCGTATTTGTCATTTTTGGCTATTAACTATGATATTCCCATTATTGCAGAGGTTGAAAGCTGGTTTGAATCCTGCATTATTCGAAGCTACGGGAATCCTTTAGTAGAGCGTAAGATTAGCATCATGGATAATGAAGAATCAAAGAAGGTAATAATCAGGGCTTTGAATGACATGGGAATAGATCTTTCCGGTTATCGTTTTGATGAATCCACTCAGAATTTTTATACACAGCGTACTATCAATGGACATATCTATGAATTAAAGTTTGAAGATGAATCTGAGGGAACAAAAAAGCTTATTGCTGCACTACCTGTATTTTTACGCGCATTGCAGGAGGGGCGCCTTGTTATTATTGATGAATTGGATGCTAAACTTCATCCGAAGCTCTTGCGGTATATTATTTCGCTTTTTAAAAATCCTGAAGTCAATAAAAAGGGTGCACAACTCTTGTTTACATCGCAGGATGTGACAACCATGAAAAATACTGTATTCCGCCGAGATGAGATTTGGTTTGCTGCAATGAATGAAAATCGTGAAAGTGAACTTTATTCTCTATATGAGATTCGCAGAGAGGATAACGAACGTGTTAATAGTACCGCAGCTTATGATAAGCAGTACTTAGAAGGTCGATATGGGGCAGATCCTTACCTTTCAAATATGTTATCCGGAGGTGAGTGGGTATGAGTTTAAAACCTCCAAAGAAGGGTGATTTGGACAAGAGCTGGATGCGAAAGCGCCAAGATAGAGCGATAAAAATGCAGCCCGAGTATCATCTGATTGTTACAGAGGGAACAAAAACTGAGCCTCAGTATTTTCAAGCAATCAAGGATGTGATTAATGCAAAATACAGGGGAAAGATCCAATTGGATATCTATGGCGAAGGCGATAATACGATAAGTCTGTTTGAAAAAGCACGAAACAGAGCGACATCTTCTGTGGTATATAAGCATGTGTGGGTAGTATTTGATATTGATGATTTTCCTGCAGAACGTATTAATCGAACCGCTGAACTTTGTAACGAGGCAAGTAATGGGGAAACGACCTACCACGCCGCGTGGTCCAATCAGTGTATTGAATTATGGTATCTACTGCATTTCGTCTTACCATCATCCACTGATTCAGATCTTTGTAGCAGCATGCGGAGACACAGGGACCATTCTTGGTATAACAGCAGCCCTCGCATTTCTTCTCCTGATCTGTCTTGATCACCTGGGCCAGGTAGTAGCAGTTTTCCGGTCCGAGCTTGCAGCCGACCACGCTGTTCTTCCAGAAGAAGCATTTTCTGCAGTCATTCGGACGGTCTGCATGATAGGCAACACCATTGATCCGCTTGAGATCCTGTTTTCTAGCCTTTACTGATTTCGGTTTGTTCACTTCGATATCCTCCATTTCTTTACTGCATCTCCGAGATATTTCGGAGACGACAAAAGCCCGCAGCGATTGTGGTCACCACGGGGCTATGTAAAGCTGATTGATATTTACTTTGCGTTGTAAAACGTGATGGAGTAATCGTCTGTGGTAACGATCATTGTCGGGCGCTCGGAATTATCCTGATACGTAGTTTTCGATACAGTTACCAGAATTTCTTCATCATCAATGGTGATCGTATATAATCTTGCTTCAACATCATTGTCACTCATGACATAAGTGCCGCTATAAGCTTTGTCATTTGTGGAATCGGTAAAAGTGATTTCACCATCCTTTGCGGTACAGGTCACTTCTATGATTTCATCACAATCAAAATATTCCGCGCTGTCCGAACTGACTGCAGCAATCTGTCCATCATCATTATTCTGGACGGACCATATGACCCAGGTATATTCGTCAATCTCAGGAACTTTCCCAAAGCTGCAGGCGGAAATAAATACGGCTGTCAAAAGTAATATGATGCCAAATCGAAATGTTCTTTTCATAATTGAAATCTCACTTTCTTCATGTTCATCTAATAATGGCTGACGTTGATTAGCTAATTGATTATTTGATTAGATGATGCTGATACTTTCGAATTCTTACTTCCTGATTTTACCTTAATTTTCCGATGTTTTTTTCTCTTTACAGATCATGCGGGCCCATTCTTAGAAGAATCCATGAAAAAGGCGATTAGAAAAATGATATTTTCTATTAGCAGGTCAGTGGAATCCTGCAAAGAACATTAGCCAAAAAAATGCTGAAATTCCAAGGAATTTCAGCATTTACCGGACATGTCCCCTGCGGGAATCGAACCCACAGCTAGCGCTTAGGAGGCGCTTGTTTTATCCGTTAAACTAAGGAGACTAAATATAATTCTAATATGAATACTCATCTATGTTACCATTCTTTTCAACGATTGAAAACTCTTTTTTCGAGATAATGACAGATGCAGATATTACCCTGCAATGGTACAATAGGGGATAAGAATCATAGGATCAATTTAAATCATTTAAATCATTTTGTTTTAGGGTTACTTAACCTTTTTGGAAAAAATAGTGGGAGGACTTACAATGACAGAACCAAAATTCAAAAGAGAGCAGCAGGTAAAGTTCGCAGCAACGATCGAAGGGGGAACAAAAACAATCGAAGGTGTGGTTTACATTGTGGATGCAAACGGAACCTCTGAGCAGCACGAAGAACCTTCTTACGATATCGAAGCTTTCTATGAAGGCGAAGTTATCTTATTCAAGCACATTCGGGAATCGCTGGTGGAAGCCCGTTAACTCTGCCAAACCGTATAAACGCAGCAAAGAAAAGCCAAAAGAAACAGGCGTATTCGAAAGAGACAGAAGCACTCAAAAGAGACAGGAGCATAAAGTGGCTGAGTATCAATCCCTCAATATGGATTATCAACTGAACATTGACAATAAATACTACAGCACACTGGATATCGAGTCCTTTTCTCTGATGATGAAGGACCCGTCCTACTGCTATAAGTTTTACTGGCTGGAAGCCATTGTAAAGCTGATCGATGAAGGAATTACGGAAACAACCTTTAATGATATTATCGATGAAATGATTGCAAACGCCTGGTATTCGGTAACGGAGTTTCATATCCACCTGAGCGGTATGCAAAACGGCGCTGTTCGGGATGGGCTGGAGCGTGCGGTATTAAGACTTGCACAGGTGAGCCGGCTGCCGGCAAATGCTTCGAAGGTAGAAATTAAAAATGAAATTTCAAACCATGCACTGGAGTTAAAACCATTCAAAGAACAGCTTACCAACATGGTGCCGTACCGCGCCCTGGCCGGCTTTTTTCGAAAGGGTAAGGCAGGCAGTAAAACAGATGGTAAGGCAGGCGATAAGGCAGGCGGTAAAGCAGATGGTAGATAGGCGATAATGCAGGCAGTAAAGCAGATGGCAGGGCAGATATTAACTGGGGTTCCGTAACCCGGATGGTGGAATACATTGACCGGCTGAATCGGGATATTCTTCTTCCATATACACTTGGAACAGGCAGCAGGCTGAAAAAGGAGGTTTATTTTCAGCCTGCATGGATTTCTATGATCCGGGACAACAGTGTTTCCATCCTTGGCTGGATTCAATATGAAAAAACAAAGTGGCTGCAGATGAACAATCCGGAAGTGCCGGGGCTTGTGTATAAGCTGGCGCCGCTTGATGATAAAATGCGAAAGCTAAGCAATGTCCGGAAGCTGTGGCAGGGGATTTTGGAAATAGAACCGGTCCGTGATGTATTTACCGGAAAGCCCATTGAGCGCAGTAAATATGATGTAGATCATTTTATTCCATGGTCATTTGTGATGAATGATGAGCTGTGGAATCTGATGCCGATGGATCCTTCGTTAAATGGTGCGAAGAGCAATCATCTGCCGAAGTGGAATCCGTTTTTTGCGGCCTTTGCCAATAATCAGTTTCGCATGTATGAGCTGATGCAGGGATTACCGCAAATCCGAAAACTGTATGAATCCTGCTATCGGGATAATCTGCATTCTTTGTGGGCGGGACAGGAATTGTACCGTCCGGGCAATGGACGTACGGAATTTGTAAATATTCTGGAAAAGAATATGCGTCCTGTTTATGATTCTGCAAAGCGGCAAGGTTACGAGTATTGGGATTTTTAACCGAAGATCCTGCAAAAATGAAAAATCCACATAATTTTGTAAAAATACCTGTGACTGGGGGTGTGACTACCTTAATGTGTGGGGCATTTATCACATCACTCTGTTAATATAGTCTTTGGGTAAGAGTTTATGGAATAATGTCATAAATATAAAGAAGCCGGCTGCAGATTCCCCCCATCTGCGGCTGGCTTCTTTCGTGTTCCCGGAATTCCGATGGCTAAAGTGTTATCGTGGTTGCAGTGCTAGAATAGCATATGATATAACAACTATAGGTGTTACTTTGTGTTTGGTTTCAGCTAATATGTGGAGGTTTTGGTTTGATGAAACAAAATGATGAG
>ADGC01006497.1_pt1 | contig 16180 bp, 12 predicted proteins | sample 268048 | NCBI WGS metagenome assembly ADGC01 (sample SAMN02954255, study PRJNA42359) | wallaby gut metagenome | biome: terrestrial; feature: wallaby; material: gut; isolation source: foregut contents of Macropus eugenii | host: Notamacropus eugenii | place: Australia
TGGTTAGCACAAGTTGTTTACGAGTTTCTGAACAAACCTTAGCTTTTACTGCATCATTAACAGTGAATGAACCTAATTCAACCTTACCAATATGAATAATTGCATTACCTGCAGTCTTAGTATTTAAAACTTTAAATACGCAATTTTCATTACCAAGGATTGAACCTACGTCACCAATCTGACCACCACGTTCAGCATAGAATGGAGTCTTCTCAAGTACAATAATTGCTTCTTCATCAGTTGCAATTGAATCAACTTTATCAACACCACGATAAATTGCTACAATCTTAGTGTCTTGTTCTAAAGTATCATATCCAGTAAATTCTGTACTTTCTGCAACCTTAATCTGAGCGTTATAGTCTACTTCGAAGTTAGATGCAGCTTTAGCTCTTGCCTTTTGCTTAGCCATTTCAGCATCAAAGCCTTCTGTATCAATTACATAGCCATCGTCACGCACAACGTCAGCAGTTAAATCGATAGGGAAACCATAAGTATCATAAAGCTTGAAAGCTACTTCACCAGGAATAGTCTTAGAACCATTTAATTTAGTTAACTCTTCAGAAAGTAAGCTTAAACCTCTATCAAGAGTTTTAATAAATTGTTCTTCTTCTTTCTTTAAAGCTTTTTCGATAGCGGCTTTATTGCTTACTAGTTCAGGATATGCTTCACCCATAAGTTGACATAATTCATCAACAAGCTTATAGAAAAATACATCCTTAGCACCAAGTAAACGACCATGTCTTACAGCTCTACGAATGATACGACGTAATACATAACCTCTACCTTCATTTGATGGTAATACCCCATCAGCAACAAGGAATGAACATGAACGAATATGGTCAGCAATTACACGTAAAGACTTGTTATTTAAATCTGTTACATTTAAAGTTTCTGCAACTTTAGCAATTAACTTCTTAAATAAGTCGATATCGTAGTTTGAATCAACGCCTTGTAATACTGCTGCAATACGTTCTAACCCCATACCTGTATCTACAGATGGACGAGGAAGTTTTTCAAAAGTTCCATCGCTCTTACGGTTATATTGCATAAACACAATATTCCAAATTTCGATAAAACGGTCGCCATCTTCTTCAGCAGATCCTGGAGGACCACCCCAAATATGATCACCATGGTCGTAGAAAATTTCAGAACATGGACCGCAAGGACCGGTGTCACCCATCTGCCAGAAATTGTCAGATGCATATGGAGCACCTTTATTATCACCGATTCTAACGATTCTTTCTGCAGGAATGCCTATTTCATTATGCCAAATATCATATGCTTCATCGTCTGTAGCATAAACTGTTACAGTTAACTTTTCTGGAGCTAATTTTAAAACACCTGTTAAAAAACCCCATGCAAAGTGAATAGCATCTTTTTTGAAATAATCACCGAAGCTAAAATTACCAAGCATTTCGAAGAATGTATGGTGACGTGCTGTATAACCAACATTATCAAGGTCATTATGCTTACCACCAGCACGAACACAGCGTTGAGCAGTTGTTGCACGAGTATAAGCTCTTACTTCTTTTCCTAAGAATACGTCCTTGAATTGGTTCATACCAGCATTAGTAAACAACAGTGTAGGATCGTTATTAGGAACCAATGAGCTTGAACTAACAACTTGGTGTCCTTGTGAACGATAATATTCGAGAAACGCAGAACGAATCTCGGAAGTTGTCATATACATAGTAAACCCTAAAAATAAATAAAAGACTTTAGCCTGTCTTTAAGTTCGAGATTTTATACACTTCTCAAATGAAGCATATAAAATCTCAAACTACAATAGATGTACAAGCAAGACTTACCTAATATTTATACCTTAAAAACTTGAAGTATTAAAATACTTCTACAAATTTAGGTTTCATATCAAAAAATTTCTGACATTATAACACGTCATAATAATAGAATGTACATATTTAAAATATCTATCACAAAGTAGGTAATATAGAATAATGAGTTTGTAACTTTTTATATCTTTTCAAGAATTATTTTAAAATTACGAATTATGAATTCTGATTCTTAAATACATTCATTAAATTAACTAAATTAAACCCCCTACCAAGTCCCCATTGAATAGCTTTATTTCTTTCTTCAAAAGAACAAGATATGATATTTTTACCAAATTTACGTTCTAAAGCAATTTGAGCATATTTATCCCAATCAACCGTGATTTTATCCATAAAAGATTTAACAACTTCTTTTTGAACGCCTTTTTTTATCAATTCAAAATATATTTTTTTAGGACCACAATTTGAATTCAAATAATGTTCAAAAATCATTTTTATATATCTAACTTCAGATAAGGAATTTTCTGCAATTAACTTTTTAACAACTTCTTTAACTACATCAGGATCGTACTTACCTAAAAGTTTTTTTAACATTTCGGCTCTACCATATTCTCTTTTAGCAAGTAGATGTAGAGCATAGCTATATGCTTTCTTGGATTGCTTTTCTTTAGATATAGAGGAGTTATCCATAATTACACACATCAAAAATATTTGTTGTTTATGTATTAAAATAAGAGGCAATTCTTACGAATTGCCTCTATATTTTTAATTATAATTTTTAATCTCTAATTTACGAATTTAATTAAAGATCTTCAGGAATTTCAATTGGTTGATAATCATCTAGCATACTAGCAATGTCATCGCTAGGAGTATCTGAAGAACCACCAAAATCTAAAGTTGAATTATAGTCTGAAGCTTGGCTATAGAATTCACGAATCTTCTTTTCGATTTCTTGTGAAACTTCAGGATGCTCTTCAAAGTATTTAACTACGTTAACCTTACCCTGACCAATCTTTTCATTATTGTAAGAGAACCAAGCACCAGACTTCTTAATGATATCAGCTTTAACACCAAGATCTAAAATCTCACTTTCTTTACTAATACCTTTTCCGTATAAAATCTGGAATTCAGCGGTCTTAAATGGAGGTGCAACCTTATTCTTAACAACTTTAACCTTAGTTTCGTTACCAATAACTTCTTCACCAACTTTAACAGCGCTACCTTTTCTAATATCTAAGCGAACTGAAGCATAATACTTTAATGCATTACCACCAGTAGTAGTTTCAGGATTACCAAACATTACCCCAATCTTCATACGAAGTTGGTTAATGAATACACACATACAATTTGCTTGATTTAAAGAACCTGTTAACTTACGTAAAGCTTGAGACATAAGTCTTGCTTGTAAGCCCATATGAGAGTCACCCATATCGCCTTCAATTTCAGCTTTTGGAACTAAAGCAGCCACAGAGTCGACAATAACAACTTCCACACTACCAGAACGCACTAAAACATCACAAATTTCTAAAGCTTGTTCACCAGTATCTGGTTGAGATAATAATAATGAATTGCAATCAACACCTAATTTAGCAGCATAGATTGGGTCTAAAGCATGTTCCGCATCGATAAATGCACAAGTTTTTCCCATTTTTTGAGCTTGAGCGATTAACTCTAATGTTAGAGTAGTTTTACCTGATGATTCAGGACCGTAGATTTCGACAATTCTACCACTTGGTAAACCACCAATACCTAATGCTAAATCTAAAGATAAAGAACCTGTAGAAATAGCTTCAATATCAGTAATATTCTTGTTTTCACCAAGGCGCATAATTGCACCCTTACCAAATTGACGTTCAATTTGATCTAAAGCAGCTTGTAATGCTTTTGCTTTATCTTTATTATCCACGTTTTTAACCGCACACATTATTTTATATTCCTTTCTATACCACGAACTAATAATATAATCTTTTCAAAAATATAATAATTAAGAATTCAATAAAAACTAAACTACATTTATATTACAAATCAATAATTTAATAAATCTTTACATAAAATTTTAATTTTAAAATACGTTATCTCACAAAAAAACTAAAAAATACCCTAAAAACAATCACAAAAAAATAATATTAAAAAGAAATCTCAACTTAAATATTATTAGAATCTTTGAAAATTTAAGATTCTAACCTTTTACAAAACAAATTATGGCATTATTTATTTTACCAGTCAATATTTTTTTTAGATTATTAAATAATATATATTATATATTATTATTTTCTCGCTTTAGTTCCTTTAGTTCGAAATTATCTTCTAAATGAGCCTTTAATTCAGAAAGAGCAAATAAACAAGCTTTTAGCCTAATTGTGGTTCGACTTCATTCAAAAAATTTATTAATCACTTCTACAACTTCATCATTATGAACAAATGAAAAGAAAATCGTTCCTACAGGCTTTTGTTCGGTACCACCCGTTGGACCTGCTATACCACTAATTGCAATAGCCCAATTAGCTTTAGAATGTTTAACAACACCTTGCCCCATTTCATATACAGTTTGAGAACTTACCGCTCCATATTTTAGGAGCGTTTCAATATTTACTCCCAACATATCTTTTTTGGCATCATTCGCATATGCTACAAAAGTTCTATCAAACCACGCTGATGAACCAGGTATTTCAGTTAACAAGAAACTTATGAGACCACCGGTGCAGCTTTCTGCTAGAGCAAGATTTTCCTTTCTCTTGGTTAAAATATCTCCTATAGCACTCGCTTTCCGATAACATTCTTCATATAACTCTTGTTCTTCTGCAAACATGATTTTGTTTATCCTTCGTTTATATTTTTAATTATATTTATATACCTATATACCATATATATAAAAGTAAAAATAAATACAGTAATTTTATATGTTAAAATTACTCCTATTTATTTTAAAGAGCTCATTTTTAATTAATATTTACTCTAAAAATGTTATTTTAGGTAAAATTTATTGATAAAAATAAGAACGTATATAAAACTAAAAACAGTATATTCAAAATATATAGAACTACCAAACTTAATGTTCATTTAAATAGTTCTATTGTGAAATACTAAACTGTACAATTCCAAAACTAAATTAATGTAATTCTATAATAATAAAAAGAGTGTAATTTATCATGGCAAAAGAAACTCTCACCCCATTAATGCAACATTACTTACAAGTAAAGCAAGAATACCCTAATACAATTTTGCTTTATCGCATGGGGGACTTTTATGAGATGTTTTTTGATGATGCTATTAAAGCATCTGAAATTTTAGATATAACTTTAACAAAAAGAGGTACTGCCAACGGTCAACCAATTCCTTTAGCAGGAGTACCTTTTCACTCTGTTGACACCTATCTTGCCAAACTTATAGAACATGGAGAAAGCGCAGTTATATGTGAACAATTTGGTGACTCCGTAAATAACAAGGGAAGCATCGAAAGAAAAGTTACCAAAATTGTAACTCCTGGTACTGTTATAGATGACGGTTTATTAAAAGAAAGAACAGATAATTACATTGCTTGTATTACTAACGATCAAATAACTTATGGTTTTAGCTATCTTAATCTTTCTAATGGAGAATTCTTCTGTTTTGAATCTAGTGACTCAAATGATGTACAAAACATTATTTCCCGTTTAAATCCTGCAGAATTACTCTATTCTGAAAACTTTTCAAATATGAGTATGCTTAGTGAACTTCGAGGCACAAGACGTCGTCCATTTTGGGAATTTGACTACAAAACTTGTTTTAAACAATTATGTACCCAATTTAAGACTAATAATTTAGATGGCTTTGGCTTAAAAGATACCTCTTTAGGTATCTGCGCAGCAGGTGCCCTACTAAATTATGTAAAAGAAACCCAAAAAACTGCATTACTACACATAAATTCTTTACGTTTAGAACAAGAAAATTCTTTTTTAAATTTAGACGCAAATACCCAAAAGAATCTCGAAATTTTAACTTGCTTAAATGGTACAACAGAAAATTCTCTTGCCAATGTAATTGATTTTACTGTTACTCCTATGGGAGCTCGATTATTAAAAAGAAATTTAATCCATCCTAGCAAAAATTTAACAGAAATAAATTACAAGTTAGATTTAATTGAAGAAATCAGAAATTTAGAAGATATTGAAGATTTATCCACATTATTAAGAAACGCAGGTGACCTTGAAAGAATTACTGCACGTATTGCTTTATCTACAGTACGACCAAGAGATCTCACCAAAATTCGTGCTACTTTACAAATGCTTCCTGACTTAAAAGATTTTATAAATCAACAAGAACAAAATCTTAAAAAATATAACGAAGCAATAAAACTTATCCCTGATTTATGTGAATTACTAACAATTGCTATCAATGAAAATCCTCCTATTGTTATAAGAGAAGGTGGAGTAATAAAATCAGGATACAATAAGGAATTAGATGATTTACGTTCTCTCGCTAGTGGCACTATGGATTTCTTAAATGAAATAGAAATCAGAGAAAAGAAAAAATTAGGAATCTCAACTCTTCGAGTTGATTTTAATAAAGTTCATGGTTTCTATATTGAAATAACCAAAGCAGCCTTAGTTGGTAAAGAAATTCCAAGCGAATACATTCGTCGTCAGACCATGAAAAACACTGAACGTTTTATTACTCCGGAATTAAAAGAATATGAAGATAAAGCGCTAACAGCACAATCTCAAGCGCTTGCTCTTGAAAAGAAACTTTATGAAGATCTTGTAGCACAATTATATAAACACTTAAATCCACTAATTGAAATTGCTAAACAATTATCACTTCTTGATTTATTGCAATCTTTAGCAACAGCATCTATTAGATATAATTATGTTAGACCAACTTTTACTACTGAAGATAAATTAGAAATTATTAATGGCCGTCATCCTGTAATTGAAAATGTTACTTCTAATCCATTTATTGCCAATAATATCTTATTAGATAAACAACAAAAAATGATGCTTATAACAGGGCCAAACATGGGTGGTAAATCAACCTATATGCGTCAAACTGCAATCATAGCTCTTATGGCATATATGGGGAGTTTTGTGCCAGCAGAAACAGCAATAATTCCTAATATTGACTCAATTTTTACTAGAATTGGAGCAAGCGATGATTTAGCTTCAGGGCGATCTACTTTCATGGTAGAAATGACAGAAGCTGCTTTAATCTTAAATAATGCAACTAAAAATAGTTTAGTTTTAATGGACGAAATCGGACGTGGCACAAGTACCAAAGATGGCATGGCTTTAGCTTGGGCTATTGCAGAAAGTTTAGCTAAAGACAATAAGTCATATAGTTTGTTTGCAACTCACTATTTTGAATTAACGAACTTACCTGATTATATAAACACTATTAAAAACGTGCATTTTAGTGCTTTAAAGAATGGGGAAAATATTGTATTTTTACACAATATCGAAGATGGTCCCGCTCAAAGTTCATACGGTTTAGAAGTTGCATCCTTAGCAGGAGTACCTAAAAAAATTATTAGTAATGCTAAAAAACACATGGGAAAATTAAAAGAAATAGCATCTCAAAATACTAATAACGAAGGTGATAAAACACTAGCTACCAATAATGAAGAAAATATCAAATTGCAACAATATGAAGACTTTATAAATGAAGTATTAAATATTAATCCTGATAATATCTCTGCAAGAGCAGCTCTTGATATAATCTATAATTTAAATCAAAAAGCCAAGCTACTTGCAGAATAAATGACAAAAATCATTTATCAATATATTCTAAAAATGAAATAAATTTTTTTAATAGTTACCGCCATACGGTAACTATTATTGTTTTGGAATGTTATTGGTATAATGCTTAATAGAAGAAAGCTTGAGATTCTGAAGGTGTTAATAAATTAAAAGAATTAAGTAATCCAACAAAGTTTATTTCTTAGGAAGATACTTTAAAGGATTAACAGATTCGCCTTTATATCTAATTTCAAAGTGTAGACGTACACTACTTGCTTCTGAATCCCCCATTTGCGCGATAATTTCACCGGCCTTTACTTCAGTGCCTTCACTTACCAAAATCTTTTGGTTGTGAGCGTATGCAGATAAGTATTCATCATTATGATTGATAATTATCAAGTTGCCATAACCTCTTAAAGCATTTCCAGCATAAACAACTTTACCTTTAGCTGCAGAAACCACATTACTGCCACGTTTATCAGAGATATCAATACCTTTATTGGCATTATCCCCTAACGAAAATTGGGAAATAATTTTTCTACTTTTTGTTGGCCAATTCCAAGAAATCTTACCAATATAATTAGTACTATTTGTAGAAGCAACATTTTGAGTACTATTTGTTATAGTACTCTTATTATTAACATTATTGGTATTACTTGGTGTTGTTTTATTGTTTGAAATTGTTGTCGCAGACTTTGATGATGTTGCAACAGTTGTTGAAGTATTATTAGTTGTAACTTTTGTATTTGTTGACACGCTTGGAGTGGTTACAATAGGTGTTGTGGTTGTTACAATTGTTGTGCCATCAGAAGTTTTCATGCTTGGAGCATTGCCAATAATTGTATTACTAGTACTAGTTGAACTTGCTACCACTACATTGTTATTCTTTTTACAAAGTTTAATTTTATCGCCTATTTCTATTTCGTTAGATTTTAAATTATTGCATTTCTTTAAATCATCAACTTTTACTTTAGTCTTGCGATAAATGCTAAATAAAGTATCACCCTTTTTTACAACATATACATCTTCTTCATTATTGCTATTAGCTCCTTGAATTAAGGCATTATTAGTTCCAACTTGAACACTTGAATTAACATTAGGAGATGGCTTTGAAGTAGATACATTGCTTACACTAGAAGAAAGATTGGTCGCAGATGACAAATAGCTAGATTTTTTATTTGTACTTGTTGATGTTGTTGCTACCGATGTCGCTTTATTATCAGCGTTTGCACTAACCGCAACATTAACTTTACCAATATAAAGTTTGTCACCTATTTCAATATTATTGTTTTTTAAATTATTTAATTTCTTTAACCGATTCACTGAAATATTATTGTTAACAGCGATTCTGTATAAAGTTTCATCTTTTTTTACAATATGATATTTATCTTTTTGTACATACTTTATTTCGGAAGCTACAGTATTATTAACAACCAAAGATGGTGAAGTTTTATTAACAACTACTTTGTTATTTGAGCTAGCATTAGAATTTGTATTAGTTGTAGAATTACCACAATCTGGAACTTTTAATATTTGTCCCACCTTAATATCATAAGGTTCCTTTAAATTATTATATTGTGCCATTTTTTTTAGTTCTACATTATTATCAAATGCTATTGAATATAAAGTATCACCTTTTTTTACTAAAATATGACACGATTGAATTCTATTACTAGATAAATTTTTATTCTTTTGGGATTTATCATAAGTTAGAGAATAAGGAGAATTATAACTACTAGGATTAGTAGCACAACCTACATTAAATATTGAAATAAAAGCAAAACATGGTATTGCCAAGAATCGATATAATTCTATTATTCACAACAATTCACCTTTACTTTTATTATCACAATATAATCTCTTTAACTATACTCAAAATATTTTTATTAGGGTATACTCTATGTAGCTAATTTAATTGCATTTATATATCAAACAATGCAATTTAAAAAATTTGTGTAATTTTACCACTAATTTGATTATTTTACGTAATAGATTAAAATTGTTATTGCAATTGCTACTATTACAATCCATCCTAAAATATCAATATATTTACGAATTCTCTGTTCCATCTTGGCTCCACCTAACTTAATAAGCCAAGCAATCAAATAAAATCTAGCCCCACGTCCCAAAAATGAAAAAGCAATAAATATAAATAAATTTAATTGCGATAAGTCGAATAAGCCTATAGCATTTTGAGAAGCTAGTAAACCACAGCAAATAGCTACCACTTTATATGGCACAGGAGTAAAAGAACCTACTAACACTAGTAAAATACCATATTGTTCTAGGTAATCAGTTACTTGATTAAATACTTCTGTTTTACCAAAAAATTCAATTAATTCTTTTACATAAATATTTAATAAAGAGTAACCTAAAAGATAACCAACAACCGCTCCCAATACTGACGCTAATGTTGCTAAAAAAGCATAATATAGAGCCTTTTTATTCTGACTTAAACACATTGGTATTAACATAACATCAACTGGTATCGGCCAAAATATAGATTCTATAAAACTATTTAACATTAAAAAAATAGGGGCTAATCTATGCTGAGATAACTTGATACAATAGTCATATGTTTTATGAAAAATACTCATTTCAGGAATCTCGTTTTCAATCTATCTTCTAGGTGTTCTAAATGAGTATTTTACAATATTTTTGCTAAATCAAATATTTTTTAGAGCTTTTTATAGAATTGAAGACCACTTTTCAAGATCATCCATCACTAAATATGATGTCAAATCAATCTGTAGTGGAGTTATAGAAACATATCCATGTTCTATAGCGTAGAAATCAGTGTCCAGTGATTTGTCAACAGCTTTGCCTTGAGGTCCTACCCAATATATAGGTTGACCTCTAACATCTTTATCTGCTATAACACTATCAGCTTCTGCTCTATTACCAAGTCTTGTAACCTTAACACCTTTTACTTCAGATAAAGGTAAATCAGGTACATTTACATTTAAAATTTGTCCTGATGGAATTGGACAAAACTCTAAATTTTTTAAAAGTTTTAAAGCAAAAAAAGCAGCAGTTTCAAAGTGTTTACTACCACATAAAGAAATAGCAATTGCAGGTAATCCTAAACTTCTGCCTGCTGTTGCTGCTGCAACAGTTCCTGAATAAATTACATCATCCCCTAAGTTTGCTCCATGATTGATACCTGAAATCACTACATTAGGACGAGGTTTTAATAATTCATTTATCGCTAAATAAACACTATCTGTAGGAGTGCCACGTACTGCTAAAAAATGATCATTTTCTAAAACTTGAACTCTGAGCGGATTTTCTAAAGTTAAAGCGTGACTAGCTGCTGATTGGTTACGATCTGGAGCACTTATCCATGTATCTTTATATATTCTAGAAAGTTCGTTATATAAAACTCTAATTCCAGTACTATAAATGCCATCATCATTACTTATAAGTACTCTCAAATCTTGCATTGTTTATTAAATCCTTTTTATAAAAACTAGTCTTTATAAATTAAAGCCACTGCTTCCACTGCAATACCTTCTTTTCTACCTACAAAGCCTAACTTTTCAGTAGTGGTTGCTTTAATGTTTACACAATCTAAATCAAGCTTAAGATCTGAAGCAATGTTGGCGCACATTTTGGCTTGATGTGGGGCAATTTTAGGAGCTTGCGCGAGGATAGTAATATCCACATTAGAAATGTGATATCCTTTTTCAGATACACGTTTAAAAGTATCACGTAATAATACTCTACTATCAATATTTAAGAATTTATCATCATTATCTGGATACAAGCGACCAATATCACCTAAAGATGCTGCACCTAATAATGCATCACACAAAGCGTGTAACACCACATCTCCATCAGAATGAGCTATTAAGCCTTGTTCATAATCAATATGAACGCCACCTAATACAACAGGACCATCGCCACCAAATTTATGAACATCAAATCCATGACCCACTCTAAACATGTTATTACTCCAATTTAAAAATTTATATGACTGTTGACTACATTTGTTCCAAATAGATTTGCGCTAACTTTAAATCATTTGGCTCTGTAATTTTTATATTAGTTGCATCTCCTACAATGAGTTTTGGGGTATACCCTAAAATTTCCATTGCAGAAGATTCATCAGTTAATATCTGATTTTTACTTATTGCTGACTCATATGCATGAATCAATAATTCTCGTTTAAAAAATTGTGGAGTTAATGCTCGATACATATTAGTTCTAGGAATAGTCGCACTAATAACTCCTTTATCAGTTATTCGTTTAATAGTATCAGGAATTGCACATCCTAAAATACCACCATTATCATCTAAACATTGTAAAACTAAGTTTTCCACATCACTTAATTTAACACAAGGTCTAGCAGCATCATGAACTAACACAAATTCTGTAGAAGCTTTTTTTAGTCCTTCAAGTACACTAAAACATCTTTCAGCGCCACCTATTTGGGTTTCAATATTAGGCTCTGTAAGATTTAATTTAGCAAAATACGGATCTTCAGCACCAATCACTACAATTACTTTATTTACAAATTTAAATTGCAAAAATTTGTTTATTGTATGTTCTAAAATGGTTTTATTCCCAATCTTAAGATATTGTTTAGGAATATTAGCCCCCATTCTTTTGCCAACACCAGCCGCTGGAATTACTATATCTATTTTGGGATTATTATTCATCATTATTCTTCACTACTATACGATAAAATTTCTCATCTTCTTTAATCATGCCTAAAGAATTTCTTGCAATATCTTCCGCAGATGAATTAGAAGTGTTATTTTTTAAATCTTCAATATTAACTTCCATCATCTTATTTCGTTCTTGAAATTCTAAAGTAGTTTGTTTAGCTTTTTCTAATTCTAATAAGCTTTCGTTGTATTTCTTATTTTTTTCAAAAGAATAATTAACCAAACCTAATAGTAGAATTAGTAGAACCAGGGTAAATAAACGAATCATAATACACCAAAATAATTCTTACACCGCAATGCTATTACTTGATAAAAATATGAGTATAAACAATTTATTTCAAATCAAATAATCTCTTAATAAATTCAATTACGTATTCTATAAAAAAAACCTCCTATAAGTAAATATATAGGAGGCTTTTTGTATTTATAAATAATTATTTATAACAAATAATTATTGACCCTTAACTGCTGAACGACCAGCAAATGGAGCCTTTTCAGTACCTAATTCTTCTTCGATACGGATTAATTGGTTGTACTTAGCCATACGGTCTGAACGGCTTAAAGAACCAGTCTTGATTTGACCAGCTGCTGTACCAACTGCGATATCAGCAATTGTGCAGTCTTCAGTTTCGCCTGAACGGTGAGAAATAACTGCAGTGTAACCAGCCTTGTGAGCCATTTGGATAGCATCTAAAGTTTCAGATAATGAACCGATTTGGTTAACCTTGATAAGGATTGAGTTAGCAACACCCTTTTCAATACCTTCCTTAAGGATTGATGGGTTAGTTACGAATAAATCGTCACCAACTAATTGGCACTTGTTACCAATCTTATCAGTTAAGTTCTTCCAACCTTCCCAGTCGCCTTCAGCTTGACCATCTTCGATAGAGATGATTGGGTATTGGTTGCATAAGTCAGCTAAGAAGTCAGCTAATTCAGCAGAAGTTAAATCCTTACCTTCAGCCTTCATTTCATAGATCTTCTTTTCTTCGTTGTAGAATTCAGAAGAAGCACAGTCCATAGCTAAAGTGATGTCTTTACCGAAAACATAACCAGCATTTTCAACAGCTTCTTTGATTGCAGCCATAGCAGCAGCAGTTGAACCTAAACGTGGAGCATAACCACCTTCGTCACCTACAGTTGTAGTTTGGCCCTTAGCCTTTAATACTTTAGCTAAGCAATGGAATACTTCAGCACCCATACGGATAGCTTCTTTAACAGTCTTAGCACCAACTGGTTGAATCATGAATTCTTGCATGTCCATTGACCAAGCAGCGTGAGCACCACCGTTGATGATGTTCATCATAGGTAATGGCATAGAGTACTTGCCAGAAGTACCATTTAAGTCAGCGATGTGAGCGTAAAGTGGAACGTTCTTAGCTAATGCACCAGCCTTAGCAACAGCTAAAGAGATAGCAAGGATAGCGTTTGCACCAAGATTCTTCTTGAATGGAGTGCCATCTTTGTCAAGCATTACTTTATCAATAGCGCGTTGTTCAGTAGGATCCATACCGATGATTGCAGGGCCAAGGATTTCGTTTACATTCTTAACAGCTTGTAAAACACCCTTACCGCCAAAACGATTCTTATCGCCGTCACGTAATTCAAGAGCTTCACGAACACCAGTAGAAGCGCCAGACGGAACTGCAGCACGACCCATTAAACCATTATCTAAAATAACGTCAGCTTCAACAGTTGGATTACCACGTGAGTCGATAATTTCACGACCGATTACTTTAACAATCTTAGCCATTACAAATCCTCATTGTAAGATTAAAAATTTGTCGCATTTGCGAACACAAAAAAAACTTTGAACTTTGTTCAACACAAGGTTCAGGAAAAACTTTTGTTAATATAGAATTGTTATCTTTATATATACAGAGATACAAAATCAATTCTATATTAGCAAGATATCCGACTATCAATAATAATTAAAATAATTATATATTGCAAACACTGATTATATTACAATTTAAATAATTTTGTCACTTAATATAAAAAGCATTTTTATTTTCTGAAAAATAAACCTCATAAAATATGACTGTTTATTAAAATTTCATATTGTTAAATTACAAAAATAAAGGGGTTTTAAAACCCCTTCATTAAAATTTAATTATTACTTCTTGCTCTGATATTCTTTAGCAGCTTTAATAAAACCAGAGAATAATGGATGACCATCTCTTGGAGTTGAAGTAAATTCTGGATGGAATTGTACTGCAACGAACCATGGATGCTTGTCATTTTCAATGATTTCAACTAATTTCTTATCAGCGCTTAAACCAGTAACTTTAAGACCTGCTTTCTTAATTTCAGGTAATAAGTTATTGTTTACTTCGTAACGGTGACGGTGACGTTCATAGATTTCTTGCTTACCGTATAATTCAGCAACTTTTGAACCCTTTTCTAGATGACATAATTGTGCACCTAAACGCATTGTACCACCAAGGTCAGAGTTTTCGTTACGAACTTCTTTATTACCTTCATCATTGATCCATTCTGTGATTAAACCAACTACTGGGAATGGAGAGTTCTTATCAAATTCTGTTGAATTTGCTTTTTCCATATGGCAAACGTTTCTAGCATATTCAATTAAAGCGATTTGCATGCCTAAACAAATACCTAAATAAGGAATATTGTTTTCACGAGCATATTTTGCTGCAATAATTTTGCCTTCAATACCACGATTACCAAAACCACCAGGAACTAAGATAGCATCAACATCTTCAAGCATTTCTAAACCTTTTGTTTCAATGTCTTGAGAATCGATATACTTAATCTTTACATTAACATGGTTCTTTAAACCGCCATGCTTTAATGCTTCATTTACTGATTTATAAGCATCTGGTAATTGTACATACTTACCAACCATACCAATAACAACTTCACCTTCGCTATTAGCTTGTTGATAAATAACTTGTTCCCATTCTGACAAATCAGCTTCTTTTGCCTTAATACCAAATCTGTCACAAACGAGTTGGTCTAAACCTTGATTCTTTAATAATGCAGGAATCTTGTAGATAGAATCTACGTCTCTTAATGAAATAACAGCCTTTTCATTTACATTACAGAATGAGGCAATCTTAGTCTTTTCAGCGTTTGGAATATTAATATCAGAACGGCAAACTAAGATATCAGGCTGAATACCAATACTTAATAATTCTTTTACAGAATGTTGAGTAGGCTTTGTTTTAACTTCACCAGAAGTCTTTAAGTAAGGCACTAATGTTAAGTGCATATAAAGAGCATTCTGTCTACCAATATCTACAGCTAACTGTCTAATTGCTTCTAAGAATGGTAATGATTCAATATCACCTACTGTACCACCAATTTCAACAATAGCAACTTCGTGACCTTGACCACCTGCTACAATTCTTTCTTTGATTGCATTAGTGATATGAGGAATAACTTGGATTGTTGCACCTAAGTAATCACCATGTCTTTCTTTTCTGATAACATCAGAATAAATCTTACCAGTAGTAAAATTGTTACGACTAGTCATTTTGGTACGAATAAATCTTTCGTAGTGACCTAAGTCTAAGTCAGTTTCTGCGCCATCTTCGGTAACGAACACTTCACCATGCTGAATTGGGCTCATTGTGCCAGGATCGACATTGATATATGGATCTAACTTTAGCATAGTAACGTTGATTCCACGAGCTTCTAAAACAGCAGCTAATGAAGCTGCAGCTATCCCTTTACCAAGAGAAGAAACAACCCCACCTGTAACAAATATATATTTAGTTTCCATATCTATAAAGATCCATGCAGAAAAAAAAAACAGCATTTACTGTACTGAATGCTGCTTAGTCCTATATATCTTTTAAATTGCTAATTTTTTAGCAATATTTAAAAATAATATTCTCTAAGCAATTAACTTAAAAAAATCTTAATTTTTATAAATTTCAATCACTTAGATAAATTTTTAATATTATCTTTAAATGTAATTTGGCTATATTTTAACAAAAAATTGTAAATAAAACAAAAAATATCTTAAGCTCGTCACAACTTC
>ADGC01001006.1_pt1 | contig 15877 bp, 6 predicted proteins | sample 268048 | NCBI WGS metagenome assembly ADGC01 (sample SAMN02954255, study PRJNA42359) | wallaby gut metagenome | biome: terrestrial; feature: wallaby; material: gut; isolation source: foregut contents of Macropus eugenii | host: Notamacropus eugenii | place: Australia
GAAGCTCCACTTTCCACCTAACGCAACTCGATTATTTGGTGTATCCATCCACATTTACCAGTGTCGGTTGCAATTAGTAAAGCCCTTCAGTATGAGGGACATGCTCAAGGTCTAAATCCGCTTCTAAACCGCGAATAGGCTTAAACATATAATCAGTCTTTACTTCACTCAATGATTTTTACTCCTTTCTATCTTTTAAAATAAAAAAATGGGAAAGAGAATATTAATCCTCTTTCCCATGATTATATCCTCTATATTAGGATAAAAAAACTAATAATCCTATGAATGATTTTTGTCCTAGTATCTTTTAATTAAAAAGTACCCCAAACCATATCAATCGTCATTGTAGCCTGTTTAGTAGCCGCGCCTTCTGCATTAATGGTTGCTGCCGTTGATGAAATATTTAATGAAGAAGAATTAATCTCATACGATCCACTAGCAGTACCTAACTGAGTAGTACCATTTGAAGCTACACTATAAGCTGAATTAGTAAGAGTTGCTTTTGAAACTCCCTTGGTAGTGCTACTTGAAATTTGAGTATTCATATTCGCAACTTTACCATTTGTATCTTTTAAAGAATATGGTGTAGTTTCAATTTTAGTAACATGACCATAATTATCATGCTCAACTTTAGTGATAGCATTAATTGTTAATGGTGTATCAAATTGCTGAGACTGTGCAGTATTTTTTGTTGATGTTGTTGTAGTCGTAGCATGATTAACAGTAATAGTATTTTTAGTATTACTTTCTGAAGTTGCCTGTCTAACTGAAATCTTATTACCAGCTGCAATAACCATTTCAGCGACTTTAGTATTGCTGTTATCTTCGATCTTTAAACCATTAGTAACTGCAACACCTTTATAGGTTACAACAGCTCCATCACCAGAAGAAACTCTTTGCCAAGTAATGTCGCCTGTAATATAACCCGTATCTTTACTCTCAGTACCTGACGCAATAAGTAAATCTCCAATTTTATACTCTACATTATTAAATGTAAAAGTTTGACCTACTTTATAAACATAACCAGATTTAACATTTTGATCAATATCACTTGAAGAAAGGATTACCCCTCTAAATTCCATTGCATCAAAGTTTCTCAGCATTTTATCAATGTCATCTTTAGTGTATACTGGTAATGTAGCGGTTCCATTAGCAAAATGAACATTATTAGCTACTGCAGATGTGTCTGTACCGACCTGAATTACTGGATCAAAAGATCCTGTGATAGGAGCCAAATCATCAGTTACTGTAATATCAAAACCTTGAGCTTTATCTGTAACGCTTACTTCATTAACACTATTAGTTGTTGCTGCGATAGTTACTGTTCCATTATTTTCAGTAAAAGTAATGTTATTTCCGCCTTTAATAGAAACTGAACTATTGTTCTTTTTACTATCAGATGCTAAATTTAATTTTAAAATATTATTATCTGTGGTAACAGTTTTTCCTAAAGTATATTTCTCACTACTTACAGTAACTTCTGTGCCTGTGGAAGTGACTGTTGTTCCACCAGCTCCTTTAATAGTAAAACTATCTTCAATATTACTGTCAAAATCACCAGCGGCATTAACATTTTTAACAGTTGTTTTAATCGTTGCAACATTATTAGCTGTGGTAATAGTAAAATCAATATCGTCTATATGAGTATCTGTATTCGGATTAATCTGTACCCAACCCTGCTGAGTACCATCTCCATTATATACACATAAAATATTACTTGCACTTAAATAATAAAATTGTCCAGCATATTGATCCTTATTTGTCTGATTTACAGCAGGTAAATCATTCACAGTTGAAACAAATGTAATACCTTGATTAACTGGTACCGCATCAATTTTTCCAACTTCTCCAGTAGGACGACCAATATACAATCTATGCGTATCTGTAGTTAAATAAAAAGCACCTTCAATAGCATTTTTATTGGAACGAATAGTATCTAATGCAGATTGAAGACCTTGTTTAAATAAAACATTAGCCATAAAAAATTTTTCCTCCTATTTTATTCTTCTATACCGCCATCTTCAGTCATTTCATGCCATCTCAATTTGTCATAAATTGTTGTAACATCATTTTTTATTGAGGTGATATTATTATTAATAGTATTTTTATCACCTTCCAAGTCTGTTACACGACCTTTTAAAGCTTCAACTTCTGCGTTTAAATTACCTACTTTTGTAACCAATCCTTCTTTAGTTACAGTTCCGCTTTCAAGCTCTGATGTGGTATCGTTTATAACATTTTCAAGATTTAAAATTCTTGTATTAAATTCACTTGCTTCTGCGGGATGACTTTGGATCCAGTCAGCAATCTCTTTTAAAGAATCTAAACTTTCTTGAGCATTTTCTGGAATCAAAGCTTTTGTCAATACGTCAACAGCAACCTCTCGGATAGTCTTGCCATTATCATCGCCAATAATGTTGGCTAATTCTGTTCTGACAGAAAGCGCTGGGTCACCCCAAGTTGCGTCACCTTTTAAATAAAGATTTCTATCATCTTTAGTTGGGACTGGTACTAATCCAGAAGTTCCATCTTTATCAGCTGTTGCTCCTTGCATCACTGAACAAATTAAGGCAGCTATTTCTGTGGGAGTTTTTGCCACCCATTGACCGCCATCATATACTAAAATAGAACCGTTATTAGCGCTTGTCGCAACGACATTTGCAATATCTTCCATATTAATAATTGATGCAGAAGTTCCCTCTCCCACAATCAATTTAGATCCTAAATATAATTTCCCAGTAAGGGCATCTTTTTCAGATATAAAATATAGAGTATCAGGATCTTTATTTGCAACATTAGCAAAGGCTGTCGGAGTACCTCTTAGAAAACGTACATAATTTATTGCCATTTACCTTTAACCTCCTTTTTCTTACTCCTATTATTTTATAAAAAAACAATTATAATAATTAAACTATACTGGCCTGCCTTAAGAAAAAACAGGCCAATATTATTATGGTTGTGTTAATTCTTGAATTTTTTGTTCTAGTTCAGCGACTTTATTAAATAACCATTGAATTGTTTTTGCTTCTAAGTTTTCATCTTCAATTGTTGGATTTTCTCCTGAATCTTCTTCATCAGCCGTTGGATCTTCTTCAGAAATACCATACTCAAATTCTGATATAAAGCTAACTTTTTCATTAGCTAATGTATATACAGCTTTTGAAGTTGCTGCCAATTCTGAATCATCACTTTCTACTGAGTCACTTAACTTAACTACTCCATAATTATTTAGAGATGCTTTATCTAAATATTTAATTTCACTAATCTGATTATTAACTGAAATTTGAATTCCAGTTGAATCATCTGCGGTACTTTCAGTAATATTGATTTGAGGAGATAAATTCTTTAAATTAAATTGAAGTTTTCCTAATGCTTTATTTAAAGTATCAGTAGCAAGAATATCTGTTACAACAGTTTCTTCTAAATTATACCCCGTTAATAATAAAGCTCCAATATTATTTCTAGTCGTAGATAAAGCTCCAGTAGTAGTGTTTAAACTTAATTGAGTAATTACGTCTGCTCCATTGGAGTTTACATCCGTTAAACTTGGAGAAGGAATTTTTACTGTATGATCCTCTAATGTAGTAACATGCCCAGCTTCATCAATTCCAAGAGATGGAACTTTAAAAGTGTCTCCAAAGTTTGGCGTCTGCGCTGCAGTGTCACCTTTTGAATTCATTGCAGTTCCGGCCGCAGCATGGGCAACAGTAATAGTTTTATTACTTACTGAAGCAGCTAATGTAATCCATCTATTTCCAGTGTCAAAAGTTACTTCATCAATAGGATTAACGGCTTTAATATCCGCTTTTACCGCTGAAACCATTGCGACTTTGCTTGAACCAGTATTATCTACTTTTAAAGTTTGAATATTATTAGGTAATGTATATGTAGTTTTTACGCTTCCTACAATGTGTCCTGCATTATCCCACTTGATTGATTGAATATCAAATGTTGTTTCATTATTACCATTAAAATCTGATGCATTAGTACTTTCACTGAATTTATTTACATAGTGTTTAATAGTAATTTTATCACTATTTTCATCAACAACCATGTTAATCCATTTATTACCTAACTCAAGCGATAATTTATCTGTCAGTGTGTCGGCTACGATTGTGCCTACCGTATTCCCAGTTGAATTTTGCTCTTCAAAATTTTCGCTGAAAATGTTTGCATTTTCAGAAATTCCTATTTCAGTAAAATTCTCTGGTAATGTAACTTTATTTGTTACTGCCGAAGTAATATGTCCAGCCTCATCTACTGTAAAATAAGGAATATTAAATGCATTTGCATCATGACCTTCATTAACAACCTCTGTAGAAACTGTTCCATCAGCCGCATGAATAGTCCAAGTTACATCTGCATCTTCTTGTACATCTAAATGAGCAATGTCTAAAGACGTTCTTAGTCCATAATTTCCAGGTTTTACACCAGAGAATTTATGACCAATAATAAAAGTATCTTCGGAATTAGAATCTAATTGAAGCCATTTATTATATGTGATAAAATTAAAAGTATCTTTAGTATTATCAGCTATAGTGTTTTGATCATTAACGACACTAATAGAATCTCTAATAATATCATTATTTTTAGCTGTAAAAAATTTATAACTATATGGTAAAGTAATTGTTTCTTTGTTCTGCCCAACAATATGTCCTGTATTGTCAACTATTGGAGTTAGTAAATCTAAAGTATCACTATCTGTATTATTATTACCTAAAGCCGTAGCAGAACCTTTATCAGTTAATGGTTTATTTTTATCTGATACAGTGGTTGTATCATCAACTTTAGTTAATCTATGTTTAATAGTGAAATAAGGATCATTTGGATTAGAATTTAATTCAAAATCAATCCATCTATCTTCTGTTGCCTCAATCTTATTATCTTCTGAAATATTATCTTGCCAATTAGAAGTAGAATATTCTTGAGCCGTAGAGTGATATGCGCCCTCCATTCTTCCATAGCTATCTGTAATTACAAAACGGCTAGAAGGTAAATATTTAAATCTATCAATATAATCATTTAAAGTATTTAATGCACCTTGAACAGTATTTCTATCTCTAGTTTCTGAATCATTAAATTCCATTTTTTGATTAATCTTTAAAATTAAACCATGAATAGTATTTAATGTTCGAGCAAATCCTTCTAATTCTACCATTTCATAACGTTCTGCTCTTTTACCAAGAGAAACAGAAGCTGGAATTTCAGTCATAGAAGTTGTCCAGACTGTGCCTGGAGCATACAGATTATAACTATCTTCTATTACATAAATATCATCTTTTAAATAATATTGCTTAGATGCATCAAAATTAGAAGAAGTTTCTAAATTATAAAAACCTGAATTTTCATCTAAAGTATAATATTCATTTGGTACATAGAATATTTTATCTAATTTATCAAATTCTAATTTATTATAATATTGTCTACCAATTGTACTTTGAGAAGCTTTATCTTTAACATAATTTCCATCATTAGTCTTATACCAGAATGTATTCGCAGTATAAAAAGAACCTTGAGGCTCAATTTTTATTTTATAAAAGTTTGCATATGTTTTTGTACCAGAAACTACAAATTGTGCATTATATAAAGATAAAAGAGTTTCCCAGGTTAAACCAGTATATGATTATACAATACTTGAGTATTTCCAAGTTCATCAATATATGTCTCTTGTCCACTTACATAATAAAAAGTATCTTCTGTAAATTGATATAAATCAACTTCATATACTCCTGTAATTGTTACACTTCCAGTAGACATATTCAAAATTTGCAAAATAGAACCATCTTTTTGCACTACATAGTCATAACTTTGAGAGCTATTTTCCTCAAATTCAAGCATTAAAGGTTGACGATATACAACTTCACCATCTGAAATTACTGGATCTCCATTCTCATCTAAGACAGGTAGCTGTAATTTTCCATCTATGAAGTATCCAGCTTTTACCATATCTTCAACACTTTGATTAATCATAATGTAATCATTAAGTTCATTACCATTAGCATCTTTTTTCTTTTGAATATAATAAAATCTATTAGGAACATAAAAATATTTTAATTTTTCTCTTCCATATAAACCAGTACTAGCATCATATAAATTCGCGTTTTCCATATTTAAGTTGACTTTGACAATATCGGTTTGCGGAATTTTATAATACTGTCTATCTGGTTTTGGTCCATTTTCATCTGGACCTTCTAGTTTATAAGTGATTGCACTATTATAAACGCTATCAATATAAAACACTGAATTAACTTTATAAGCTCCATCTAAATTAATTGGAGAAGCACTTTTAAAACTATAATATTGTGTTCCACTAGAAGGAAGCGCATTTTTCGCTTTATGATATTCCCCATTTAAAGTTTTATAGTAGTAAGTATCTGATTCCCATCCATCCAAATCAATTGTGCTATATAAATCATTTAATTGATTTATGGTTAAACTTTTTACATAATAAGTTTGATTAGGATCAAAATTTAAATCAGTCGCAACAGTATCACCACTATTATCTAAATAGTAGAAATCTTTAAAGTAAGAATCTTCATCTAATGTAATTGGCTTATATTGATAAATTAACTCCTCATAATCAAAAGTTTTATGTTTTCTCTTAAAACTACCGTCAGATTCATAATAATAAATATTATTTTCATCGGCACTGTCAACCATTTCCTGAGTAGATAATTGAGTATCTGCATTATCTACATCTACAATAATCATTCCCATTAAGTCATGAACTGAATTAATTGCACCTGCAACAGTATTTACTTCAGTATCAGTTAATGAATATCCATTACCATTTTCTTTAGCATTTACCAATCTTAAACCATTACGTTGAATAGCATCTGCGGCATCTTCCCAATTAATATCTAAATTACGTCTACTTGTTTCAGCAATATAAGAATTAGTATCTCTGCCACCATAAATAAGATCCCAAATTTTAGCAATCGAGTTTCCAAGAGAAGGCAGCATAAAAGAGAACTCTTGTGTATCCTCTTGCGCGGCCATGTCTGAAACATAGTTATGTTGTTTATAGGTATGTCCACTTAATCCTGTTGGAGATAATTTTATAGCATCTTCATTTGTCCAGCCACTATTATAAATTGATTGGTTATAAGAATTATAAGGCTTACCAAGCTTTTCATTAATTTCAATAATATCTGAGCTATATGTGACATTTTTTGGATCAAAACCTGCTTTATTATAATAAATAGCCGCATCAAACATTGTTGTTTCACCGATGTCTTTATCTGTCCAGCCTTTTGCAAATTGATTATAATAACTTTCTGTAGAAGTGTCCGTACTAGCATTATAAAATGATCCCTTCCAAGCTGTTTGCTGATCAGATGGATAAACGACAGAATCCGAAGTCATATTTACAGTAGCTGCGGTATCTGGTTCTCCAGTAGTCGCAATCTTTGGGCCGTATAAAGCATTACTTGCGGACTTGATTCTTAGTCCCCACTGAGGCTGCCAATGAAAACGATAGTAAATATTTGTACTGTCTGTATCAAAGTGCGGTGACGTAGGAATTAAAGAAGGCGCATCAGCGCAAATATCAAATGTAGGAACTACAGTATTTAATTCAGCAATCATTACATACTTTTCATAACGTCCTTGATTTGGGCTGCCTGTTGTTGCATCCGGAGTATTTGTATACACCTTCTGCCATACAGTAGAATCATATCCTCTACTGCTACCATAATGCGCTCTATCAAAATTTGAATTTCCAAAATAATTATCACTACTACTGGTATCAATCTGACGCCATTTTACCTCTTCTTGACCATCTTCAATAACTGCCATATAGTAATTATCGCCCTTGTCAATACTATAAGAATATCCTAATGGTGCACATAAATACGTGCCGACAGGCATTGTCTCAGGGTCAAAATTAACTATAACACCATCTTCAATATGAGCGTGTAAATCTTCTTCTTTTGATAAATTAGGGGCAGTCTTCCCAGATTCTTTCCAAGCTGTAATATAGTTAGCTTCAGTAGTGTAGATAAAAGAACTGCTTGTAGTTCCATTAATAATAATATATTTTGGCTCATCATCCATAGTAATTTGATTACCTTCTGGAATTTTTACTACATCGCCAGCAGTAATATCATTTGCGGTGACCAGTGTTTTTAACACTGGCCCGCAAAATCCTTTATCTTCATTATGTTTTAATACTTGTGTATACATTTTACCATTAATGTAATACAATTTAGTTTTAAAAATATCATCATGAAGATCTGTATCATATTCTACAAGTACATAACGTCCTGCATATACTCCATCTGTTGCGCATGATTTATCCATTACATAACGGTTTGGATAAGTTCTATCAAATACAAACTGTGTCCTTGAAGTATTTGTTATATTTCCATAAAAACCCATTACTCTTCCTCCCCTTCATAAATCATATCTACAATTAATACGGCATTATTTGTATCACTTATATTTTGAATAGATGTTGGTGCAAAATATAAACTTGAAATTTGAGTTTCACCAGACAAATCAAGTTCATAAATTCCAGTAGACCCAATAATGATTGGGGTCTCTGAATCATTTACATAAAACTTTGTACCCGGTAAAGCTTGAACGCCTAACTGAACGATAGGAAGAAAATCATTAAAACAGGCTCCAGATGTTAATCTATGATAGGTTACTGTAGCTGGATAATTATTTTCAGAATTTTCGCTATAATAACGAACTTGTTTAATTCTTTTCATTTTTTCTCCTTGTCCTCCTTAAATTATTCGATCTACTGCTTTCGTTGCAGTAATCGACATTGTCCCATTATACTGTAATGGGAGAGAAATTCTAGTAACTAAAAATTCTCCATCAATTCCACTATTATCATCATGAACAAATATTCTTGTATTTGGTTCTAAATAATAAATAGGTAAAGCTGTAATAGTAATCGATTCAGTACAATATGAATAATTATATAAGAAATTATCAAGCATATTAATTGCAGATTTACCTTGCGCACTAATTGAAAATAAATTATCAACTGTGTCAGTTAAATTAATATAAGTATATCCAGGTTGTTTATCCATAACCGTCATTAACCTATAATAATCCTTATTTGAGCTATATGATGTTGCAATTTTATAATTGCCAGAATTATCTTTTTCATAGTATACTCTTTTTTCACCATTATTATCTTTTGCAGCAAAAGTTTCACTATTAATAAAAGTTTTTATGTAGTTACCATCTGAACCACAAAAAATAACTGTCGGAGTATCCCTATAATAGATAGCTTTTATAGCATCATCATTAACAGCTTTCGGCCTATCTCCAATTGCTGAAACTGAATATTGGGCTAATTCGCCATCATCTAAATCTAAAAAATCAAACCAAAAATTCAACATTTCTGGATTTTCTAGATCCATAGTCCATCCATAACTATCATCTTTTGCAACCTTATTTTCAATAATTGAAGTTGAAACATTATACTGATCAGTTAAATAAATTAATAAATTATTTAAATCTAATTTAGTATAATATTGTTTTTTACTGTTTTTGAAAGTTAATATATCAATATTTGACTGCTCAATATACTCAGATCCATTTAATATAAAGTATTTTTCATCAGGGTTATACTCAATAGCTTTTTTGTAGAATCCGAATGTATAATAATTTACTTCTCTATAAGCATCTTTCTTAATATAAAAATTATAATTTTGACCTAATCCATAAATAGTACCATCGTCATAAACTTTTATACCATAATTATTTGCTAATGCGCCCATTTGGATTTTAGTTAAAAGTTTTGTTGTCGGATTTAAATACTTTGAAATTACACTATCTATTGTTTTATATTCATCATTTTCATAAATATAATAAACTTGATTAGGATCATAATCATTATATATATTTACTAAATCATAACCATCTCCATAAATATAATATATTTTACCCCTAACAAAATTTCGTAAAATATTTTTTTCTATAAAAGTATTATCATCTTGTTTAATATAATATTTCCCATTGGTTACATTTTCATTTTTTTGTTTTATATATCCATAATATATTTGTTCTGTATTAAAAGCTTCTTTAGCTATTTCACCATTAGAGTAATTAACATAATAACCATTAGTATCAATCATACTTAAATCAAGCTTTTCAGTATATCCTTTATATAAGTAATATACAATACCTTTTTCAAATGTAAAAGCAAAACTTCCATCAGGATAATAATAAGTTGTCCCTCTCTCAAAATACTTTGGTGTTTCTATAACTAATATACCATTAACCATTTTTCTTGATTCATATTTAATATTTGCTTTTAATTCAAGAATTTTTCTATAGCCTTTTACTGCACCAGACGTAGATTTTAAAGTTTCAGAAGATGCTAAAATAAAACAATTATTTTTAAAATTTGAAAAATTTTCTTTAGTAATATTTTTAATTTTTTCAAAAACATATTCTGTACTATGTTCATCACTATGAAATACTTTTCTGCTATAATAAACAGTATTATCTGTATAATCATAAACTGGTTTATATGATGAATATGTATAATAAGTATTATCTCCAACAGCTAAGCTTGCAACTTTTTCAAAACCTTCATATGTATAATACTTATTACCAAAAGAAAAACTTGGAACTACCTTTTTTGGATAATTACCTAAAACATCTAACTCGCCAGTAATATCATCTACATAATCAGTTTTATTATATTCTACATATCCATCAATTGCATTATCATCCTTTATATAATAAGTATCTTTAGTAGATAGCATTGTTAAGTCTTTGACAAAATCATATTTATAATAAGATTCATCATCTCTATAATTATGATAAAGCTCATAATTTTGCCACTTTGTTTCAGATATTTGATAATAATTCGGATAAAAAGCAGCAACTAGTTTCTTAGCAAGCTCATAATCATACTCTCCATCTTCATTAATAATATCTAAAAATTGCTGTCGAGTATAATTTTCATTTGATTCATTTAATTTATATTGATTATCAATTATAATATTACTATAATATTCCGTAACTTTTTTTATATCATCTGGATTCGTTAAAGTTCTTAATTCTTTATCTAATTGAGAAGTCGCTGACTTAATAGCATCTGCGTAAGATTGAACTTCGGCAATTAAAGTAGATAAAACTTTTGTGCCATTGAAATAATAATATTCAATATCTTGTTCAACAGGCAATATATCAGTCGCATCTTTAAATGTATAATCAGTAAATGTTTTTGCCTCATTATCCCATAAATAATAATGATTAGATCTATTTACATCAAAAGTAGACAAATTAATTGGTTCAATATCTATATTATAAAGCTGTCGCCAAAATCCCTGCATATCTGTATAATACTGTTCATATCCAGTAACACCTAAAGGATAGTATTCTTCATTATTTTCTGCAATTATAGATAAGAAATCATCATCATGTTGGTATTTAAAATAATCTAAAGCCATTTGATAAATGATTTCTCTCCAATCTACAATTTTATACTTCTGATTAATAATACTATTTTTTTCTTGTTCATCCTTGCTATTTGTTAATTCATCTTTTATTTCTTTTGGAAAAGAAGGGTCATATATATATGTATGATATTGATTAGTAACACCTTGTGATTTTTCTGCTAAAGCATAAGAAAAAGTATGCGAGCATTGAAGAGAAGTTGTTGGAATGCTATTATCATTATTTGTAATAACTCTTCCATGTACAACAGATTTAATATATTCTTCTCCAGAAGCTGATAATGCAGTATCGAATAAACCATACCATACTACCTTTTTCTCTTCTTTCGCCTGCCTTAATTCACTATAATAGACATTATTAATCTCTGTAGGCTTTGGAAAAATAGTAAGCCAATCTGCAGTTCCCCAAGAACTTACAAATTGAGATAATGTTAATATTTTTAGCTGATAACAATAATAATTAAAATCTTTTTCTGTTCCAGTAGGTAGTGTTGCTGCATTAATTATTTGAACTAATTCATCACTAGATAATCCTTTATAATAAGATATACTATTGTTGTCATTTACATCTGCATAATATAAATATCTTCTTGCCCAATCATCTATTTCCCACCAATCATTAGATAATCCAGTAGGTAAAGAAGTTGTTTTAAAAGCGTTAATATTATCTGCGGCCATGGATGCGTTTGAATTACTTAATACTTCTAGCTCCTGTTGACGAATCGAAATAAACTCATCTTCAGTAAGATAGACAGTCCCATCAAAAGTTTTATAATATCTAGCTTTATTATCTATTGCGTATCGTAGATGAATCGGTACATCAGCGCCAGATGCAGTACTACGTTTTCCCCAAATGGCATAATCGTTTCTAAGATTCTTTAAGTCTGGAGTATTTTGAAATGCAGTAATTAAGTTATTATCTGTGAAAGAATAAGAAACTGCTGATGTATATGCGGCACTGTCTGCGTAGACTTCATCTCTAGAGTTGATAATATTATTCCATGATTTATTGATATATGTTTTTTTACGCTGAAAATGAAATACCCCATCTACATCATAAAAATATTCATAATCTCCAAGCATTGTAACAATTTTATCTAATACTGCGGAAGTGATAGAATTGTCGACCGCACCGATGAGGTCGCCCGCATATATTAATTCAGTTAATCTATATCCGCAAGTTTCACCATAAGAAATTTTAGCAACTGTGTATATTTCGTCGCTATCCGCAGCCTTAATTCTTAATGGTTCTATATATTGTTCAGTTAATGTCATTCGTTTATCATACTGCGATTCTGGAATCATATCCAAAGTAATAGGTTCTCCAGTGTCTACAATATAATATTTAGCATCTTTAATAAATTCATCGTTAAAACGAATATTTGTAACATCAGTACTATTTTCACTTATCAATAAAAATAAATCTACATCTCCTCTATACTCCATTAATTCAAAACCTTGATCATCTAAGTCACTAACTACAATATTATGATAAGGTTCTTGAGCATAATGATGAACTGCCTCTGTTATAATTTCTTTAATAGGATAATCATAATTAATAACATTTCCATCTGAATCAATTTCATCATATGTTCCAAAATCAACTGATAAAGAAGTAATATTTCCTCCAATATCTCCATTAAGAAGGCTCATCTTATCTTTTCCAGATAAGCTAATAGTATAACTATTTATATTATAAGAAGTATTAAAAGAAGTTAATAAAAATACTCCTTGTTTAAACCAAATTATATCATCATATTCAGAATTAATATTATTTTCTAATCCAATATATAATTCAATTTTCGTCTCTAATCCCCAATAAAATTCATGAAAGTCTACATCTTTTGCTACCATTGTTACAGAACAAGAACGTCTAATCGCAGAAGTTCCGTCTATATTAACGGAACCCTGCGTAACTTTACCAGTAATTTCTTCTACTGGATATTCATTAAAATCTAATGCTATAATTTTCGCAAAAATCTCATGATGGGTTTGGTTATCAAGCTTTTTTAAAAAATCAATATCTAATAGTGGATTTTTCATAGTTTGCCATTAACCTCCTCATAATTTTTTAAAGAAATAGATAATTGTCGAATAAAATCTGTATAATACTCTTGAATCTTAGAAATATAAAGAGTTTCTAATTTTGTATAATTTTCTTGAACCATATAATTTTTAGGCGAATAATCACTGCCTAAAGTTATTTCATAAGTATCTTTTAGGGTATCATATTGAGCCTCAGCCTTTTGATATTCAATAGATCCCTTCTCTAACTTTGATAAAGCCAAATCCTTATCATAATCAATAGACATTAACAATCTATGAGCCTTTAATTTATTTTTAAAAGCTTCATAAAGCTCTTTTCTAGATCGGACATTTTCATCAGTATATTCAACATTATAGGTAATAACTCTAGTTTGATAAGATAGCTCACAAATAATACCATTATTAAATCTAATATCTTGAATAGGAGTATCTAACTTAGAAATGGAATATCTCTCAGTTTCAGTCAAATCTATTGTATCTCCATTAATAGAAATTTCATTAGAATATGTATCTTTATTATAAATAATGATATCTGAACTATTTGATAAACCATCAAGTAAATTACCTGTAAAAACGTCATATTTTACACCATTAGCATCTACATAATAGCCATGCTCAAAATTTGAATCAACAAAATCTTTTTCCCATAACACGTTCTGATAAGTATAATCAAATCTAGCATTACAGATTTGATATACATAATAAGGATCTAATTTATCAAGTTCTAATAAAGACTTACAATCCATATCTGTATAATAATCATATACTTTTACATAATAAGTTTTATCCTCCTCTTTAGGCATCTTTCCTAAAGATTTATAATATACATTAGTTATTACATTTTGCTCATCAGAATCAGAGCTTTGAACAACTGAATCAACAGAATTTTTAAAATATAAATCATTTGGATTTAAAGAATTTTTTGCCTCTGGCATACTAGCATCTATAAAGTGTATTCCAGAAGGTATGCTTGATTCTAAAATTCCATCATCTGATTCCATTAAAGGATATAATGCTTTTATAAATATTTTTTGTAAGGGTCTTTTTTCAAAACGCATCATAAAAATATCTGTAATAGATGTTTTTTCATCTTCAATAATATCAATAAGATTTGTTGTAGTAACATCATTGTCAGCTTCTCTACTATAATATGTTTTGCTTTGTTGCCCAATCCACTGTTTAATTGGTACATCTATAATTTCAAGATTTCTAACTGTATCAAAAATATTCACAGCTGCAGATTGGTAACTATATGTAATAGATCCTTGTAATCCAGTTATTAAAATTCCACTTCCATCTGTGTTTAAAGTTTGTGGAATAATAATTGAAGTTATTGGTTCTTCAAATTCTGCTCGGTAACTACCAGTAGATCCAATAATAACTTCTTGAATATCATCTTCTTTACCAGTTTGTTTTGTTACAAGCTGAATAATAGTGCCCGGTAACATATCAACTGCAAAAATTGAATATACTGGACGAGAGTTTATCGCTCCTGTAACATAAGTCACCGCACCAATTATTTCTTCTAATCTAGATATAACAGAATTATTAACTCTAGCCGTCGGAGTTAATGTATATGATAATACTGTTTCAATAGCTTTAAAATAGGTCGTTAAAGAATTATTTTTTAAAACAATCTTATTATATTCAGATTGCGTAAAAGTTTTATCTGATGTTACAACGCTACCTAAGATAGTTCCAATAGAAGATATAACTTCTTTTGGAGTATTACTTGTTAAAGAATAAGCTGTCACACTAGATTGCAATGTAAAAACATCTTTTAAACTATAATCATATGATAAAATTCTATTATATTGTTCTTCTGTTAAAGATACAATAATACCTGCGGAAATATATCTACGAACATTTGATAAAAGAATGTCTAAATCTTCATTATGTCCAGATAATTCAACAGTAGCCCATCTCATTTGTGTAGTAGTCGCATTTCCAACAGAAACTAAATTAAAAGCTGATAAATTATCATAATTAAAATCTGCTATTTCATATGCTGTACTATTAAAAGTATGTAACATGCGGCCCAGAGTATCCGTAGGCGTCAATGATGTATTCATTAGTTGAACAATATAATTTCCTTCTGTTGGAGATCTAAACAATTTAGGTTTACCATCGTTTAACCAATTTAAAACTTCCATTTTAAACAGTCTTTCAACTAAAATAGCATCACTACTTAAATCGTTAATTGCGTATTCAGTGCCTACCTCTCTATCCCAATTATAAAATAATTTATTATCATCCATTTGATAAGAAATTAATCCAGATATTGGAAATTCTTTATAAGAAACACTTCCGTTTCTAAAAATAAAAGGATATTTATGTCCAATTGTTTCTGTTTTTTGCTCTAAAATATCTGTTTTAAAACTAGATACTTTTGGATTATATCC
>ADGC01000882.1_pt1 | contig 15802 bp, 12 predicted proteins | sample 268048 | NCBI WGS metagenome assembly ADGC01 (sample SAMN02954255, study PRJNA42359) | wallaby gut metagenome | biome: terrestrial; feature: wallaby; material: gut; isolation source: foregut contents of Macropus eugenii | host: Notamacropus eugenii | place: Australia
TGACGGATTTGCAAAAATATGGCGAGTGTGTGACATCGGCGGACATACATGTCCGACGAATGACATACACTCGCCATACTTTTGCAAAGACTCAGATGGACAGCTGCATATAAAAGGTCAGCGGTTATAAATTCCTTTCAAAATTGTGTCGATCAGTTACCAAGTCAGAAGCCTGAGCAGGAATACCTCTGCCATGCCATCTCCGAGCCAAACTTCGCTTTTAGAGACGGGGAAGCGTTAATCCACAATCCCTCCAAATTCTGTACTCAAAAAAATACAATTGCTTGCCTAACAACAGCAAATATGATAACATGAATTTTGTATACATTACGGAATATAGTTTAGGAAAATGCATATCAGGTTGTTTTCTGAATAAGCTTACGGAGCAGTGTTATGGAGCAGATTACCGAAAAATGTTATGCGAAGATCAATCTTGGTCTGGATGTAACAGGAATACGTGAAGATGGTTATCATCTCGTCCGCATGATCATGCAGACCATTGGATTAAACGATGTGATCACGCTGAAAAAAACAAAAGAACGGCAGGTTTCCATGGAGGGCAGCCGGGCGGATCTTCCCTGTGATGATTCTAATCTTTGTGTAAAGGCTGCAAAGCTGATACAGAACGAATATCCGCAGGCCGGCGGCGTTCACATTATTCTTGAAAAAAATATTCCGGTGGCAGCCGGTATGGCCGGCGGCAGTACGGATTGTGCCGGTGTGCTTCGCGGCATGAATCGATTATATGAACTGGGATTGTCGGATGAACAGCTTATGAAGCTTGGGGTTCAACTTGGCGCGGATGTTCCTTATTGTATCAAAGGCGGGACGATGCTTTCCGAAGGAATCGGAGAAGTGTTATCGACTCTTCCTGATGTAATGAATTGCAGCGTTTTGATCGCAAAACCCAAAAGAGGTGCTTCCACAAAAGAAATCTATCAGGCGCTGGATGCACTGGAAAATCCAAAGCATCCGGATATTGACAGTTTGATCAATGCCCTGAAAACGCAGGATTATCAAATGCTTTGCACTAATCTGGGGAATATTTTAGAAGGCGTGACAATGCCTCTGATTCCGGAAATCGGTCAGATTAAGGAATTGATGACAGAGAGTGGCTGTGATGGTGTTTTAATGAGTGGAAGCGGTCCTACCGTATTCGGATTGTTTTTGGATGAAGAAAAGCTGAAGAACTGTCGAAACAGTATAGCGGCTGCAAATATTGCACCGGAGCTTTTTATTACAGAGATGATAACAAATATTGCAGTCAGCAGTTGATAATCAACGGAATATAAGATTCTGTAAATAATGACAGACGAAGAAATAACGGACAGTAAAATCAGTAGACAGTGAAATTAGCAGACAGGAGAATTCATGGATCAGAAAAATAACAGTACAGATTTACAGTTAGATATGAATGCATATCTTCCTTTAAGAGATGTCGTTTTTACTACGCTTCGCAATGCGATTTTAAGAGGTGATCTGAAGCCGGGTGAGAGATTAATGGAAATGCATCTTGCCAATAAGCTTGGCGTCAGCCGTACACCAATCCGCGAAGCAATCCGTATGCTGGAGAAGGAAGGACTTGCCGTTACGATTCCAAGAAAAGGCGCGCAGGTTGCAAGAATGTCCGAAAAGGATCTGCAGGATGTATTGGAAATCCGAGATGCCCTGGATGAGCTTTCCGTATCCCGTGCCTGTGAATACATGACAGAGGAAACATTAGAAGAGCTTACAAAGGCAATGAACGACTTTGAAATTTCTACAAAATCCGGTGATCTTAGAAAAATCGCGGAGGCTGATGAAAAATTCCACAGCGTTATTTATCATGCGGCAAACAATCCAAAGCTGGAGTCCATTGTACTGAATCTTCGTGAGCAGATGTATCGTTATCGTTACGAGTATATTAAAGATGAATCCATTTACCCGCAGCTGATCGAAGAGCACGCAGCTATCCTAAATGGATTAAAGGAAAAGAACAAGGAAGCGGTACAGAATACAATGCATATTCATCTGGAAAACCAGATTGAAGCGGTAAGACTTATTATCCGCGAGCAGGATTAATATTGCTGCGTCAATGGCAGCAAAGGTTTAACAGCTTTGACTAAAGGGGATCGTATTATGGAGATCAGAAAGACAGATGTTGTTATCCGTCTGCATTCTTTGGAAACTGTTGACGGGGCACATGAAATCATTGATAAAGAAATGGAAGGAGAACTTCTGATCCGAAAAGGAGGTTTTCTTCTTCATTACAAGGAGCTTTTTGAAGGTGCCGATACGTGGGTGGATTCTGTGATCCATCTTTCGTCGGAAGAATGCCGGATACAAAGATTAAAGCCAATTAAAGGTGTTCTTGTATTTCACCCATGGGGAAAATGTAAAAGTCAGTATATGACACCGGCCGGGTTAATGGAGCTTGAGACCGACACGAAAGTATATGAAATTTTAGAAGAGCCGGAACGGCTTGTTGTCCATATTGAGTATGGGCTTAAGGCAAACGGAGTAGAGACCGGATATCATGATATGACGCTGGATATGGAGTTTGTATCATAGGATGAATGCAGAATTATAAAAAGACAGTGAAACCGTGTATCAACAGGTTTCACTGTCTTTTTTTTACTGTATTTTCTCTGTTATTTTACATGTATTTTAATCTATAAAAAAGATGTAAGGTATATACGAAACAAAAGGACACAGAAAGGAGGCACGTATGAAACTTAAAACGGATAATGCGATTTTTCAATTTATTTCCATGACATGTGACTTTATTGCTTTAAATATTTGTTTTCTGATCTGTTGTATTCCGGTAATAACGATCGGACCGGCCTTAAGCGCTCTTTTTACGGTGACGTTGAAAGAAGCAAAGGGTGAACACGGGTATCTGATCAGACCGTTTTTTGCTGCATGGAAAGAAAACTTGAAAACAGTAACGGTAACCTGGCTGATTCAGCTTGGAGCAGGCGCCGTTCTGTTATTTAATGTAATTTTCTGGTACAACAGCGAAAATTCTGCCGGAGCTGCTATGGCAATGATCATGGCTCTTCTGCTGGCACTGGATATTTTAGCAGGAATGTACGTATATCCACTGCATGCAAAATTTACCGATGGATCAAAACGGACCTTAACAAATGCCATCGGACTTTTGCTTTCTGAAAAAACGGCGACGTTGGCGCTTGCGGGAATTCTGATCGCAGCAGCAGGTCTTTATTATGTTTCTTCAGCAGCAAGATTATTTATGACCGTGATCGGTTTTTCTTTTGTTTCCTATTGCCAGGCATATATTTTGAATAAAGTATTTGCTGAATTTGAATGATATGCCCAAATACAATCCCCTCTCTTTTACACCGGTGTCGCGAAGCACCGGTATTTTTTTTGAAAGCGACGGGAAAATTGCAGATGCTCCTGCATTATCATTATGCTGTCGGTTCAGACAATATCAATTGAAAACGAATGATTATCCTTATTATCTACATGAAAAATGTGACATCTAAAATCGTAAAAATATGATAACACGGTAAAATCCATACTTTTTCGCACATTATCACAGCTTTTTACCCAACATTTTTGCGGTGTCTGAAATACGGGTCCGGGCTTATTCTTAATACATCGAAAAGAGGTGGCCGAATTACTTCGGGAGAATGAAGTAATATCGGTCGGTATAAGGAGGTCGAGAATGAAAAAGCAAAAAGGCCCCTCGGGGACAAAAGCAGATGCAGTAGTTGCTGCACCGAAGATCAGACAGAACAATGAGGGTAAGAAAATGTTTCTGATGATTTTTCCTTTCCTGGTTCTGGTATTTCTGTTTTCCTATTTTCCGCTGCATGGATGGATCTACGCATTATTTGATTACAGAGCCCCATTGAAGCTGAGTCAATGTGAATTTGTAGGATTAAAGTGGTTTACAACACTGTTTCAAAACGAAACACAGGTAAAACAGCTGATCCAGGTTATGAAAAATACCTTTGCCATGAGCTTACTTGGAATCGCAACATCATTTTTCCCGGTATTATTTGCTGTATTTTTAAATGAGATTCGCAATGCAAAATTTAAGACCGTGGTACAGACATTAACAACCCTGCCGAATTTCATTTCATGGACATTGGTTTATTCCGTTGCGTTTTGTCTGTTCTCATCCAGCGGAATGTTAAATACCGTTCTTACAAATCTTGGCTGGATTGATACACCGCTAAAGATTTTGGACAGCGCTGATCATGTCTGGCTTCAGATGCTTCTGTGGAATACATGGAAAGGACTTGGATGGGGTGCCATTATGTATCTGGCTGCAATATCCGGAATCGATCAGGAACTGTATGATGCTGCTAAGGTAGACGGTGCAGGACGCTGGCAGCTGATCAAAAACATTACAATTCCGGCATTGATGCCAACATATTTTGTAATGTTAATGCTTTCGGTTGCAAACTTCCTGAATAACGGAATGGATCAGTATTTTGTATTCCAGAATTCCTTTAATAAGCAGTACATTCAGGTGCTTGACCTTTATGTTTACAACATTGGTCTGACAGGAAACAGCCTTTCCCTTGCAACAGCAATTGGTATTTTAAAGAGTCTTGTTTCTGTTACACTTCTGACGATTGTTAACTTTGTTTCCAAGAAGACAAGAGGAGCAAGCATTATTTAAAAGCTGTACAGTATCAATGATGCATAGAAACAGCTTTCACGAATAACAGGAGGGCATTATGTCTAAAGAAAAGGAGATGGGAGTGAGTGGAGATAAGATCAAACTCAGTCCCCAGGATAAAATATTTTCGGTAATCAATTATGCGGTGTTTGCTATTTTTACCGTAATCTGTGCATATCCGTTTTATTACCTGATCATTAATTCCATCAGTGCAAATGATCTGTCTGCAAATGGAATGGTCAATTTTATTCCGAAAGGAATTCATTTTCAGAACTATATTGATGTATTTTCCTTAAGCGGCATCGGAACAGCAATGCTTGTATCTCTTGCAAGAACCGTGATCGGCACGGTATGTACCGTAATGGCAAGTGCATTTTTAGGATATATGTTTACAAAGGAACAGATGTGGCACAGAAAATTCTGGTATCGCTATGTTGTGATCACCATGTATTTCTCGGCAGGTTTGATCCCGATGTTCATGACAATGAAAACCCTGCATCTGACAAATAGTTTTTGGGTGTATATTCTTCCCGCCATCGTGCAGCCGTTTAATATTATCATGGTAAAAACTTATATTGAGTCAATTCCGCCTGCATTGGAAGAAGCAGCGGAAATTGACGGCGCAGGACTTTGGACAAGATTCTGGAAGATCATTCTTCCGATGTGTAAGCCGATCCTTGCGACAGTTGCTATCTGGTCTGCGGTAGGACAGTGGAATTCCTTCCAGGATACATTGATCTACATTACCGATCAGAAGCTGTATTCCCTGCAGTATCTTTTATATACCTACCTGAATCAGGCAAGTTCCCTTGCAACACTGGTAAAGGCATCCGGTACATCTGCAGTGGCAACACTTGCAACAACACAGACACCGACATCCATTCGAATGACGATCTCTGTTGTAGTAATTTTACCGATCCTGTTTATCTATCCGCTTTTCCAGAAACAGTTTGTAAAGGGTATGATGATCGGATCTGTAAAGGGTTAATAAATGTTATAATTAAAGTATTCATGAGGAGGATAACATGAAGAAGAATTTGGTAAAAAGAACAGTAAGTCTCGGACTTGCCGGATTGATGACAGCTGCATCACTTGCAGGATGCGGTTCGTCAAAATCATCGTCAACAGATAACAGCGAGAATACAAGCCCGTATGAAGAGTTCATTACGGTAGATGTATTTGACAGCCAGGCAAACTTCCAGGGAATTCAGACCGGCTGGTTTGCAAAGATTGTAAAAGAAAAGTTCAATATGGAACTGAATATCATTGCACCGAATGTAGCCGGCGGCGGTGATACACTGTATCAGACACGTTCCGCAAACGGAAATCTTGGTGATCTGATCATTACAAATGCAGATTCAAACAGACTGGCCGATATGGTGGAAGCAGGTCTCATCTATAACATGTCTGATGATGTTGCGGATGAGGAAAATCTTCAGAAATATATGGAGGCAATCGAAAGCTGTTCTGCTCTTGCCAACGAAGAGGGTGTCTGGGCTGTTCCCAGTGAAATTTCCACACAGAGTGCAACAGATCCGTGCGATGCAACAGAGCCTACCAATGCAGCATCACTTCGATGGGATGCCTATGCAGCTGCAGGCTATCCGGAGATTACAGATCTTGACGGTCTCCTTGATGTGTTAGAGGAAATGCAGCAGGCAGTACCGGAAAGTGATTCCGGAAAGAAGACATATGCATTATCACTGTTCTCTGATTGGGATGGCGATATGATGCAGAACGCAGATGGTATTACCGGTCTTTACGGTTACACAAATATGGGATTTGCATTAGGAAAGTCTGACGGAAGTGATGTACAGAGCATTCTTGATGAGGACGGTGTTTATCACAAGGCATTAAAGTTCTTCTATGAAGCAAATCAGAGAGGTCTTGTGGATCCGGAATCCACAACACAGAATTATGATACCTTATCTTCCAAGTATGTAGATGGTCAGGTACTCTATGCACTGTGGCCATGGCTTGGATCATCTCAGTATAATACCGAAGCTCATACATCCGAAGGCAAGGGATTTGCAACCGCGATCATTGACGACAGTGCATGCTCAACTTATGGTTCCATGCCTTACGGAAAAACCGCATGTTCCATCATGGTAGGAAGCTCAGCACAGGATCCGGAAAGAATGGTAGACTTTATTGACTGGCTCTATTCACCGGAAGGTATTCAGGCACAGGGTGTCGGCAGCTCATCTACCGCTGGTCCGGAAGGTCTTGCATGGGAAATGAAGGACGGCGCTCCGGCATTTACCGATTTCGGTGTAAAGGTTCTTGTTAATAAAGAAGATGATGTCGATGTTCCGGAAGAATGGGGTACAGGTTCATGGGAAGACGGTATTTCTGCTCTTAACTACAAGGCTGTCGGTCTTGTAGATGTGGATGAGGAAACCGGAATCTGCTACAACTATCAGAAGTGGGAGGATTACGAACAGCGTACAAAGACAGCCTTAACCGAAGACTGGTCAGCACATAACAACGATGCGGCTTATGGTATTGAAGCACTCCAGAATGCAGGCAATCTTCTTGTAATCGCAGGCAGCAACTATTCCACACCGGAGTATTCAACCGATATTTCAACAATTAAGGAACAGTGCAAGCAGACAATCGTAGATTATTCATGGCAGATGGTATTTGCTTCTGATGATGCAGCTTTTGATGCACTCTTTGAAGAGATGGCTTCAACCGCAAAGGGACTGGGTTATGATCAGGTTTACGAAGTAGATGAAAAGAATTTCCGGGATAAGTTTGCTGCACAGGCAGAATCTATCGCAGCATCAGCCGATGCAGAATAAAAATTAAATTATGATTCCATACGAAAAAATTTCTAAAACGCCATTTGGCGGAGATTATAATCCGGAGCAGTGGCCCGAGGAAGTATGGGAAGAAGATATGCGCCTTTTTCGAAAGGCGCATATTGACACTTTAACCATAAATGTTTTTTCCTGGGCATTGCTTCAAAAAGATGAGGTTACCTACGATTTTTCCGGGCTGGACCGGATCATGGAACTGGCAGCTCAAAATAATATGAATGTTGTACTTGCGACATCAACCGCAGCGCACCCGGCATGGATGGCGCACCGCTATCCGGATATACTGCGTACGGATTTTGAAGGCAGAAAGCACAGGTTTGGCGGCAGACATAATTCCTGTCCGAACAGTCCGACCTACAGAAAATATTCCGCACTTCTTGCAGGAAAGCTGGCAGAAAGATACAAAGGATATGATAATATCCTTGCCTGGCATATTTCCAATGAATATGGTGGGGAATGCTTCTGTGATAACTGCAGAAAGCAGTTTCGTGTCTGGCTGAAGCAAACCTATGGTTCTTTGGACAAACTGAATACCGCATGGAATACCACATTCTGGGGTCATACCTTCTATGACTGGGAGGAAATCGAACTGCCGGATCTTTCAACAGAGCATTTTGCATATGAAAGAACCATGTTCCAGGGAATTTCTCTGGACTACCGCCGATTTATGAGCGATTCTATGCTGGAATGCTTCGGGCTGGAAAAGAAAGCAATCCTTTCAGCCAATCCAAATGCAAAGGTTACAACCAATCTGATGGGATTTTATAAACAGCTGGATTATCAGAAGTGGGCAAAGCACATGGATTTTGTTTCCTGGGATAACTACCCGTCGAATGAGGATTCCTGGGCAAAGATTGCCATGGCCCATGATCTGATGAGGGGCATTGGGCAGCAAAAACCATTTGCCTTAAGGGAGCAGACACCTTCCGTTACCAACTGGCTTTCTTATAATGCATTAAAAAAACCGGGAGTTATGCGCCTTTGGAGTTACCAGGCTATGGCACATGGCGCGGATACGGTCATGTTCTTTCAGATGAGGCGTTCGGTAGGAGCCTGCGAGAAATATCATGGAGCGGTAATTGACCATGCAGGAACATCAAATACCCGTGTATTCAGAGAAATTACAGCACTCGGAAAGGAGCTGGATACCATAAGAAATCAAGTATTCCGGATCCGAAAGTGACAGCAAGATTGCTGTAATGATGAACTGGGACAACTGGTGGTCCGTGGAGTATTCAGCAGGACCAAGCTGTGATCTCAAGTATCGTCAGGAGCTGGAGCGTTACTACTGCGCACTTCGGGAAATGAACTATAACGTGGATATCATTTCCCCGGAGGATGAACTCTCTGCGTATAAGGTTGTGATCGCACCGGTATTTTATATGGTTCGCGGAAAAGAAGATGAAAATATCCGCTCCTTTGTAAAAAACGGAGGAACCTTTATTACCACCTATTTCAGCGGGTATGTACAGGAAAATGATCTGGTTACCTTAGGCGGATATCCCGGAAAGCTTCGAGATATTTTGGGAATCTGGGTAGAGGAAGAGGATGCACTTCCCTCGGATGCGGCTAATGGTTTTATTTACAAAGGAAAAGAGTATCCGGCTTACCTTTTATGCGATCTTCTTCATTTGGAAGGTGCCGAGCAGATCGATGAAAGCGGCTATCAGACTGACTTCTATAAAGGAATGCCTGTGATCACAAGAAACCGACTGGGAGAAGGACAGGCATACTATATTGCAGCAGCCTCCAATACAAATTTCTGCAAAGCATTTTTAAAAGATATTGCAGAGGAGCAAAACATTGAGCCGGTACTGGAAGTACCGGAAGGCGTGGAAGTTACATCGCGTAAAAATGAAAACGGAATCTTTGTGTTTATCATGAATCATTCGGCACAAGAGCAGGTAATTGCGGTTCCGAAGAACTGTATCAACATTATAAACGGTGCTGAGATTTCAAAAGGAAATATGCTATTGCCGTCCAAGGATGTCAGGATTTTGCAGATGGATTAATTTTACGCAAAGAAAAACAGATAGAAAATTTGATGAAAGCTTAAGGAGAAGCAGATAGTAAATTTGATAAAAGCTTAAGGAAAAGTAAGCCCTGAAAAATAAAGATCGTCTCCGGTGAATCCGTTCCAAGGAGGAGAGAATCTTTATTTTTCAGGGCGATTTTTTGTAAGAATTATTTTTTGTGAAAAATGTTTGCCGTTAGGAATCCCGATACATCTTTCGATACTCCGCCGGGCTCATATCCATGATCTTCTTAAACTTCTGATGGAAATAATCTACGCTTCGATATCCAACCTTAGAAGAAATTTCATATACTTTTTCATCCGTATCCTTAAGCAGTACGGCAGCCTGCCGCACTCTGGTCTGGTCCAGATATGTATTAAAGCTGATGCCGGTTTTCTGAGTGAACAAACGTCCCAGATACGAACGGTTATAACCGAACAGACCGGCTAAGGTTTCCAGCTTCAGCGGCTGATCATAATTTGTATCGATATACTGCAGGATACTGTCAAAGGTTCCTTCTCCGGAATCCGTGCCGACTGTCATGATGATCATTGTAAACTGTTCTTCAAAAAACTGAAGGATTTCATACAGATATGACCGGCTTTCAATAAACTCCAGAATCTGCTGATTGTGCATCAATGGGATCTGTGTATTGTAATACGTATGCATTACCTGATGCTTCACCTGCAGAAAAATATCGATCAGATGCACCTTGATCTCGGCAGAAGTAAGATCACAGGTAAAAAGCTCATTTTTCAGTTCATCCAGAAGGTGTTGTATCTTTGCCTGATTACCGGTTTTTATGTAATCGGAGAAGGCGTCCCCGTAGCGGGTGGTGTCGGCATTTTCAAATACTGTTTCTGAAGCCACCGCGGGAATGGATGCATATGAAAGCACATGCTGATTCGGATCACAGAAAAAACGACGCTCCAACAGGTCCAGACAATCATTATAGGAAAGATAAATATCCTCCGGACGGGTGACTTCCCGGCCATACACAAGAAAGATGCTGTCTAAAGGAGACCCTTTTTCCGTACCGTTTTGATAATGCTTTAAAACGGTATCAAATCGATTCATGGCATGACTTCCCTTTAAAAGAATGCAGTTGCGGTTATCAATATGAATCGTTTCAAATGTATTATTGTTCTGGTTCGTTACACGGAGCAGCTCTGCAAAATTATAGGATTGGAAATACGGGGAATAATTTTCATAGATCACAACCTGATAGATCGGAGCATCAATGCCGATTTCTCTGTAATCAAAGGCAGGATCGATTTCCTTTCCCGTAATCAGATCCAAAAGGACGGCTGATTTTGCCTTGGTCCTGTAATTCTTTAAGGAAGTGCTTTGTCTGTTTTTTGTTTCCAGCTTATCCTTTACGGCTTTTACGGCATTTTCCAGTTCATCTTCATCAATCGGTTTTGTAAGGTAGGAGGATGCACCGTATTTTAAAGCCGTCTGTGCATATGAAAAATCGGAATAGCCGGAAAGAATGATAAATTCACCGTTAAAGCCCTCTTCTCTGGCTTTTTGAATCAGTTCGGTGCCGTACATTCCCGGCATACGGATATCCAAAAGCACAAGATCCGGCTGAAACCGGCGGATCTTTTCCAGAGCCTCCGTACCGGCAGCCGCTTCTTCACATATATAAAAATCTAAATCTTCCCAGTCAATGACATAATGCAGACCGTTTCTTACAATATTTTCATCATCTGCCAGTAAAACAGAATATCGTTTGTTTTCCATGTTAACCTCACTTTTTTACATTTCTTCCGCAGGCATTTGAATGGTGATACAGGTGCCTTGCTTCGGGGCACTTTCAATTTTAAAAACCGCCTGTTCGCCGTAAAGAAGCTTCAGGCGTCTGTGGATATTGTAAAGACCCACATGGCGGCTCTCATTCGGATTGCGGTTCTGTAATTTATACAGTAATGATGCAAGGGTATCTTCATCCATACCGCAGCCGTTATCCTTAACCTCAAGTATAAGCATGTGATCGTGCTGTGCGGCTGTGATCGTAACCAGCCCGCCGGATTCCATGCCCTCCAGGCCGTGGGTGATCGCATTTTCCACAATCGGCTGCAGCAGAAGAGGAAGTATGCGAATCTCGGAAGGGGAAAGACCGTCTTCAATGATAATGGATCCGTGCACCCGTTCCCCGAAACGCAGTTCCTGGATGGAAAGGTAGGTTTTGATATAGCTAAGTTCTGCAGCAAGGGGAACAAAACTTGTACCGTTATTATCCAAAACATAGCGCATGGATTTGCCTAACAGCTTTATTGCGTTGGCAGCTTCTCTGTCGCCGTGGGAAAGAGAAAGCATCCGGATGGTTTCTAAGGTGTTATACAGAAAATGCGGATTGATCTGATTTGCCAGTACCGAATATTCCATCTGCTGCTGTTGGTTGATCAGCTTTTGCTCTGTGATCTTTGCTTCATAAAAATCGGCCTCCCTTTCATGGATCATTTCTACCGTTTTCTTTAAATCCCGGAATGTATCGGTAAGCTCATCATCTCCCTGAAACTGATCAATAATATCGTATTCTCCGATACTTGCCTGATGCATGGCATTTTTTAACGTATTCACACGATTTGAAAAGAAATTAGCATAGGAAAGGATCAGTATCAGCGGTATTACAACAGCGATCAGCATTAAAATGATCAGCGTATTGGACAATGCATTGATATTAGACAGTGCATGCGGATCGGTAACACTGATGTATATGATATTTGCCGTATTTATCGGACGAAAGGATCTTATGGTTGTAAGCTGTTTTTCACCGTTATATTCCAGAGTGCCTGTAAAGGCGGTGATTCCGGCTGTATCATCCGGAACGACCATATAAGTTTGCTTTAAGGAATGATCGTTTGCATAAAAGCTTTTGGTATGGTCCACATCACAAAGAATGCGATAGGTGTTCTGGTCTAATCTGTTTTTTATATTATTGTTATCCAGGGTTACTACAAGATACGCACGATATTTCCGTGAAACAATACCAACCCGTCTGACAAGGGACAGCTCGTAGTTATCATTTGACCAAAGATCCGTTGTTGTCATGGTGGACCAGCTGTCCCAGACCGTATCATCCGGGGGCAGATTCCAGTTTACATCGGAAAAATCAGTACCGCCTTTAATATAATCCGTACTTGGGATATTTGGATTATCTGTATAAATCCGAATCGAAGAGATGGAGGCGGTATTTCTTTTGTAAAGAGAGAGAGAATATTCAATCGTATTATAAAAAATATTCATTTCTTCTGTCATTTCCTCTGTGCCGAATAGCTTTTTACAGCTGTTGTTATTGATCAGTGCTTCCGCTGACTGGTAAACAGCCGTTGTGGTATCCAGTAAAATAGAAGAAACACGCTGTGCCTCTGATACGGATTGTTCTTCATACCGTGTTCGCAGCTGACTGCGAAGGATATACAGACTGATCGTACTGATCACAACAACAGGCAGTACGGCTGCAATAAAAAGGTTTTGACAATGGATTTTTTAACTTTTGAATTCAGATTCAGTTCCTTTAAAATAGCTATCATACTTCCCCCGTAAATGAATAATCTGATCATCTGATATTCATGATATCACAAAAAAACAGCTGTGAATACGACACATAATTACGGTAATAGATGTGTCATTTGCTTGGTATGAAAGTCGGAAAAATATTTTTATACTATGGTAAAAAAGTGAAAAAGAGGTCAGATATGAGCAGTAATATAATGGATCTTGTGACAGAGAAAAAAATTGAATATCTGTTAGATGAAATGACATTGGAGGAGAAGATCGGAATGATCCATGGTGCCGGCTTGTTTCGTACAGAAGGTGTAAAGCGTTTGGGTATTCCTGCATTAAAAACTTCCGATGGTCCCATGGGAGTAAGGGCGGAATTTGAGGATGCCTCCTGGCGCAGTCTGGATTTCAATGATGATCTTGTGACATATTGCCCGAGTAATACGGCAATCGCATCTACCTGGAATCCGCAGATCGCCGAAACGGCAGGAACGGTTCTGGGAGAAGAGGCAAGAGGCAGAGGAAAGGATATGATCCTTGCTCCCGGAATCAATATCCAGCGTGTTCCGGAATGCGGCAGAAATTTTGAATATATGAGTGAAGATCCGTATCTTACGGCTACCTTGTGTGTGCCGCTGATCAAGGGAATCCAAAAATCGGATGTGGCTGCCTGCGTGAAACACTTTGCCTTAAACCAGCAGGAAACAGAACGGCTCTGGGTTAATGTAGAGGTGGATGATGCCGCTCTCCGCGAACTGTATCTGCCCGGATTTGAGGCAGCAGTGAAAGAAGCCGGTGTGTATTCCGTTATGGGAGCCTATAATCTGTATCACGGAAAGCATTGCTGTGAAAATAACGCATTACTGAAAGATATTCTCCGGGATGAATGGGAATATGACGGTGTTGTGATTTCTGACTGGGGTGCGGTTCATGATACGAAAGCCGCTGCAGAATCAGAGCTTGATATCGAGATGAGTGTTACACCGGACTTCGATGAATATTTTCTTGCAAATCCGTTAAAGGAAAAAATTCAGGCAGGCGAAATCCCGGAGGATGTGGTGAACCGGAAGGTTAGAAATATTCTTCGGCTGATGTTCCGGATCAATGTCATGAATGATCACAGAAAAGCCGGCAGCATCAACTCCCGGCAGCATCAGCAGAATGTATTGAAGGCTGCGGAGGAGTCTATTGTACTGCTGAAGAATGAACATATTTCCGGTGAACATCTTCCGATCGATCCAAATAAAAAAGAGAAAATATTGGTAGTGGGAGATAATGCCGTACGAACCCATGCAAACGGAGGCGGCAGTGCCGAAATCAAGGCGCTTTACGAAATTACACCGCTTCTTGGAATGAAAATGCTGCTTGGAGGAAATGTCAATATTACCTTTACAAGGGGCTATGCACCGGCGGAGAAGAAACAAAGCGATACCAATTGGCAGGAAGACAGCTTAAAGGAACAGGAAGAGGATGCTCTTGCAATCAAAAACGAGGACATCGGGCTGAATGAAGAATTGGCGGCCGAGGCTGTTGAAATGGCAAAGCAGGCAGACAGGGTTATTTTTATCGGCGGCTTAAATCATGATTTTGATATTGAAGGTCATGACAGATCATCTCTTATGCTTCCTTACGGTCAGGATGCACTGATCAACAGGATTTTGGAAGTAAATGATAATACAACGGTTGTTATGATCTCCGGCAGTCCGGTTGATATGAGTGCATGGAAGGATAAGGTGAAATCCCTTGTCTGGATGAGCTATGCCGGCATGGAAGGCGGTCTTGCACTGGCAGAGGTACTGTTTGGAAAAGTGAATCCTTCGGGACATCTTGCACAGACACTGCCCTTTGAAAATGCAAAACAGTTTGTGACGGATGAAAAGGAGAATATTTTATTCCCCGGACGTTTACTGACAACAGAAGAAGCTGCCGGCATAAATGCAAAGCTTACACAAACATATGAGGAAGGCCGGCTGGTGGGATATCGCTACTATGATAAGAAGAATATTCCGGTACAGTATGCTTTCGGATTTGGATTATCCTATACAAAATTTATGATCGCATCACCATATGCCGTTTGCAGCAATAAGCTTGCCATGCTGCCTTCGCTTCCGGAAAAAACGGAGCTTGTGAATGTAAATATGACGGTAGAAAATATCGGAAACAGAAGCGGTCAGGCAGTTGTACAGGTTTACGTAGGAAGAAAGCATGCCGCAGAGGATGAACCGCTTCGGGAATTGAAAGGATATATGAAAATCTCGATAGGCAGGGGAGAAAAAGTTTCTGCAGGGATACCGTTATCCGCACGGGATTTTGCACACTATGATGTGAATAAAAAATGCTTTGTTGTATACGATGATGAATATGAGATTTATGTCGGACAGTCATTGGACGCACTTACATGCTGCGGAACATTCCGTCCGGAACATGAGATAATCTGTGTTTGATGCACAGGCACAAAGCGATTTCAACAAAAGGTAAATTGATTGCATAAGGAGGGTATTATGAAATTTCATAACGGATGCTGGCTGTTAAAGGAAGGTTTTGCTGCCTTTGCACCTAAGGAAATCTATGAGCTGAGAGAAAAAGAGGATGCGCTAGAGCTTTTGGCACCAACCAATCATATTAACCATAAGGGTGATACCTTGGGCGGTATTAACCTTACGGTCCGCATTTCCACACCGTATCCGGAGGTCATCCGTGTACAGACAGTGCATTTTAAAGGAACTAAGCGCAATGCTCCGAAATTTGAATTGCAGCTTCCGGTACATCCGGGAATCGATACAGAAGAAACAGAAGATACATTGACTGTAAAAAGCGGT
>ADGC01001324.1_pt1 | contig 15734 bp, 13 predicted proteins | sample 268048 | NCBI WGS metagenome assembly ADGC01 (sample SAMN02954255, study PRJNA42359) | wallaby gut metagenome | biome: terrestrial; feature: wallaby; material: gut; isolation source: foregut contents of Macropus eugenii | host: Notamacropus eugenii | place: Australia
GTCAGTTCTTGATTTTCACAAGATTCCTATTTATGTTCAATTACCTTAAGAATTGTGATGGTGCTATTATAATCAAAAATAAAAAATTTGCTATATGTCAAATTTTTATAAAGCAATTTAATCGTAAATAAAAAGTTATTATTTTTATTATCATGAGACTTAGTTATATTTAAAAAAGCGTTTATAATGATGAAGTCTTTTTTTGGTAAGTATTATAAGTAGGAGAAGATATGATAATTGTCACTGGTGGTGCAGGCTTTATCGGCAGCAATTTAGTTAAAATGTTAAATGAAAAAGGTCATAAAGATGTTATCGTTGTTGATGACTTAACAGATGGTACTAAGTTTAAGAACATCGTTGATCTTGATATTTATGACTATATGGATAAAGATGTCTTCATGAAAAGAATTTTAGCAGGAGACAACTTCATTGAATGGGGCACAATCGAAGGTATTTTCCACGAAGGTGCTTGTTCTTCTACTACAGAATGGAACGGTAAATTCATTATGGAAGTAAACTATGAATATACCAAGAATCTATTCCATTACTGTATTGCAAGACACATTCCTTTCATTTATGCTTCATCTGCTGCGACATATGGTGGTCGCACTGAAAACTTCATTGAAGGAAGAGAATACGAACAACCTCTAAATGTTTATGGTTATACCAAATTCTTATTTGACGAATACATGCGTCGCTTCCTTCCAAAATTAACATCTCCTGTAGTTGGCTTAAAATATTTCAATGTTTATGGTCCAAGAGAAAACCATAAAGGCACTATGGCAAGCGTAGCTTTCCATTTAAATAATCAAGTACTTAAAGGTGAAAATCCAAAGTTATTTGAAGGCACAGACGGCTATCCAAATGGCGGTCATATGAGAGACTTTGTTTACGTAGAAGACGTATGTAAAGTAAATCTTTGGTTCTTAGAACACAAAGGTCCATCTGGAGTATATAACTGTGGTACAGGTAGAGCAGAACCTTTTAGTAATATAGCCAAAGCGGTTATTAAGTATCATGGACATGGCGAAATTGAATATATTCCTTTCCCTGAACACTTAAAGGGCAGATACCAATCATTTACCCAAGCTGATCTTACCCAATTAAGAAAAGTTGGTTGTGATGTGCAATTTAAGACAGTTGCCGAAGGGGTTGCTGAATATATGAAATGGTTAAACGAGAAACACTAAAAAATGGCTGAGATAATTTTTAAAACTTCAAGTCGTCAACTTGCAAGATACATTGTAAATTATCTAAAGGATAATGGTATAAATACCACTATAAAAGACACTCAAGCAATGACTTTTATAGAACTTGTTAATGAAGATGATTTATTTAAAGCCAAAATGCTTTTAAATAATAATAAAGATTTAAATAATTATCTCAATAATTCATATGAGTCAGATTGGGATTTCTCAAAACCAAATTCTAATATAAGAACTTCAAGCAATGAACTATTGGGGTTAAAAACACTTTTAAAACAAATAGAACCCCAAAGATTATTTTGGCAAATAAATTTTGTTTGTATTATTACTTTTATATTACAACTCATTTTTGATAGTTATACCTATGGTAATAATACCCCAATATTCAATGCTTTGAATTTTAATGCTAATGAGATTATAAATAACTTTCAAGTATGGAGAATATTTACTCCATGTATTATGCATGGTGGTATTGTTCATATTTTGTTTAATCTTGTAATGTTTAGCGTTCTTTCTGAGTCTATTGAAAAATCTTTAGGAAAATATCGTTTACTTTTAGTGGTATTAGCTTCAGGAATAATTGGCAATGTTTTACAATACTATGCCATGGACCAAAATGGCAACTTCTTGGGGCTATCTGGTGCTGTTTATGGGATTATTGGATATGTATCCATTATTTCAAGACACCCCAAACTACAAGGAAAACTTCGTAACATCCAAGGACTACTAATATTTTCTATATTGTTTATCGTTATTTCTTTTGCTTTAACAGATAATATCATCGCTAATTATTGTCATTTAGGTGGTCTTGTAGTGGGAATCATTCAAGCAATAATTGATATTCAACTCTTAAATAAGAACATTATAAAAACCAAATATTAAATAAAAATATTATTCTAATAAGATAGAGATAAGATAAGCATAAATAAAAACAATCAAAATATTTATAATGATAGAAAAGGCCAAATTCTAAAATTTGGCCTTTTCTATCATATTTTAAAAGTTTTCTACTCTAAAATTTAATAAATCAAAGGATTATTATTTGTTTTATTGAACCACATAGTCAGTAAAAAGAACATTTTTTATAATTCTTCTGCCAACGTATGTATCCGTTAATTCTGTTAATTTTTTCTTAATTTCTTCTTCAATAATTTTTCTATTATTTTGACTTTCTGTTGTTTTTACTTCATCAAAACTTTTTGAAGATAAAATTGTTACAATGGCATCAGAAATTAAAGGTTCATGTTCTTCAATTAATACATTGTCTCTAGAATCATTTAATACTATTACAACTTGAACTCGTAAATAGTTTAATTTATTACCATTATTACTTAAATTGGTTAAGTATGGCTTTTTCATTTCATAATAACCAATTACTGGAGTAACACTTGCAGGATCTACTTCCTCTGCACTTTCTTCACTAGATGCTAATGCACTACTAGGAACACAAATAATAAAACTACATAAAGATAAAATTTTAAAAAATTTTAATATATCTATTTTTTTCATATCTCAAAAAACTCTAGGAATTTTTATATTCTTAATAAAATAAGAACATTTTTATTATTTTTTTCGTTATTTTTATTTATATTTATATTTTTACCTTGTTGGCGCAATTTTCTCGTTTTTCAAGCAATAAAGGTCCAACAGCATTAATCAACTTACCAAGTTTTTGTTCATTCTTTGCTAAGAACTCATTCTTATCGTTTTTAATAATGTATTTATGTCTTATTAAAGTATCATACATAATATTAAATACCGAAGGTTCAGAGAACTCTGGAGAATTATCCGTAATTTCTGCTGGTAATTCTTTACTAGCTTTCACAGCTTTTGCGATAAAACTTTCTTTAGTTAAAGTATTATCGTCACAACTAATGATTACATTAGCTGCAACTAAATATCTTATTAAATTAAGTTGAATACATTCACTCAAAATTGTAATATTTTCAGATAAATCATCATTTATAGAATATAACTCATCTTTTAGACGAATATATTCATTTAATCTAAAAGCTTTAAGATAATTTTCAATTGTATTATTTAATACATCTTCCTTTACAGGACAATATAATTCATGTCTTAAGAAATAGAATACATTTCTGGTATGAGTAACAATATCTTCATAATTTATCTGCTTATGAACCATAACTATAGTAATAATCAAAGCAGGTAATGCAAAGAAATGTAATATATTATTCCTAAAATAGGTTAAATAAATTATCTGCTTAGAACTTGGAACAGCATACTGAATATTATCTATTGTTTTTACATGGAATGGATGTAATTCTAGCGCTTGTTTTAATAAAATACTTCCAGGAACATCAGGAACTTCTACATTAAAATTACTATTTTTTAAAATCATAATGTAAAAATTGATTAACTCAGAAATTTTATTTAATGATAATTTATGCTTTTGAGATGACAGTATTGCAAGAGCAGATAAATTAAATCCATTTATGGCTGCTGCTGCATTTAAATGCATAATAATTTCATCAGATAAATTATTTACGGTATCATAAAGCCAAGCAGGTTTTTCACCACTTGGAATATTGATGCTATCACGCCAATTTTCAACATGGTCTCTTAAAAATGTTGGTAGAGTTATAGGTTCTCCAAAATTAACATAGCCACGACCATAATATTTAAATCTCTTAAATATATTGAACAACTGCCATACACTTTCTTTCTCTTTCTTTTGACCATTAAGCTCATTCATATAAGAATTTACTTCCATAACTTTTTCATATCCTAAGTACATAGGAATAAAAGTTATTGGCTTTTCACTATTTCTTAATTGAGCTTGTACAGCCATTGCCACAATGCCAGTTCTTGGAGGTAAAGTTCTACCTGTGCGAGATCTACCACCTTCAATATAAAACTCTACGCTATATCCTCTATTGAATAGAGTATTTAAATATTCTCTAAAGACTGTAGTATATAACTTATCTCCTTTAAATTTTCTTCTCATAAAAAATGCTCCGCATTTTCTTAGGAAAGAATTTACAGGAAAGAAATTTAAATTATTACCTGCAATTACATGCGGAATAATCAACCCTTCTTTAGTAAAAACATAGGAGGTAAGTAAATAATCCATATGGCTTCGGTGACATGGAATATAAACAATTTCATGACCTGTATGAATAAGTTCTCTAACTCGATCTGCACCATGAACCGAAATCCCTTTATATAATTTATTCCATACTAAATGTAAGATAGCCCCCATCACTCTTATAAAATGATAAGAAATGTCAGACACAATTTCATTTAGCATGATTCGTACTTCAGATTCTAATTCAGAATTTGTTTTACTACTTTCAGAAGACACTTCATCAATAACTTTTTGGATATTATTAGAGCGTAATAACTCATTTATAAGCATGTTTCTATGAGGGAGCTTTGGCCCAATTACATCTTTAAATCTTCTTTCGAAATGAAGCTTACATGCTCGTGCTAAAACTGTTGATATATTTAGTTTCTTATTTGGAAATTTTATTAGTTTATCCAGTTTAATTGGACCTGAACATATCGTCACATTGTCGTAACCAAAGAACATTAATCTAAAGAATTTTCTTACGGCAGACATAGGTTTATTTACGAAATAATCACATTGATCATCTTCGTGATGTGGATTTCTGCTCCAAATAATAGTTATTGGAACTATCTGTAAATCACAATTATTTTTCTTGCAAAACTCAATCCACGTATTGAATATATGTTCATAATTAAAATCTTTACTTTTACCATTAAAAAGAAAATTAACTTTCTTCATGCAAGCAAATCTTGGTAAAACATCATCCCCTACTTCTAATTTTGAAAAAGGACTAGGCAAATTATATCGCTTGGTAAGTTTTTCTAAAGTTAACAAATCCGAAATAGAATTAGATTGTAATACATATACTATAGGTAAATTAGGATCAAATTCTTCCAAATCATCAGAAATATTCTCAGTTCTTGTTGCGCATTTACAAAAATACTTCACAGGTAAATAGAAAATTACTCGCTTTAATAAAGTTAAAAACATAATTCCCCCTTCATCTGTCATCGTATTAAAAAAATATTATAGATATCTTTAGAAACAGAAACTCATTAACCTTATTATATAATTACTCGCTTTCATTTTCTTAGTCTTCACTCTCATTTGTAGAACAAAGAATTACTTTATAATATGCAGAATATGAAATATTTACTAATTAGAGCTTTATTCAAAAGAAAAAGTATTTAAAAAATACTTCTGAGATTTTTTATTTATTATTATCTTTAGATTTCAATAAAAAGATATTAAAATATCGTTGCTTATAGAAATGCAACTTAAAATCAATTTTTTATAAATAGGTTCGTCGTATGGATGTTCAACAAAATGATAATCTAAATAAAAACATTAAAGTTGAAAAATATGGCAAACTTGTTTCTTCTGCAGGTATTGCTTCAACAATAACTGCAACATTATTGATAATCATAAAAGTAATCGCTTTATTTATTACAGAATCTGCAACGATCATGGCATCATTAACAGACTCTATAATGGATATTTCAGCATCGATTATAAATTTAATAGCCTTAAGATATGCTATAACTCCTGCAGATGAAGACCATAAATATGGTCACTGGAAAGCAGAAGCAATTGCCGGACTTGCACAATGCACTTTTATATGTGGTTCCGCGATATTCTTAGTGTTTCATGGTATTAGTAGAACCATCAATACCCCAACACAAATACCTAATCTAGATATTGCCATTATTGCAACTATTATTTCAGTTGTGCTAACTGCACTACTAATTAGCTATCAATCATATGTTGTTAGAAAAACAAATAGTCTTGCAATCAATGCCGATAGATTACACTATTTAAGCGATATACTTTTTAACGCTATTGTTATTTTATCTTTAGGATTGTCATCTTACGGGATCTTACATGCTGACGGTATTTTTGCGATTATATGAGGAATTTACATTTTTATTAGTTCCGTTAAAATTTTCAAAAATTCAATAAATGTTTTACTAGACGCAGAACTTAGTCCTCAAGATATTGCAAATATCCAAAAAATTATCTTAAGTGTAGACGGAGTTAGCGGAGTACATGATATTCGCACTAGAAGTTCTGGACCATGGCAATTTATTCAAGCGCACATTGAAATTAATCAAGATTTTTCTCTTTTCAAAGCACATCAAATTACAGATTGGACTGAAGACAAAATAAAAGAGCAATATCCAAACGCAGATATAACATTGCACATGGAACCTAAAGAATAAAACTATTCGCAAATTATGGAGTTATAAATTCAAAATGAATAGCCAAAAAGAAAATATTGATGAAGAATTAGATATTGTTGAAAAAGTTTGGACAAACATTCAACAAGAAGCTCAACATATGTCTGAAAAAGAGCCAATGTTAAAAACTTTCTTTTGGCAATCTATTTTAAGCAAAAATAGTTTCGGCGAAGCATTATCTTTTCAAATTGCTAGTAGACTTAGCTCTGAAGTTTTAAACGCAACTTTAATAGAACAATTCATAAAAAATGCTTATGAAAACGATCCTAATATCATAATCTCAGGCGCTGTTGACTTAAGTGCAGTAGTAAAACGAGATCCTGCTGTCGTTTATTACTCAACTCCACTGTTATATCTTAAAGGCTACCATGCACTCCAATCATATAGAATAAGTCATTGGTTATGGCAAAATGATCGTAAAGAAACTGCGTATTTCTTTCAAAATTTAATCTCCACAACTTTTGGGGTTGATGTTCACCCTGCCGCTCAAATTGGCAAAGGCATTATGTTTGACCACGCTACAGGTATTGTTATAGGTGAAACAGCTATAGTTGGTGACAATGTTTCATTTCTACACAATGTAACATTAGGAGGTACAGGTCATGAACAAGGCGATAGACATCCAAAAGTTCATAGTGGAGTACTATTAGGCGCTGGAGCTAGCGTACTTGGTAATATTGAAATTGGAGAAGGCGCCAAAATTGGCGCTGGTAGTGTAGTACTAAAAAATGTAAGACCTCACACCACAGTTGCAGGAGTTCCTGCCAAAGAAATAGGTTTATGTAAAAGTGCAATGCCTGCTATGGAAATGGATCAAAACATTGGTAACGATTGAAGTAGAATTTAAGCTTTTTTAAGTTTGATTCTCTTTAATCCATTTTGGTAAGCAAGCTACGAACTCTTTCTTGCCAAGTTTTATATGTTTCTTCTAATTGAGCATAGTTTTGATTTAGAATGTCGTTGTCCATTCTAAGACGTCGTATTTCACGTTCTAAAGTTTGAATCTTTTGTTCTTTTTCTGCTAATTGAACAGATAAGCCTTTGATATCTCTAGCATGAGATTCTAATTCATCAAATATTTTATTTAAATCTTCAGCATTCAAAACTTTTTATCTCCACTTTATTTTATAGGGGAACAGTTCTTGCCTAATTGATTACTAACAAGATCATTTCGTGACTTTATCGCAGCGTCTAAATTGTCATAAGGACCAATATTAAGACTGTAAACATAACCACCACCCATTTGTTTTAATACAATAGTAGATGATTTACCTATAAAAGCAAGTTTGGCTTTTTGAGTTTCAGCTTCTTTGGCTGTGCGATAATTATCAGAATTACACTGTACAAAGTATTTTGCAGTATTAGTACTAGAACTCTTTTCAGAATTAACCTTATTGTTAGCAGTAACAACTTGATTATTTGGAGTTACTACTTGAATATTTTTATTCTTCTTTGCTAATTCTTGCTGACGTTTCTTCTCTCTTTCTTCAAGACGCTTTTGTCTTAATTCTGCTTCTTTCTTAGCTTTTGCAGCAAATGCATCTTGCTTAGCCTTACGTTTTTGAGCTAGTTTTTTACGATACTCTGCTTCTTGCTTAGCATTTTCTGCATCATAATTTCTAGTTCTTTTAACCCCAGAACCAGTATCAAATTCTTTGTTTTCAAGTATCTGAGTATAATCGTATTTCTTTAATTCTTTAGGAGAAATATGTGTTTTTTTAGCTTGTTGTTTATTTTCAGTAGAAATAGGTTTTATATCGCTAGGAACTTTGTGAAGATAATAAAGACCTCCACAAACTCCTAACAATATAACTAATATAGAACTTATTAATAGAGCATTTTTCTTTTTAGAATTAGAAGGCGCCTTAGACTTAGTATAACGACTAGGCAACTTTTTCTTCCCTGAATTTGCTCTTGGTGCCATATTACATTCTTTCCATTACGTTAATGCCTAATAAACTTAAGCCTGTTTTTAATACATTAGCAGTTACTTGACATAAAGCTAAACGACTTTCTCTAATTTCTAATTCTACACCATCCTTATTTATAGGACACGCTTCGTAGAATTTCATAAATAGTACAGCTAATTGGTATAAATAAGCGCACAATAAGTGTGGCATTGACTTTTCTGCAACTTGATTTACAGTTTCATTAAACTTCACAATATGTTGAGCTAAGTTCTTTTCTGCTTCTTCAACTAATTTAACTTTACCCACTTTGGCATCAGTCTTTCTAAAGATTGCTTGAATTCTACTATATGCATATTGTAAATATGGTGAAGTATTACCCTCAAATGTCAACATATTATCCCAATCGAAAATATAATCGGTAGTTCTGTTCTTAGATAAATCTGCATATTTCACAGCACCCATAGCAACTGCTTGGATTACATTTTCTTTTTCTTTAGGTGTTAAATCAGATGATTTTTCACTTAATAAAGTGGTAGCTCTTGCTACTGCTTCATTTAACAAATCTTTTAATTTTACGGTACCACCACTACGAGTCTTAAAAGGCTTGCCATCTTTACCAAGCATCATACCAAATGAAGCATGTTCTAAAGAAACCCCATCTGGAACGTAACCTGCAAGTTTAGCAATATCCCATGACATTAATAAATGTTCATGCTGTCTAGAGTCAGCAAAGTAAATAATTCTTTGGGCACCTAATTTTTCACAACGATATTTTACACAAGCAACGTCTGTAGTTGTATATAAGAAACCGCCATCTCTCTTTTGTACAATAGCGCCACGTGGATTACCATCTTTATCTTTAAATGAGTCAAGATACACAACCATTGCGCCATCATCTTTAACAGCTAAATTCTTTTGTTTTAAATCTTCAATTAATGGTGCAAGCATACTGTTATATAAGCTTTCACCCATGATATCTTTATCTGTTAAAGTAATATTTAATCTATTGTAAATATCCTGATTTTGAGTCATGGTGATTTGAACAAGCTTCTTCCACATGGTTCTACAATATTCATCACCACTTTGTAGTTTAACCACATAGTTTCTTGCTTTTTCTGCAAAAACTTCATCATTGTCATAACAAACTTTTGCTTCACGATAAAAAGCTTCTAAATCACTTAAATCAAAGTCATTATGTTGTTCTTTTTCTTGTTTTTCTAAGAAGGCAATCAACATACCAAATTGAGTACCCCAATCCCCTATGTGATTTGCTCTAATTACTTTATTACCTAAAAATTCTAAAGTTCTTACAACAGCATCACCTATTACAGTTGAACGAATATGGTGTACCGCCATTTCCTTAGCAACATTAGGAGAAGAATAGTCAACAACTACTGTTTCCAACTTCTTGTTTGATTTAACACCTAACTTAGGATCTGTTACTAATTCATTGATAGCATTTGATAAAAAATCTGAATTAACAAAGAAATTAATAAAACCAGGACCTGCAATTTCAATTTTAGAAATTTTATCATCAGTACTTAAGCTATTAACGATTAATTCAGCTATTTCAATAGGTTTTCTTTTCATGCCTTTTGCAAGCAACATTGCAATATTGGTTGCAAAGTCACCATGAGCTTTGTCTTTAGTATTTTCTACCATGATGCGAACATTAGCATCTTTATCAAGTAGCGAATCCTTTTTAAAATTTTCAACAATATTAGATAATTTTTCTTGAATATAATTCTTCATAGACAGCTCTATCTTTTGGCAATATAAACGACAAATATTAAAAATATGATTTTAATATTTAAAAACTTATTAAAACGATTATTCTTATTCTAAAAAACTTCACGATTTTACTTCATTATGTCTTTTTTTTCTACAGTTATTCATTTTAGAAGAAGCAATCAGCAGGATCAATTTCGTATACTAGGTGAATTCCACTTTTAGAAAATTTATGTTCAATAACCTTATCTAATACTTTCGCAATTATTGCACGATTCGGAGCATTAAATAACATATACAAATGATAACGATTTATTCTCTTTTCAATAAAAGGTTTTAAAGGTTTTGTGAACACTAAATTAGGAAATATTGGACTTATTTCATTTAATACATAGGTATATATTTCATCTAATAAATTAGTAACATTTTGCTTAATAGTTCCATCTGCTTTTATAGCAGCCATTGCGGTATATGGAGGCAAGCACATTTTTATGCGTTGTTGTAACTCTACTTGAGCTACAAAGTTATATCCCAAAGATAAAAGATCATTTAAAAAGAGATTTTCAGGCTGATATGTTTGTAAAACAACTTTTCCTTGTTTGGTTCCTCGTCCTGAACGTCCTGCAACTTGAGTAATAAGTTGTCCACAATACTCTAAAGCTCTAAAATCATTTGAAGCAAAAAAACTATCGATATCTACAATTCCTACCAAGGTTACATTTGGGAAATGATGCCCTTTTGCTAAAATTTGAGTCCCAATAATAATTTGATATTTATTGCTTAAAATGCCATTTATGTATTTTTCTAAACTATCTTTTCTAGTCGTAGTATCTCTATCAATTCTCACAATTGCATTTTTAGGAAAAACTTCTTTTAAATAATCATATAGTTGCTCTGTTCCTAATCCTGTTGGATTTAAGTTATTTGAACCACATTTAGGACAAAATATAGGGATAGGATAAATTGAATCACAATGATGACATTTCATGGTGTTTTCATGTTTGTGAATAAACAAATTGGTAGAACATTGCACACATTGACAAACATAACCACAATCATGACAAATAAGTTTGGGAGCATACCCTCTTTTATTTAACAATAATAGAACTTGTTCACCATTTGAAATAGTTTCTTTGATATATTCAATCATATCATTTGAAATTCCATGATTTACAAATGATTTTCGCATATCAATAATTTTATAATCAGGGAAAACGGAATTTGCAGCTCTATTTGTTAATAATAATTGCTGATATTTTTGTTGTTTTACATTATATAAAGACTCAAAAGATGGAGTAGCAGTCCCTAATACTACAGGTATATTTAATTTTTTAGCTCTAACTACAGCCAAATCTCTACAATGATATAAAAATCCATCATTTTGTTTATAAGATGAATCATGTTCCTCATCTATTATGATTACGCCTAAATTGGCAAAATTTGCAAAAATAGCACTTCTTGTTCCAATCAAAATAGCAGATTGCTCATTTTTAATTGTTAAAAATGATGTTAATTTTTCTGTATTATTAAGAGAAGAATGCACACTTACTATTGGAACATTCGGAAATCTATTAAAAAATCTACTTATAGTTTGCGGTGTAAGATTAATTTCAGGAATCAAAACTAAAGCTTGTTTATGTTGTAATAGACAATTACGTATTACTTGTAAATAAATTTCTGTTTTTCCTGAACCTGTAACACCATTTATTAAAAATACACCAAATGCATTTTGGGATACAATTTGTTTGTATGCTTTTAATTGTTCATCATTTAACTGTAATTCTTGATTTATTTGTATTTGTTCTACAGATTGAAACCATTTATTCTTTGAACGAACATTTACCTTTTGAATAGCTTTTTTATCTTCTAATTTTTTTAAGATTGTATATGAATATCCTAAATCTTTTAACGCTGATAACGAATATTCTCTATCTTTTAACAATTGTAAAACTTCACAACATACAGGAGAACGTTTTAAAGAATTCTCAATTTCTTCATTAGCACAATACTTATAACCATCAATTGATTTTAATTCTGCTTTTTCACCTTTTCTTAAACTTGTTGGAATTGCAGTAAAAAAAACTTCACCTATTGGATAATGATAATAGTTTGCAGCCCAAGTTAAAATTTCTATTAAATCCTTGGAAAAGAATGGTGTTTGGTCATAGACTTCAATAACATCCTTTACTTTCTTTTCTGAAATTGAACTTTGTAAACTAGTACTTACCACTACTCCCATTAAACATTGATTTCCAAAAGGAACTAAAACTCTACATCCTATGATGTTAGCGGAACAATTTTCAAAACTACTATTTTGTTCTTCATTGCCATTTGATGAATTTAAGGGATTTAAATTCATACTTGCAAATAGATTTTGAGATTCATAACGATACTCAAATAGACTAAATAGTGGGGTATTAACAGCAACTTGAACAAACATATAAAAATAATAAAACCTTTGAAAAAACGCCTTTCAAATTATAACAATAATATTTGTAAAAAAAATAAACACAAAATTAAAAATTTAAAGCTTGCATATATGCAAATAATAAGATAGCATACGCACTGTAAATTTTTGTTTTAATTTTTTGTGTGGTGTTTGGCGTTTTTTTAAATGGCTAATTGGCGACACAACTCTTATTGAGGTTCCTATGAAAAAAGATATTCACCCAGCATACTCTGAAATCACAGTAAAATGCTCATGCGGTAACGTATTTACTACTCGTTCAACAGTTGGCCACGATCTTTCTATCGACGTTTGCTCAGCTTGTCACCCATTCTATACTGGTAAGCAAAAGATCGTTGATAACGGCGGTCGTGTAGAACGTTTCAACAAGCGTTTTGGCGTTTTATCATCTAAGAAGTAATATAAGAATATTATTTTGCAGAACAAAAACCCGCTTTTTAGCGGGTTTTTGTTTTTTTATGCAATTTTCATATAAAAAATTTGTACTATGTTTCAGTGAAATCAAAAAAGAACTGTTAAATACAAAAGAACTGAATAAATACAAGCACTTATAAGATAAAAGTTATATACTTGAATAGTTTTATAAAAATTAAATCTATTTCGTAGTATACAGTGTATTCCGAATCTATGTACAACTTAAGTGCTGTTTAATGGAGATGATGCCATATGGCTGATAAAAAACTACACGATGATGCGTTACAATATCACGCATATCCAACACCAGGTAAGATTGCAATTACCTTAACAAAGAAAGCAGAAACTTCACATGACTTAACTTTAGCTTATAGTCCAGGTGTTGCAGAACCAGTTCGTGAAATCGCAAAAGACCCTGCATTAGCTTATAAGTACACTATTAAGGGAAATCTTGTAGCTGTTATTTCTAACGGTACTGCAATCTTAGGTTTAGGAAATCTTGGTCCTTTAGCTTCAAAACCTGTAATGGAAGGTAAAGCTTTATTATTCAAGCGTTTTGCAAATGTTGATGCAATCGATATCGAAGTTAAACATAAAGATGTTGACGATTTTGTTAACACAGTTGCCAATATTGCAGACACATTTGGTGGTATTAACCTTGAAGATATTAAAGCACCAGAATGCTTTGAAATCGAAAGAAAATTAAAGAAGATTTGTAATATCCCTGTATTCCACGACGACCAACATGGTACTGCAATTGTAACAACAGCTGGTATCTTAAACGCATTACAAATCCAAGGTAAGAAAATTGAAGATTGTAAAGTTGTGTGTTTAGGCGCTGGTGCTGCAGGCGTTGCATGTTCAGATTTCTTATTAGCATGTGGTGCTAAACGTGAAAACTTCTACATGATCGACAGACACGGTGTAATTCGTTCAGATAGAACGGACTTAAACGGTGAAAAACCAAGATTTGTTAACGACTCTGGCTTAAAGACTCTTGAAGAAGCTATGAAAGATGCAGATGTATTCTTAGGTGTATCTGGTTCTAACTTAGTTTCAGAAGAAGAAGTTAAGAGCATGGCTCCAAAAGCTGTAATCTTTGCATGTTCAAACCCAGATCCAGAGGTATCTCCTGCAGTTGTTGAAAGAGTAAGACCTGACATTATTTTTGGTACAGGTCGTTCAGATTATCCAAACCAAATCAACAATGTAATCTGTTTCCCATTCTTATTTAGAGGTGCATTAGACGTTCACGCAACAGAAATCAATCTCGAAATGAAGAAAGCTGCAATGAATGCTATTAGACTTCTTGCTCAAGAACTAGTTCCTGCAGAAGTTTGTAAGGCAGCAGACATTGACCACTTAGAATTTGGTCCACACTACATTATGCCTAAAGCTGTTGATAACAGATTATTAAATCGTGTAGCTAAAGCTGTAGCAGAAGCTGCTATTGCAACAGGCGTTGCAAGAACTGCTTTACCAGAACACTATATGGAATAATCTAAATCCAAATAAACACAAAAAGCATAGCAATTTATGATTGCTATGCTTTTTTCATGAATTATAGATTGCTAATTACTAAAATCAATCAAAAAAGTTTATTCTATTTGTTGAATTTCATCTATCAATGAAGATGGCAATCGTCTTTGTCCTCTAATCCAAGTTATCCCATGTTTTTTTAACAAATTAAGAGATAATTCACCTTCCTTATATGTATGCAACTTTCTCATCCGAAAAACTTTATTCATCTTTACATTGTCATCTGCATACAAAAAAGGAATATCCGTTTCAATAACTTCACATTTAAATAAAACTGAAGAAATTGGAGCAGCAAGATATAAATATACAATATCCCCTACACTCATTTTCCCTGTCTGTTTCCAAATAGTTGTATCTGTCTTTTGAAACTCTCCAATGATATCGTAATACTTGGGATTTGCAGGAACCAACCATTCAGATTTTTGATTAACATAAAGATATGCTTCATCAAGAAAAGATTTAAGAAGAGAAATATTTAATTCGTTATTTAAACTAAGAACAATCCATTTTTTATCATTTAGAAATTCTGAAGGCAAACATCCTTTTTGCTTTAATAACTCTATAATTCTTGTTTCAGGTAGACGTATATATAAGCTTTCTACTTCTGATGAAGTGGTACTAATAATATAGGCGTATGGTTGACGATTATTTGTATTTCGAAACACACTATTAGATGGATGTTTTATCCATTCAAAACTTGGAGTATCTGCATATTTGGTAAATATGTAATCTACAATTTCGTTAGTTTGTTCTTGCTTATAATATAATTTCCTAAAGCAATGTTCTTTAATATCGTTTAACAGTTTTTCATAGGCGTTTCTAACGGTATTAACATATGCTCCAACATTGGTAACTCGAAAATTTATATATTCTTCATCACAATCTGTATCTATTACTTTTCCTTGAAGAATACCTAGTTCATTAACTAGTATTTCTACTCTAAACGCTCCATCCATGATAGAGGTAGTGTACAAATAATTACTATCTTTCTTTTTAAAACCGTACGTTAAAAGTTGTTTAAAATTACATTTGGAATTCTGAAATATTTCTGATTCTATGTCTTGCATATTTTAACCAACCTCTAATCTAGTAATTTCATATTGACCATATGTACTTATACCCAAATACTAAAACATTACCTATTATAGAATTATAACTTTAAAATTCAATACTATAGATGTTTTCGAGTAAGTTGATTGGATT
>ADGC01002542.1_pt1 | contig 15684 bp, 21 predicted proteins | sample 268048 | NCBI WGS metagenome assembly ADGC01 (sample SAMN02954255, study PRJNA42359) | wallaby gut metagenome | biome: terrestrial; feature: wallaby; material: gut; isolation source: foregut contents of Macropus eugenii | host: Notamacropus eugenii | place: Australia
CCAAGAAAAAAGATATATAACTATCAATTTTTTAAAAATTGCTAGTATTTTAGTAGGGAGCAAAAACCGCTCAATGAACAAGAAAATAACAACATCAATAGAAGCGAAAACCGCTCTACAGTGGACGCAAAAACCGCTGACTGTACAACTGAAAAACCGCTGACTATTAATAATATAATAGATATTAATAAAACAGATATATTAAAACAGAATTATATATGCGCAAATTTGCAAAAAAACGAAAATGAAAAAACACAAAAAAATAAAACTGAATTATTAAAAAATGAAAATGAAAAAAATAATAAATTTATACCACCTTTAAAAACTGATGTATTTAAATATTTAGCTGATTATTGTCAAAAACAGAATATAAACATCTCTAACAATAATTTAAATAACATCATTGATAAGTATTTTACTTATTATGAGAATACAGAATGGAGAGATAACAGAAACAAAAAAATTAAAAGTTGGAAGTTAAAAGCTTTAATGTTTTTAAAAAATAATCACTCATACACAAATTATAAAAATTTAGATTTTGCGCAAAAGACACAACAAACAATAAATAATATAAATAACTTTGTTAGTTGTATGCAAAATGATTTTTAATTAAGGTTTAAAAAATGAATAAAAACAATACTCAAGATTTACAAGAATTTGCAATTACCATGCAAAACGTTTTTAAAATGTTCAAATTTGACTTAGACGTTACTCAAGATATAAATTTTTTAGAAGTTTGGTTTAACCTCTTACAAGATTATTCTATTCAAGAAGTTAAACAAGCGTTTTATAAGTATCTTACTTTTGGAAAATTTGCCCCTAAACCTAGTGATATATTAGAACTCTTAAACATTGCCAATAATAAAAATAATACTTTAATAGCCGAGAATGAATGGCAAGGCGTTATGTCTGCTATTTCAAAAGTTGGAACATATCAGAATATAAAATTCAATAATCCGATTACGAATGAAGTAGTAAATATTATGGGCTGGCAATATTTAGGTAACATGTTAGAAACTTCGGAACAATTTGAACGTAAAAGATTTATAGAACTTTATCAACAATTAGCAACACAGAATATACAAACTTCTGACACAATAAACATAGGATTTTATAACTCAAATAACTATGTTTTATTTGATGGTAAAAAAAATACTCACTTATTAACAAATAAATGAGCATTAAAAAGCAACAATGGAAAAATAATATTCACATTATACTATAAAAGCGTGAGAACGTGTTTATTTTTAATTTAGAGCGCATTTTTAATTAAACTTGATAAATTACTAACCTAAAAATTGATATAGCTTTATTTTGCGTTTTAAAGCGCGCTAGGGTAGTTTTACATATTTGTAAATTTTTAACTTGCTTTTAAAATATAGATATATTTTTTTACATTAGTTTTAAAAGTAAGGTTTTTTATTAAAATGCTTATTTTATAAAGGTTTGTTGTTATTTAAAATAACCATAAACTAAAAAAAAGTTTAACCGACTACCCCATTTTTTTTACTTTTTAGTATAAAAACAGTTAAACTTTTTATTTAATAAAATAAGCATAAAAAGATATTTAATTTTTAAAATACTTATAAAATAAAGCTTTTTAAATGTTTGATACAACATAAAAAAGCATTTTTAAAAATTTTTACTCATGTAAAAAAAGTTTTCAAATTTAAGGTAAAATAAAAATATTAAAATATAGTTGATTATTTTATTAAAAATATTATAATATGTAATATAGTTATGTTTTTGAGTCGAGTTTTCATACGAAAATAAAAAAAACTTGACGCCATTATTTTATTTTTATTTAAGGTTAAAAATTATGACTATCAGAAAAAATTTAAACGTTACAAACAATATTCAAATTACTCTTTTTCCCGATAATGAGAAAGAAGATCAGATCGTTTTTAATATTATAAATAATAATGGTGTATTTGATTTTTATCAGACAATCGCCAATTTTTGCAAAGAACAATCAAAAACTGAACTTTCTGTTGCTGAATTTCACAAAATATTTTGCATGATTAACAAAGTAACTCCGGCAAATATTTATCAGTGGAAGAGACTAAAAGCGAACATGTCGTTTCAAGCTTTATGCAACTTCATCAAAAAATTTTATTACTATTTCAAATATAGTGAATTATAATATTTAAAATTTTTCCTTAAGATTTATTTATGTTGAGTTTTTTAGCTTTATAATTAATTTTATAAAGCTTTTTTTTAGGTTTAAAAATATGTCTGATAGCATAACTCTTACCTTAAATTATCCCCCATCGATAAATCATTATTACATGAGATTTAAAAATCGTGTTGTTATCTCTGCACGTGGCCAAGAATATAGAACTAATCAAATTTTAAGTATTAAAATGCAACTATATAAACAAAGTCTAAAATGTATTGATAGTCCTTTAAAATGTACGATAGATTTGTATTTGCCAGATAGACGTAAAAGAGATATAGATAATATTTTAAAATGTTTACTTGATACTCTAACTCATAGCGGTGTTTATATTGATGATAGTCTTATCTATGATTTACACGTAATTAAACATAAGTTTGATAAATCTATGTCTAACTTTGTAATTGTTAAGCTTGAAAAATTAGAAAATGTTTAATATAATAATAATACACATATCAGAAAGTTGTTGTACACGTAAAAGGTTAAGAACCGATCATTCTTAACCTTTTTATTTTTTTTACTTTGCAAAAATCATTTTTAAAGAACTTTTTATTTTTTTATATTGTTCTGTTTCTTTTGGTTCTAGTTTAGGTGTGAGTAAGATTTTTTTTAAATCTCCATTAAAAGCGTGTTTATTTAATCTTGCTTTTAATACTGAATAACTTAAATTATAAGTTTGTGCTAATTGTTTTATACTTTTGTATTTGTTGCCTAAATGATCGGTTATTTCCCCCGTTTTTTTGGTGAGACAATCTTTCAAAGTGTATTTTGATCGGTGTTTTCTGTTTAAGAAAGTATAATAATTTACATTCCAATATTTGCACATTTCTTTAATATTTATAAACTTGTTACCTAGGTGATCTTTTACAAGCTTCCGTCTGTGTTTGTCTGCCGGTGTTGTTAAAACGTCCTTTAAACTCCAATTTTCTAATCCCATGCGATGTATATATAAATTTATTGATATCCCATAGTGTTCACACATTTGCGATATACTTTCATACTCTTGCCCTAAATGATCAGTACATTTTTTTTTATTTTTATTTGTTAATACTGCCCCTTTGGAACATGTTAAAGCTTCTCGTATTGAATAGCCTAATCTATAATATCTGTTTTTAAATAAATGATAATTAATACCCCAGTATTGACACATTTCTACCGCATTTTTAAAAGTGTGCCCTATATGATCTGTTATTTTATTACTTGCTTTTCTTTTTTCCATTTTTCTTTAGTTAAGCTTATTTTTAAATTTAATCTTCTGTTATAGTAGTTGTTCCTAAATGAATTTAAACTTATTCCATGATATTTACACATCTCTTCCTGATTTTTAAAAACGTTACCTAAATAATCCATTATCTGAGTCGTTTTCTTTTTTATTTCTTTTGTTAAACTTGTTTTTAAATTATTACTTTTTCTATATCTTGATTTAAATGTTGCATATGTTACGCCATGAAAATCACACATATCTTTTAATGAGTTAAACTTATTACCTAAATGATCAGTGCATTTTATGTTATGATGAACGTGTTTTTGTTTTTTTACTTCTGTTGTTAGTGCTGTTTTAATGTCTCCATGTTTATTAAATCTACCTAAAAAAGTCTCATATTTTATACCCCAATGCCTGCACATTTCTTTTAATGATTTAAATTCTTGCCCTAGGTGGTCTCTCGCTTTAATCATTTTTTTATTTTCTCTTTTTTTTATCTATCTAAAAAAGTACCATAATTTAATTTATAAAAAATACACAGTTCTTTATATGAATTAAATTTATTACTTAAATGATCCTTAATTTCTGCCATATTTTAAAACCTTTTAAATAAATCTTTTTTTGTTTGTCGGGGTTGTTAAACTTTTTTCTAAACTCCATTTTTTTACATAAAATCTATATTTAAAAATTTCATCACTTATACCGTAGTGTTGACACATAAAGTGTAAACTTTTAAAACTATTACCTAGGTGATCGGTGCGTCTTTTGTAATAGTCGTGGGGTCTGCGTTCTAATATATCTTTTAATGTTGTATTGTTCTTCTGATTTCTTAAACGTTGCCTATATAATGTTGGTGTTATCCCCCAATATTTGCACATTTCTAAAACTGAAAAAAATTTGTTACCTTTATGGTCATAGCAAATTTTATGATTTCCGATTTCTTGCTTTTCTCGTGTTAGTGCCCTTTTAATATCACCATGAGCACAGAAACGACTGTAAAAAGTTAAATAATTGATGTTCCAATATCTGCACATCGCTTTAATACTTTTAAACTCGTTGCCGAGGTGGTCTTTAGCTTTTATCATGCGTTTTTTATTTCCTTTTAGGTCTTTTAGGTGTTTTAATAGCTTTTTCAATATCCCAATTCATTTTCATGCGATTTAAAAAATTTTGATAATCTATTTTGTGATATCTGCATAAATCTCTATATGATGAAAATTTATTTCCCAGGTGGTCTTTGCAATTGTTGCCATAGGATATGCCCCTAAAAACCCCTTTCGGCTCTGTTAAAGCTTCTCTAATCGAAAAGTCATTATATAGACGGTGATATATAAAGTAGTAACTAACATTATGATACTTGCATAATTCAGCAAGATTTTTAAATTCGTTGCCTAGGTGATCTTTTATTTTACGTCTATTGTTAAATGTCAAAGTTTTCTTTAAACTCCATTTATACCTATTTAACCGCATGTAAAAAGTGCTTTGTGATATCCCATAGTGTTTACACATTTCTTTATGTGTATTAAATAAATTGCCTAGATGATCTTTACATTCTGCCATAATTTAAACCCTTTAAAAAAAGCGTTTTACAGTCTAATATAAAACGCTTGCAAAAAAAATTAATGAATTTACAAAAATATATTATATAACAAAATTTTTATAAAAAAACATTTTTGATTTACTGAAAATAAAAAAAACTTGCTTAAAAATTTAAACAAGTTTTAAATAAAATAGGTTTAATTTTTAAAAAAAATATTCTATTAAAAGGATATTTTAAATATTCTACCACAAAAAATAAAAACGTGATAATTTTTAAATTACCACGTTTTAATACAATTGATTTTTTTTGCTTTCCGTTACTTATAATTTTATTATAAATAACGTTTTTAAGCAATATTTTTTAACTGTCTAGTTCCATAAATAAGCCTAGGATGCTCGGTGTTATTAACATGTATTTTTTACCATTGCTTAGCTCAAAAATTGATCCACTTGTTGGTGTTTCTATGCTAGGGAATAAGCCAACATATAAACTTGTTCTATAGTTGGTTAAAGGCTGATACTGACGTCTTAAAAAGATTTGATCCGCTCCAGTAAGTAAAGGCATATTAAAACCTGACAAAGCCATGTTTAGAGACGAATACGAAGACGAAGACGAAGACGAATACGAAGACGAAGACGAAGACGAAGACGAAGACGAAGACGAAGACGAAGACGAAGACGAAGACGAATCCGAAGACGAATAAGTAGTTGCTAATAACCCATAATTTTCTTGACCTATACCGCTTTGATTACAAAAAGCGATCGCCCAATTTATAGTCGAAAAAATCCCATAAGAATATGAACCCGTTGTATTACTTAGCCCCCCATCTTGCGTAGTCGAATGTGGGCCGCTCGCACAAATTATATAAGGTTTATATAAACTTAAATTTTGCGTTGTCGGTGTGGTTATATACTCTCTAAGTTGTGCGTTAGTTTGTTGCCCAAACTCTGCGCCAGTTTGTTGCACTCGTTCAGATAAAGGTATTAAACAACCGTTAAAAGCGTTTCCCGTGTTTGTTCCAAAATTAACCGATTTAGAACTAATAAACGCACTCATTCCATTATCATTTTTAAAAAAACCTAAGTTGTAATAATCGCTATAGCTATTACTTAAAATAAATTTAAAAAACGTGCCATTTTCTGAACTTATATAATTAATTGTTATGCTAATTTGATTATTACTAATAACAATAGGTAAATCATAAGTAAAACATTTTTGATCATATTTATCATAATTTTTTCTGCATAAATAACTTAAAATACTATCATTTCGATCTTTATATGAGCTTTGTGTTGAAGTTGGAATATCGTTTTTAATTTCTTGATTCTTATCGCTTGATATAGCTAAAGAAAAATGTAAAAAATAGGTGCTAGGACTTTGACGTAAAGCACTCACACCTAAACCTACACAATAATTATTTTTATCAGTACCTAAAATTTCAAAATTAGAATAAATATCTTGTGTTGAACTCCAAATATTTAATGAAGGTGTGCTTGTGTTTGTTATCCCTTGATATAACGGGAAGCCACTTGACAAGTTTATTGTTTCTAAGTGAGATACACCGCCTAATTCTGCTAATTTTTCAGCAAGTGCGTAAACCAAATTATTAAATGATGTTGTTTTGTCGCTTGCATTGTATGATACTGTCACATTTGCGCTTTTTACATAAGCCATAGTTTTAAACTCCTACTCTATAATTTTAAATGTTGATAAAACACTGTCTAGATCTTCATCAATAGTAACCTTTGCCCCGCTCTGTTCTATTTGACGTGATTTTATACCGCTAGAGAACTCATACTCGGGGGCGTCTGCTGGTGGGGTTGGTATCGGTTGATAAGGGGGGGCGTACTGTATACCATAAATATTGCAAATTACACTATCTTCCTCTATTGTTTTTAAAACTGTATAAGTGCTCCCTTTTTTTAGGGTGCCTATTTCCCAGTAATGAGTAACATTATTTTGACAAATATTTAAATCTGCTTTGTAGTTTTGCATTGCTCTGGAAAATAACCACATCGGAATTAAACTATAGTCTATATCGTCCATTGCGTCATTACTGCATTCAAATAATAAAGCGTCATAATTATCATAACGTTCAGTTAAATATATAAAAGGTGCTTTATTAAAACCGCTGATCCCACTGTCTGTGTTTTGATAAAAATCTACATCTCCTAGTTGTTTTTTTGTTTTATCAAAATCTAGAATACTTTTTATTTTGTATTTTGGCCCATCCCCTATTGCTGCTTTTATAACTTCGTGAACAAAACCAGTACTAGCAATAGTTAAATTATTAGTGGTGTAAGGTTTTTCTATTGTGTTATAGGCAAAATTTGACTGTTCAACCTTATTTATTTTTAAATATTTTACATTGCCGTACCCGTCCGATACTGTCAAGCTAACATTCTCATAGCCTAAACTTTTTACGTAAGTTCTTAAGTCGTTGTTATTGAGATCTGTCTGCGCTTTTATTGCCGTTTCTGCGGTTGTTGCATTATTTGCTTTAGTTGCTAAATCTGCCCTTGTCGCACGGTTTGCACGTGTTGCATTATCTGCGGTTGTTGCATGATTTGCATTAGTCGCATTTGTAGCACTTTGAGCAATACCAGCACGGTTTGCATATGTGGCATTACTTGCTAAATCTGCGGTTGTTGCTCTGTTTGCACTTGTTGCAATTCCATTGAAAATTAAATTATTTTCGTTGTTTAATGTTAAGATTAACTTCCAATAATTAGGATCGGTCGGTTCCTTAATAACGCTTGATACACCATTATTAGCAATACAAATATAAAAATTAAAAACATCGTTATTTGTCTTAGTTGCAATAATGTTGCCTATTACATAATCAAGCGTATTCTTATAAAAATATAGCCCCCCACACTGATCCCAGAACATTTTGGCGCCTATTAATTTAAATAGACCGTTCATGTCTAATCTTTCGGGTGGAATACCGCCTGCATCAAGTGGGATCTGAGTTATCGGTGGGAATAAGCTATTTATCGTCACTTGCCCTTCTTCTGCACTTGCTTCTGAAAGTGGTAAATCGTTTACTTCGGCGTTATTGCCTAGTGGTATTGTTAAGTACTGCGGTTCGGTTGGTTGTACCATGTTTTTAAATCTCCCATGCTATTTGTTCAACTTCTGTAAGTGTTTCACATTTATATAATTTGTCTTTTAACGTCCAATATTTTAAATATAAATTTTGCACTGCATTAACCATAATTAAACTTAGTTCATTTAATTGTTCAAGATTAAAAACGTGTGTTTTTTCTGTCGCTGATCTAATATATGTTTTTTCTTGTTTTGCACTTAATAATACTAGCATGTTATTTTGCGCTGTTTCACCAAAATTAAACTCATCATTATCATAATTGCAAGTATCGTTATTACGTTTATATTCCATGATATTTTTTAATTCTTGATGTTTTGCTTTTATCGCTTTTTGTATAATCTCGTTTGTTTCTTTATAAGCTTTAATTTTAATGTTGTTATCAGTAACATATTTTAAAATTAAATCATTTCTCTTTGATGTTTCGTTTTTATCTAAGGTATAAGGTAATACCACGTTAAAATCGCTAAATTTTACATCACATGTAAAAATAGTTTTCTCTTTATTGTTGTATTGAGCATTCTCTAAACTTTCAACAATTAAAATATTTGTTGTTTCTGTTTCTGTTTCGTTATTCTGTAAATTATCCACTTTAGCCCCCTTTAAGCTATACGAATAAATAAACCTATGTTACATTTGCATATGTTGATGTTATGCCCGTATAGTACCATGACCCCGTAACTGTTTCCGTACTTACTATATAATTTACACTTGCGCCTGAGTTCTCTGCACGTAAAAATACATTGCTTAATTCTGCCCCACTATATACTGTGTTATAATTTAATGGCCCTATTTTTGCTAATAGTTTTATTTCTTGTTTTAATGCATTTTTATTAAAACTTAAGCCGTTGGAAGTTGCATCTATATAAAATATAGGTTGCCAAAAATTAGGACTTGATGACGGTGTATTATTTGAGTTATTTCCTTTAATTGATACATAAAAAGTACTATCAATTTGAATTATTGCGCCTAAACTGTAAATATAATCTTTGTTGTAGGTATAAGTGCCCCCGTGCTGATTAAACCACATATCCGCCCCTAAAAGCTTGAATAATGCGTTTATGTCAAGTCTTTTAGGTGCAATGCCACCAGCTTTAATAGGTAGGCTATTTATAGCACTAAAAAGTTTATTTATAGTAGCACGACCTTCTCGATCGGGGTTGGTGTCTGGTAATACGTTTACGTCCGCATTTTCACCGAGTGGACGTTTTAAAAAATTAGGTTGAGCCATATTTTTATATATCCTTAATTTGCAAAATTGCCATTGTCAAAAGTTTGTAGTTCCTGCCCGTCAAAACCGAAAGTGTCTGTGTCTACTTGATATATTTCAAGTTCCACCCCCACTGGTAACCAATCCATATTATAAAGGGCTTGTTTTTCGGCTATGCTCAATTTATCAAACATAACTAATCTTAAAATCATATTATCAACATGTATTATACTAATGTCACGATCCTTAAATAAAAATTTTAACATGTAGTTTAAACTTCCTAAGCTTCCATTACTAATATTTATTAAAGCTTTAAGCATTAGATAAGTATAATAAACATCGTCACTTAATAATACGTTACTAGTTGCATTTTGATTATAAAAAGGCGCGTTTGTGAAAGTATCTAAACGGGGCTCGGGTGCATCATTAAGCATTTTAAAACCTAAAAAAGGTTGAGTGTCTGAAACGTCTGCATAGCCCCTAGGCAATGCCAAAATACGCCCCCATACATCAAGCCCATAGCCCTTTGCCGTGTCAATATCAATCATATTTTTAAAAAGTGTATTAACATCATTTTCAATTTTTATTAAATTGTGAAAAGCTTTAATAACGTTTTTAATATTAGGACTTGCGCTATATTGTGACTGAATAGTCTTATCAATAAAAAAAGGTGTTTTGTTTCCTACTATATCCATAATTATTTACTCTCAATTACTGTAATATTGATATGGTTAGCACTTAAAACGGGTGCTCTATTTATAGGAATATGCAAGAAAGTGTTTTCGTCTACTGGATTAAATGAAAATGTCAATTTTGTAGTATTTTTAAAACCGTTTTTTAATAAAGATACTATAAAGCGACTTATATATAAATCGTCATTCATTACAACTCGGGGATCTTCATCAAGTCCGTAAAAATTATTTATTAAAATATCTTTTATTTGTTTTTCATAATCACTAGGTAGTTCTTGATCTTGTATAGTGATATTCATGTATACGCTGATATCAGTAGGACGCCAAAAACCTACAGTTTCAACGATTGACGTATAAGGATCTGTAATGCCTATGAAAGTGTTGCCAGTATACCCGCTTCCTGCGCTCATGGTGTTATAAATAGCGGTTGCTATTTGTTCATTATCTCCCCCTAGAACACTTGCAAAAACTGAATGGGGCTCGATTAGCTGATTATCAATGTAAATATTTTCGCTTGTTCTGTTTTGAGTTACAAAAACTGCAACCACGTTTTCTATCTGTTGTATTCGTGCGGTTATTGCTTGAACGTTTGATCGGCTATTTAGTGCCACGCTTTCGTATCTGCGTTTTTCGAATGCTGTTTGGCTCTCTTCCAATGTCCCGACTATAGCACTGTTTAAATTTGTGCAATTATCAAAACCTACAACAGTTGTAATAATTTTTGTCAAGGTGTTAGCACTTGCGGTTACTAGTCCACTTTTTAAACAATTAAATTTTAAATCAATATAACCTTCTGTTTGTATGGTGCCTTCTTGTTCGTTGCTCCATTGTGTGCCGTCCGTTGTAGATTGAATTATTGCATCTTTAGGGATAACAGTATTAACACGTCCAAAACATCTAACAACAGCATAGCTATTAATTGCCTTTTTACGTTCTAGAAAATAGATTTTTGCTAGTGCGTCCTGCCATATTCCTGTAGCTGTTAAGGGATTAAATTGATTTGCTAAATATGCGATCTCTGCGTCTTTTTGGACTATGCTAGCGGTTTGCGCGTCTATTATTTGCCCTGCTGGTGTTTCTGCGTCTGTGTTAAGTTCAATCTGTGTATTTGCTTTAAATGCGTTTTTCCATTCTGTAGCAACTTGTTCACGCACTTCTGTTACATCACTTACAGAAAACCCCGTATCTTTATTAAAAATTAACATCTATAACTTCCTTATTATCTAGCGTTAAACTTGCCTTGCCATTCAAAACTCTGTCATCATCAATATTTATAAAATCGATCTTACAATCTGCAACCCCGTCAATATTTAAAGCGGCCTCTCTTAATCTAGCTTTTAAAATGTTTAAATATGGGGACGCTTTTAATTCTATTAAAAAATGAGGAATCCCTTTTTCTTGATTATAATACGCATCATTTGTGAAAAGTCTAAAAGCATTACAAACGTTTTGTGCAATTCCATAAGAATTATTACACGTTGCAATTTCTCCCCCATCATTCAAAAAAATATCCCATTCACTATTTAATAATAAAGTATAATCTTTCATTTTTATTTTTCTCTATTAGGTTTATCTGTGGATCGTCCGTGAGTATGATTTTGAATACTTACATAACCGCTTGAATTATCACCGCTCTTAATATCTCCACTTGTAAAAATTGAACCGTTAAACGTTGCTACACTTGAACTTGAACCGCTAGACCCTTGCGTAATTGTTCCACTTATATTTACATTCCCGTTTAAATTTATAATAGGGCTTGTTATGTCTGTTTTTGTTTCTGCAACTATTTCACACTGTTTGCAAGTTATTTGAGCATTATTCTTACATTTTGCAATTAAATTATTACATTCTATATTAACATCTTGATTTGTTTTAATGTTTATTCCCTGCGGTGCTATGATGTTTATAATCTCGTTCTGTGTTACTTCTATATACACAGTAGGATCTTTCGTGTGTATGGTGCCAATCATAACTGCATCTGCTAAATTATAACGTCTATAACTTGCGGGCGGTTCGCTTGTTTTAGTATCTTTGTTTATGTTGCTTATATCTTGCTTAGCACATACAAAGACCCCTATGTCACCTACTACGGGATTAATAATAAATGCCCCTATGCCTGCTTGTACTCTGTAATGTGGTAATTCTATGTATTGTGGTGTTTCTTGTGCGTTGCCGTTCCCGTCTATGTCTGCAATTAATGGTATTGCCGTTACTGTTTTAGTCCCTTTTATAGTATCAGTATTACAAGATATTATTCTCGCTAAAAAACACGTATTTATATAATTATCTATTCTTGTTTTTATTTGACTATCCACAGAATTAAAAAATGTTTGATTTGCGTATGCATTCTGTATCGGTCGTTTATTATTGTTGTTTATCTGTTGCATAAATAGCACTCTTATAAAATCATATGTTTATTATATAAATTTGCCCGTGATACCGCTCATTTCTGGATAGTATGCGGTTATTTGTGATGTCCATTCCCCATTATTTGGCAAATTTGCACTCAAATGATGAGAGAGTTTTATAATTCGCCATTGCCCCGATACCTTTGGAATAATGCTCTTTAACTCTACAAGACCTGCGAATGTATAATTAGGATTAAAAATAGTCCTAAAATCGATCCCGTTCTGTGTCATTGTTGGATAGCCTAATAAACCACTATCTGCAGATATTAAAGGAATATACCCACTTTTACGCACTGCACCGCTATTTATTAAAATCGCTTTATCATCATCAAGTATTAACTCGGCTCCTATTTGTGCGCTTGCTTGCCGTGCTTGTTCTATAGGCGAACCAAAGAAAACTGCATTTTTTAAAGTTGCTTGTACATTTTGATTTTCAAAAGTAAAACCACATTTTTTTACTTGATTTGATATAAATATACTTGCATCTTGTACCCCGTTTATAACGTTTTCCCCTTGTGCGGTAACACTGCCATAAAAACCCACTCTCGCCTCGATCTTGAACTTTACATCGGGGGCGGTGTTAAAATCTGCATTTGCTCCAGTTATAGCCCCTTTAAAAATTAGGTTATAGCCGTGTACATTATCCCCAGCATATATATTTATATAATTCTGTTTTATAAATAATGGGTGCATGTTTAAAGTTGTTAAACGTTGCATTTTTTCAAGAGATAAATTATAAATTTCTACGCTTGCCTTTGAAAAATCGGGCGGTGGTAATTTATCAACAATAACATTCATGCCTAGGTCTTCGATCTCTATACTGTTAGAACCTTGCTTAAATTCCCCTTTTTCAAGCGTAATAATGATTTTTAATTTTCTTTGTAAGTAGTTATTCTGTGACATAATATAATTTAAACCGTTCATTAAATTGAGTATAGTCTAGGTCTTGTTCATAGCCTAATGGTGCGTAAGTATCTAATATGTAAAAATTACCATTAAAGGATCTTTGTTTAGTTCCTTGTAATATTTGACGTCCTACAATGATTATTTTATTTTCACAAATTAAATCATTGTCTAAATACAACGTAAAATAAAAATTATCTGCTAATTGTCTGATTTGAATCGTGCAATTTTGCTCATTTAGTACACATAAAAATTCTTGATTTGGCTCTTTAATTAAGCTTAATTCTTGAAAAGTTTTTATATTATCTTTGTTTACATCTGACATTTAAAAAAGTAACTCCTTTACACCTTGCAATAAACTTTTTTCTGTTGGTTGTTGTCTGCCCCGTCCAACTTTTTTATTAAGTCTTACGTTTGTATATGCGTTATTCACTTGTTTGACTTCTAAGAAAGATAATTCTGCATATATTTGATCGATCCCATCGTCCGTGTTTCTGTCAAAGGTCACTTTTTCAAGGTGCATATTTTTATATTCTTTCTCGGGTGTTATAACACTTAATAATTTGTTACTTTTTGCATAGTTCAAAAATGTATCTATGATTAGTTGGAGGTCGTATGGTTCCCCCCTTTTATTCAAAATGACATTTATTTCTTTAGGACTGTTTACGACTGAATAACTAACAAACGATCCATTTTCTATGGGTGCGAAGGTTGTTTTACTTTCAGCTTTAAAGCTTGCACCAACAAAACTGTAAAATTAAAGGCTCTTTGTCCTTTTTCGTCTAATATAGCCCACTCTTCAGCCTTAACCTTATTTACATTTAAATTTATTGCCATATATTGAACCGCCTTAATTTAGAACGCCAGTACTCATGCTAGTAAAAGACATTTGAGAATTAAATAAATTTTCACTTTGTCGTGTTGCCATGGTGCCATTATTAGTAATTATACTCATGTTTTGAGTTCTATTATCTGAATAACTTATGTTACTTGTTTTCTTTGTCATACTTGAATTATTAAATGTTTTTATTTGCTCCGTTGTTGGTGTCTTTGTTCCTTGTCCTTTTTCATTACTTGCAAATAATTTAATCGCCCACTCGGGAATAATTGACATAAATGTATCTTTTATCCAATCTTTAGAACTATTAAACACATTAACCATTTCATCCCATAAACTAGACCATAACTTTCCGATGTTATCAAAACTTGATTTAAACCAATCTTTTAAATCGTCCCATTTGGTTTTAATTTCGTTTATAGCGCTATCTATTCCACCGCCTAAAAATATAATTAAATCAGACCATGCATCACTTATCCCCTGCACAACTGTTTCGCATAAATTGCCGAGATCGTTCCATTTATTTTTAATTTCGTTTATAGCGCTATCTATTCCACCACCTAAAAATATAATTAAATCAGACCATGCATCACTTATCCCCTGCACAACTGTTTCGCATAAATTGCCGAGATCGTTCCATTTATTTTTTATCCAGTCTTTAGAACTATTGAAAACATTTACCATTTTATCCCATAAACTAGACCATAACTCTCCGATGTTATCAAAACTTGATTTAAACCATTCTTTTAAATCATTCCATTTATTTTTTATCTTGTTTATTGCCTTTGTGATATTCTCACCTAAAAATATCACTAAATCGCCCCATTTTTCGTGTATGCTACTTGCTAAACTTGTTACAACTCCAACAAGATCTTCCCATAGCATTTTAGCCCCTAGGACTACTTGATCCCACTTAGTATAAAGTAATGTTAAAGCGGTAATAATCAAAGTAATAGCAAGTCCAATCGGGTTTAAAAGCATTGCACTTGCTACAGTTCTAAAAGCTATCAATAAAGCATTAAAGACCCATGTCCCCACGCTAAACAACATTTTTAATACTGCAATAGTTAATAAAACACTGTTTTTTATCCATGTAAAAATTTTAATAATAGGAAAAATCAAAGTAATTAAACTTCTAATCAATGCAAAACTTGTTATAAAAATTAGTGCATATTTTGCAAGATTTTTTAATATGTTTTGTAGTTTTGTAGTATCACCAAATAAAAATTTGAATAAACTTTCTAATTTTGCTTTAACTTCTTCCTGCGTACCAAACATGCGCCAAAAACCAGAAAGTGCACTTTCGCCATTTTTCAGCCATACGACAAAATCATCAATTAAAACAACAATAGCCCCCAGAATAACCAAAAATGCGCCTAAAGGTGATTTTAAAAACGCTATAGCCGTTTTAGCCCACTGCGCCCCTAGTTTTATCAATATAGGCAATAATACAATACTTAAAACACTTGCTAAGATTGTCACAAAACGAATTATATTATTTGAATTTCTATCTATCCAATCACTGAACCCGTCCAAAATTTCAAGGAATTTTTTTATAACTGGACTAACAAATCGCATGACTTTAGTGGCAAAATCTGCCATAGTCA
>ADGC01009662.1_pt1 | contig 15442 bp, 9 predicted proteins | sample 268048 | NCBI WGS metagenome assembly ADGC01 (sample SAMN02954255, study PRJNA42359) | wallaby gut metagenome | biome: terrestrial; feature: wallaby; material: gut; isolation source: foregut contents of Macropus eugenii | host: Notamacropus eugenii | place: Australia
TAATAAGTGGTGCTCTTTTCAGGCGTCAATCTTACTAAGATCTACCTGACGGGCTATATCTGAGAGATCGACTTCAATCTGCTCGTCCCCATCATGCCACAGTATAGAGTTTACACCTATCATATGTAAAGTACCATAAAGCTTAACAAAGTCCTTCTTTACATGGCGCATACCCATAACAAGAATTTTATCCTCAAGTTTTTTCTGACCAACAGTCTTCATTTCTTCTTCTGAAGCAAAAATCCAAACCTGATCATTGGCAGTATCTTCTGCCTCAACAACATATGGAAGTCTAGTAGCCTGAGAATATAATACAAATAGATACTCTCTTTCCTGCAAAGCCTTAATAGCTTCATCTTTTGTTATACTCATGAGTAAAACCTCTCACATTATAATTTCTATTTGCCAATTACAAATTACTATCTACTAATTATTAACTAAAAATTTTGTGATTTCCTATTATAATTATCGCAAACAGAAATATTTTACCATGATACATATTGCTTTAGCAAACCACTTAAATATTATGTAAAAATAAAAGCTGCTACTTTGTAATAAAGTAACAGCTTTCTTAGAGGCGACAACCAGATTCGAACTGGTGATAGAGGTGTTGCAGACCTTTGCCTTACCACTTGGCTATGTCGCCGAAACAAATAGATTAGGTAGAATAGTAAAACATCCGTCAAGACAACCTGACGGATTTCTTCGTACCTTCAAAACTTCATACATAGTAATTATCCACACAAAATCTTTTTGATTGTCGAACCCACATTTGTTTCGCAAGCGAGAACAAATGCGGTCTACGTCATGAATTCGTTTCACGAGATTCATGACATGTGATCAAGCCTTCGATCGATTAGTAACAGTCAGCTCCATGCATTACTGCACTTCCACCTCTGCCCTATCTACCTTGTACTCTTCAAGGGATCTTATGTCATTAAATGACGGGATATCTCATCTCGAGGGGGGCTTCACGCTTAGATGCCTTCAGCGTTTATCCCTTCCGGACTTGGCTACTCAGCGATGCCGTTGGTCGACAGCTGATACACCAGTGGTCCGTCCAACCCGGTCCTCTCGTACTAGGGTCAGCTCCCCTCAAATATCCTCCGCCCGCGCCGGATAGGGACCGAACTGTCTCACGACGTTCTGAACCCAGCTCGCGTACCGCTTTAATGGGCGAACAGCCCAACCCTTGGGACCTGCTGCAGCCCCAGGATGCGATGAGCCGACATCGAGGTGCCAAACCACTCCGTCGATGTGAACTCTTGGGAGTGATAAGCCTGTTATCCCCAGGGTAGCTTTTATCCGTTGAGCGATGGCAATCCCACTTTATACCACCGGATCACTAAGTCCTACTTTCGTACCTGCTCGACCCGTCGGTGTCGCAGTCAAGCTCCCTTCTGCCTTTGCACTCTTTGGATGGTTTCCAACCATCCTGAGGGAACCTTTGAGCGCCTCCGATACTCTTTCGGAGGCGACCGCCCCAGTCAAACTCCCCGCCTGGCATTGTCCCCCGACCGGATCACGGCCGCAGGTTAGAAATCCAATACTACAAGGGTGGTATCCCAACAGTGACTCCGTAAAGACTGGCGTCCTTACTTCTTAGTCTCCCACCTATCCTGTACATGCAGTACCGAATCCCAGTACCAAACTGGAGTAAAGCTCCATGGGGTCTTTCCGTCCTGGCGCGGGTAACCAGCATCTTCACTGGTACTTCAATTTCACCGGATGCATTGTCGAGACAGTGCTCAAATCATTACGCCTTTCGTGCGGGTCGGAACTTACCCGACAAGGAATTTCGCTACCTTAGGACCGTTATAGTTACGGCCGCCGTTTACTGGGGCTTGAATTCAAAGCTTCGATTGCTCTAACCTCTCCTCTTAACCTTCCAGCACCGGGCAGGCGTCAGCCCATATACTTCACCTTACGGTTTCGCATAGACCTGTGTTTTTGCTAAACAGTTGCTTGAGCCTATTCTCTGCGGCCTCTTCTCAGAGGCACCCCTTCTCCCGAAGTTACGGGGTCATTTTGCCGAATTCCTTAACAATGCTTCTTCCGTCGGCCTTAGGATTCTCTCCTCATCTACCTGTGTCGGTTTGCGGTACGGGCTTATACAAAACAATAGCGGCTTTTCTCGGCAGCCGGCTCACACGCTTCGCTACTCTAGTTCGCTCCACATCACGTCTTCGGATTGTTACGCGGATTTGCCAACGCAACTCCTACCTCGCTTGTACCGGTCTTTCCATTCCCGGCTCGTGCTTTCCTTCTGCGTCCCCACAGTTCTGTTTGTATAAGGTACAGGAATCTCAACCTGTTGTCCATCGACTACGTCTTTCGACCTCGCCTTAGGCCCCGACTTACCCAGAGCAGATCAGCTTTACTCTGGAAACCTTAGATATTCGGCCGGAAGGATTCTCACCTTCCTCTCGCTACTCATTCCGGCATTCTCTCTTCCTATATCTCCACTGCTCCTTATCGGTACAGCTTCGTCAACGTAAGGAATGCTCCTCTACCGATGTATTATTACATCCCACGGCTTCGGTGTTGTGTTTTAGCCCCGGACATTTTCGGCGCAGGGCCTCTCGACTAGTGAGCTGTTACGCACTCTTTGAATGTATGGCTGCTTCTGAGCCAACATCCTAGTTGTCTTCGAGACCCCACATCCTTTTCCACTTAACACACACTTTGGGACCTTAGCCGGTGGTCTGGGCTCTTTCCCTTTTGACTACCCAACTTATCTCGTGCAGTCTGACTCCCGTACATCATCTCGATGGCATTCGGAGTTTGATATTCTTTGGTAAGCTTTGACGCCCCCGCGGAAATTCAGTGCTCTACCTCCATGAGACTAATACGAGGCTAGCCCTAAAGCTATTTCGAGGAGAACCAGCTATCTCCGGGTTCGATTGGAATTTCTCCCCTATCCACACGTCATCTCCACCCTTTTCAACGGATGTGAGTTCGGTCCTCCATTGCCTTTTACGGCAACTTCAACCTGCACATGGATAGATCACCCGGTTTCGGGTCTACGTACACTGACTTTTATCGCCCTATTCAGACTTGGTATCCCTTCGGCTCCGCACCTTAAGTGCTTAACCTCGCCAGTATCCGTAACTCGCCGGACCGTTCTACAAAAAGTACGCGGTTGAGCTAATAATGCTCTTCCACAGCTTGTAAACACAGGGTTTCAGGTTCTCTTTCACTCCCCTCCCGGGGTTCTTTTCACCGTTCCTTCACAGTACTATGCGCTATCGGTCACTAAGGAGTATTTAGGCTTACGGAGTGGTCTCCGCTCGTTCAGACAAGGTTTCACGTGTCTCGTCCTACTCTGGATCCCGCCATGTCATCTCTAACTTCGCTTACGGGGCTTTCACCCTCTCTGGCCGGCTTTCCCAAAACCGTTCTGCTGTCTTTGATGAATCAATTATGCGGTCCGAACCCCGAGATGCACGCATCTCGGTTTGGCCTCTTTCGCGTTCGCTCGCCGCTACTTACGAAATCGATGTTTCTTTCTTTTCCTCCGGCTACTTAGATGTTTCAGTTCACCGGGTTCCCTTCCTAACGTTATGGATTGGCGTTAGGATGACTGGAGTTTGTCCAGCCGGGTTTCCCCATTCAGAGATCTGCGGATCATAGGTTATCTGCACCTACCCGCAGCTTATCGCAGCTTATCACGTCTTTCTTCGGCTCTTAGTGCCAAGGCATCCACCCTGCGCTCTTCTTTGCTTAACCTGGTCTCACTTTGAGCGGTATGGAAAAAGACGAAACGGTGTGGCAAGCTTGCTTGCCTAAGCCGTTTTGGCTTTTGACATGGCACGAATGTGCCGCATGAGTAAACACGAAGTGTTTACGAATCGCTCAAAGATCGCTCTCATTTGTTGTATAGCGTTACAACTTTGTTCGCTTTAAAGAACTCTTTGCTTTCGCAAAGTCGTTATCAACTTTCGTTAATAACTTTTGATCATTTCTGATCATGTTTGGTTTGTTAATTCTCGGATGTCTTGATCATTTTTCCTAATAGAAAATTTAATCAATCATATTTGATCTGTATGAAGTTTTCAAGGTACCACATGTCATCAAACGAAGTTTGATGACAATGGAGATAAAGGGATTCGAACCCTTGACCCCCTGCTTGCAAGGCAGGTGCTCTCCCAACTGAGCTATACCCCCATAAATCCGGCAGCCACCTATTCTCCCGGGTCGTCTCCAACCGAGTACCGTCGGCCGCTTAGGTCTTAACCATCGTGTTCGGGATGTTAACGGGTGTTACCCCTAAGCGCATCGCCACCAAAAATATTTATGGAATATCACATATGAGTTACATTGGTAACTCAACAGCAAAACAACTTCTACTCGATCTCTTAGAAAGGAGGTGATCCAGCCGCACCTTCCGATACGGCTACCTTGTTACGACTTCACCCCAGTTATCAGTCCTGCCTTCGGCAGCTCCCTCCTTGCGGTTGGGTCACTGACTTCGGGCATTACCAACTCCCATGGTGTGACGGGCGGTGTGTACAAGACCCGGGAACGTATTCACCGCAGCATTCTGATCTGCGATTACTAGCGATTCCAGCTTCATGTAGTCGAGTTGCAGACTACAATCCGAACTGAGACGTTATTTTTGGGATTTGCTTGACCTCACGGTTTCGCTTCTCTTTGTTTACGCCATTGTAGCACGTGTGTAGCCCAAGTCATAAGGGGCATGATGATTTGACGTCATCCCCACCTTCCTCCGGGTTCACCCCGGCAGTCTCCCTAGAGTGCCCATCTTACTGCTGGCTACTAAGGACAAGGGTTGCGCTCGTTGCGGGACTTAACCCAACATCTCACGACACGAGCTGACGACAACCATGCACCACCTGTCACCGATGCTCCGAAGAGAGACGACATTACATCGTTGGTCATCGGGATGTCAAGACTTGGTAAGGTTCTTCGCGTTGCTTCGAATTAAACCACATGCTCCACCGCTTGTGCGGGTCCCCGTCAATTCCTTTGAGTTTCATTCTTGCGAACGTACTCCCCAGGTGGAATACTTAATGCGTTTGCGACGGCACCGACGGGCAATGCCCGCCGACACCTAGTATTCATCGTTTACAGCGTGGACTACCAGGGTATCTAATCCTGTTTGCTCCCCACGCTTTCGAGCCTCAGCGTCAGTGATCGTCCAGTAAGCCGCCTTCGCCACCGGTGTTCTTCCTAATATCTACGCATTTCACCGCTACACTAGGAATTCCGCTTACCCCTCCGACACTCTAGTCCGACAGTTTCCAATGCAGTACCGGGGTTGAGCCCCGGGCTTTCACATCAGACTTGCCGCACCGCCTACGCTCCCTTTACACCCAGTAAATCCGGATAACGCTTGCACCATACGTATTACCGCGGCTGCTGGCACGTATTTAGCCGGTGCTTCTTAGTCAGGTACCGTCATTATCTTCCCTGCTGATAGAACTTTACATACCGAAATACTTCATCGTTCACGCGGCGTCGCTGCATCAGAGTTTCCTCCATTGTGCAATATTCCCCACTGCTGCCTCCCGTAGGAGTCTGGGCCGTGTCTCAGTCCCAATGTGGCCGGTCACCCTCTCAGGTCGGCTACTGATCGTCGCCTTGGTGAGCCGTTACCTCACCAACTAGCTAATCAGACGCGGGTCCATCCTATACCGTCGGAGCTTTTCACACAGGACCATGCGGTCCCGTGCGCTTATGCGGTATTAACAGTCGTTTCCAACTGGTATCCCCCTGTATAGGGCAGGTTACCCACGCGTTACTCACCCGTCCGCCACTCGATTTAAATGTCGTCATTCCGAAGAAATCAAATAAATAAATCTCGTTCGACTTGCATGTGTTAAGCACGCCGCCAGCGTTCATCCTGAGCCAGGATCGAACTCTCATGTTAAAAGTGTTCAGATCTAAAATCTGGTAGGATTAATAGCTAGACTATTAATTTCCTTGTTTACTGTTTAAGGTCTTCTATAAATAGAAGTTCGCTTGATTCTTATGAATCTCTTTTGATACTCCACAGTTATGAGTTCAAAAGCTTTACTCTTTAGAATCTTTCAAGGTTGTTTCACTGTTCAGTTATCAATGTTCTTTATTTTCTTTGTTGTAGCTGTTTCAGCTGCAACTCTGATAGAATATCATTTATACAACTCTTTGTCAACAACTTTTTTCATATTTTTTTAATTTATTTTTGACCATGTATTCCAATGTCAAAGCACAAATTTTTATATGAAATATCATTGTAAAAAAGTGTATAAAAGAAGAGGCAGATTACTCTGTCTCTTCAGCGGAGAAGGAGGGATTTGAACCCTCGCGCCAGTTTCCCGACCTATACCCTTAGCAGGGGCACCTCTTCGGCCACTTGAGTACTTCTCCAAGTCGCTTCAAAAATATAACTATTCTTTTAACAACGCCTATTTATATTACTAAAAGTAAAACTTATTGTCAACATGATTTTGTTATTTATTTCAGGAATCCTATGAATTGTGTGAGTTGCTTCAAAACACAGGTTTTTGTTTGGAACATCAGCGTAGCTTTAAATCTGCATGGTCTAAAATCTTAGCATGGTCTAAAACCAAACTCTCTTTTTTAGGTCATAGTAAATCGTAGTTTTGTTCTCTCCGAAAAAGCATTTTTCCGTTTTCCCATGGTCAAAAATCAAATATCTAATTTTAGGTCATGTATTTTATCATTTCATACTTTTCAAAATCTCATTTTTCTATTTTTACTATGACCTGGTTCTGTGTTAGTGAATTCTAGACCATACATTTTTATAAGAATTGCTTTTTTATAACTTTCTTATATTCCATTTTCTATGGTCAAGAATTTACTTTTTATTCTTGACCATACTTTTTCTAAAAAATGCTTTTTCAAGCTTTTATATTTTACTATTTGTATGGTCTAAAAATCCAAACTTAAATTTTAGGTCATATTTTCCTGACAAATCTCAAAATCTCGGTAAGCGGTGAACTCCACAATGTCCTGACAAATCTCAAAATCTCGGTAAGTGGTGAACTCCTCAATGTCCTGACAAACCTCAAAATCTCGGTAAGTGGTGAGCGGTGAACGGAAAATCCCCACTTCTCCTAACGCCCCGAAAGGTCAATGAGCGATCAAACTCCCCTATACCGTCCGATACGCCTCAATCGCCGTCTCATACAGATTGTTACCTGCATCATCCGCAACAACAATAACCGGGAAATCCTCTACATACAGCTTGCGGATGGCTTCTGCCCCAAGGTCCTCGTATGCAATGATCTCCGATTTCTTGATTCGCTGGGAGAGAATTGCTCCGGCACCGCCAATGGCTGCAAAGTATACGGCATGATTTCTAACAACCGCATCCAGTACTTCCTTTGTACGCTTGCCCTTACCGATCATGGCCTTTTCCCCCAGATCCAGTAAGGTTGGGGCATACTTATCCATACGGCTTGCCGTTGTCGGGCCTGCAGAACCAATCGGGCGACCCTCTCTTGCCGGTGAAGGTCCCATATAATAAATGGTACAGCCCTTCAGATCGATTGGCAGTTCCTCGCCCTTTTCGATCAATTCCATCAAACGCTTGTGTGCAGCATCTCTTGCTACATACATCTCGCCTGTTAAATATACGTAATCTCCGGCCTTTAATGAATCGGCCACTTCCTCCGTAATTGGAAGATTAATGTGTTTATCACTCATAGAAGACCTCCTTAAATAGTGCGGATTGCATGACGGTTGACATGACAGCAAATATTAACGGCTACCGGAAGTCCTGCAATATGGGTTGGATATGTGTTGATGTTAATGCCAAAGGCAGTTGTTGTACCGCCTAAGCCGCCGGGTCCGATGCCAAGACCGTTGATCTTGGCAAGCATCTCATCTTCCAGCTCTGCCACCCATGGAATGTCTGAATGGGAAGAAACTTCTCTTGTTAACGCCTGTTTTGCCATAAGGGCACACTTCTCAAAGGTACCGCCGATACCAACACCGACTACCATTGGCGGGCAGGCATTCGGTCCCGCATCTCTGACTGCTGTTAAAATAGCTTCCTTTACACCTTCAATACCGTCTGCCGGCTTTAACATGAATACACGGCTCATGTTCTCACTGCCGAATCCCTTTGGTGCCAGCGTAATCTTTACCTGATCTCCCGGAACAATGGAATAATGAATGATGGCCGGTGTATTATCCTTTGTGTTTTCACGAAGGATCGGATCAGATACAACAGACTTTCTGAGATATCCATCCACATATCCCTGACGGATACCTTCATTTACTGCATCTTCGACACTTCCGCCTGTCAGATGCACATCCTGACCAACCTCTAAAAATACAACTGCCATACCGGTATCCTGACAGATGGGGATCATATCCTCTTTGGCAATCTGCAGGTTTTCCTGCAGCTGTCCTAAAATCTTTTTTCCCAGAGGAGATGCTTCCGAAGCTTCTCCGTTGTTATAAGCAGCCTTCATATCCTCACTTAAGGTATGATTGGCCTCAATACACATTTCTTTGAGATTCGCAGTGATCTCACTAACCGAAATTTCTCTCATGCTCTTCCTTTCGTTTCAGAACCTGCATTTATGGAATTCTGTTTCAGAAAAGAGCTGTGAAAAACAGTATTTTTTTCACAGCTCTTTATTACTTCATCCTGCAATGCAAATTAATATGATGCTCAAAGATTACTCTTCTTCATCATTCTCATCAGCACCGTCGAAGTCATCCTTATCTGCTTCTGCTGCTTCAAGAAGACGGTCTAACGAATCGTCTCTGTCAACATCCACCGGATCATCTTCGTGGTTTTCTGTCTCATCTGCACCTTCTGCTGCATTTTCCTGCTCTTCGGAGATTTCCTCCTTCTGAACAACAGCAATACTTGCTACAGCATCATTTTCCTTAATGTTGATCAGCTTTACACCACTGGTGATACGGCTGGACAGTGCAGTGTCCTTAATACGGATCCGGATAATGGTGCCCTCTTTGTTAATAAGCATCAGCTCATTATCTTCATCGACAGCCTTAACTCCAACAAGATTTCCTGTCTTATCGGTGATCTTGTAGCACTTAACACCCTTGCCGCCTCTGTGCTGCAGTGGGAATTCCTCGGTTAATGTGCACTTTCCAAGACCGTTTTCAGAAACAAGAACCATGGCATTCCCCTGGGAAGCTAACTGCATGGCAACAATTTCATCCTGATCCATAAGGTTCATACCGATAACACCCATGCTGGCACGTCCGGTCGCACGAACATCGGACTCCTTAAAGCGGATAGACTGACCAAACTTGGTAAAGAGCATGACTTCATCATTTTCATCGGTAAGCTTCACTTCGATCAGACGGTCATCCTCACGAAGGTTAATGGCTGCAAGACCGGTCTTTCGGATATTTGCAAAATCGGAAAGCTTTGTCTTCTTTACGATACCGGTCTTCGTTGCCATAAACAGATCCTTATCCATTTCGGCAGGATCAACCTGGATCATTGAAGTGATGGTCTCATCCGGCATCAGCTGTAAGAGGTTTACAATGGCAGTACCTCTTGCCGTACGGCTTGCCTCCGGAATCTCATATGCCTTTAAGCGATATACACGTCCCTTGTTTGTAAAGAACATGAGGTAATTATGAGAACAGGTCATCATCAGCTCGACAATGTAGTCGTCCTTAATGGTGTCCATACCCTTAATGCCCTTGCCGCCGCGGTTCTGCGACTTAAAGTTATCTGCACTCATACGCTTGATGTAGCCAAACTTTGTAAAAGTCACAACCGGATAGGTAACCGGGATCAGATCCTCGGTGGAAATATCGTAATCATCAAAACCAATCTGCGTCTTTCTGTCATCGCCGTACTTGTCGGCAATTTCCATAATCTCGGTCTTGATCACGCCTAATAACATGTTCTTATCTGCAAGGATGGACTGATAGTAAGCAATCTTTTCCTGCAGTTCCTTATGCTCTGCCTCTAACTTGCCGCGCTCCAAACCGGTCAGGGCACGCAGACGCATGTCTACGATGGCCTGGGCCTGAGCATCGGAAAGTGCAAAACGCTCGATCAAAGAAGCCTTTGCCACAGCAACACTTTCGGAACCGCGGATGATGGCGATAACCTCATCGATGTTATCAAGAGCGATCAGCAATCCCTGTAAAATGTGATCTCTTTCCTGAGCCTTGTTTAGATCGTACTTGGTACGGCGGGTTACAACATCCTCCTGATGGAGAAGGTAGTGGTTTAAAACCTCATGCAGGTTCATGACCTTCGGCTGATTGCCTACGAGGGCAAGCATGATCACGCCATAGGAATCCTGCAGCTGGGTATGCTTATACAGCTTGTTGAGCATGACATTCGGGTTTACGTCACGGCGAAGCTCTATTACAACACGAAGACCTTCACGGCTTGTCTCATCACGAAGGGCGGTAATACCGTCTAACTTTTTGTCGCGGACCATGTCGGCGATCTTTTCGATCATGCGGGCCTTGTTGACACCGTATGGGATTTCCGTTACGACAATACGGTTTTTACCGTTGTCCATCGGTTCAATCTCTGTCACGGCACGGATCTTGATCTTGCCGCGACCGGTGCGGTAGGCTTCCTCAATACCGGCACGTCCTAAAATAATACCGCCGGTCGGGAAATCCGGCCCCTTTACTTCCTCAAGAAGCTCCTCGATGGTTGTATCGCGGTTTTCCTCTACACGGTTGTCGATGATCTTTACAACGGCATTGATGACCTCGCGAAGATTATGCGGCGGAATATTGGTTGCCATACCAACGGCAATACCGGTTGTTCCGTTTACAAGAAGATTCGGGAATCTTGCCGGCAGAACAACAGGCTCACGCTCGGTTTCATCGAAGTTCGGGATGAAATCAACGGTATCCTTGTTGATGTCGCTCATCATTGCCATGGAAATCTTGCTTAAACGGGCCTCGGTGTATCGCATGGCTGCGGCACCGTCACCGTCAATGGAACCGAAATTTCCGTGACCGTCTACTAAGGTATAACGCATGGACCAGGGCTGGGCCATGTTTACAAGTGCTCCGTAAATTGAGCTGTCACCGTGGGGATGATATTTACCCATGGTATCACCTACGATACGGGCGCACTTACGATGCGGCTTATCCGGTCCGTTGTTCAGCTCGATCATGGAATACAGAACACGGCGCTGTACCGGCTTTAAGCCATCTCTTACATCCGGCAGGGCACGGGCGGCGATAACACTCATGGCATAGTCGATGTAGGAAGACTCCATGGTCTTCTTCAGATCGACGTCATGAATGGTATCCTGCGGTGTTCCCGTCGGCTGATCAAAAATATTGTCATCCATTGGTTTTTACTCCTTACTGAATATCGAGGGTTGCGTACTTTGCATTTTCCTCAATGAATTCTCTTCTTGGCTCAACCTGCTCTCCCATTAATGTGGCAAAGGTAAGGTTGATCTCAGATTCGGAATCCTCTCCGATCTGCACACGCTTTAAAATACGCTTCTCCGGATCCATGGTGGTATCCCAAAGCTGCTCTGCGTCCATCTCACCAAGACCCTTGTAACGCTGGATCTTGATGGAATTGTCACGACCGATCTCGTTGAGGATGGCATTCTGCTCCTCATCAGAGTATGCATACCACTCCTTGCGGTTCTTCTCGATCTTGTAAAGCGGAGGTGTAGCAAGGTATACATATCCCTCGCGGATCAGCTCCGGCATAAAACGATACAGGAAAGTAAGCATCAGCGTTGCAATATGAGCACCGTCAACATCGGCATCGGTCATGATGATGATCTTGTGATAACGGAGCTTTGAAATATCGAAATCATCGTGGATTCCGGTACCAAAGGCTGTGATCATGGCCTTGATCTCAGCATTGCTGTAGATACGGTCTTCTCTTGCCTTTTCTACGTTTAAGATTTTTCCTCGAAGAGGAAGGATTGCCTGGGTTCTTCTGTTTCTGGCATCCTTTGCGGAACCACCCGCGGAATCACCCTCGACGATAAAGATCTCGCACTCAGTCGGATCCTTGGATGAACAATCGGCAAGCTTACCCGGAAGAGCCGCACCGTCCAACGGGGTCTTTCTTCTTGTAAGATCTCTTGCCTTTCTTGCAGCCTCTCTTGCACGCTGTGCCAGCTGTGACTTTTCGCAGATGAGACGGGCAACCTGCGGATTTTGCTCCAGGAAGTATGTAAGCTGTTCGCTGACAACGCCGCTTACGGCACCTCTGGCTTCGGAGTTGCCAAGCTTCTGCTTTGTCTGGCCTTCAAACTGCGGATCCTCGATCTTAATACTGATGATGGTAGTCAGACCCTCACGGATATCATCACCGGTCAGTGCCGGATCATTGTCCTTTAACAGCTTGTTTTCTCTTGCATAGTTATTGAATACGGTAGTCAGCGCCTGCTTAAAACCGGTTACCTGAGTACCGCCTTCCGGTGTCACAATGTTGTTGACGAAGGAAATGCAGTTCTCGTTGTAGCCGTCGTTATGCTGCATGGCAACTTCAACGTAAACGCCGTCCTTTTCACCTTCACAGTAAATAACATCCGGATACAATGCCTGATTGCCGCGGTTTAAGTACTGAACGAACTCCTTGATACCGCCCTCGTAGTGGAAGGAAACTTCCTTTGGCTCCGGCATTTTCTCACCCACACGGTTGTCACGAAGGGTAATACGAAGCGCCTTTGTTAAAAATGCGGTCTCGCGAAGTCTTGTCTTTAAGGTATCGAAGTTAAATTCGGTTGTTTCAAAAATGGTAGCATCCGGCTTGAAGGTAACCTTTGTTCCGGTCTCATCCTCAGCACAGGTACCGATCTCCTTTAACGGATACATGGTATTGCCGCGCTCATAGCGCTGCTTCCAGATTTTGCCTTCTCTTCGGATTTCAACTTCAACCCAGTCAGAAAGCGCATTAACAACGGATGCACCTACACCGTGCAGACCGCCGGATACCTTGTATCCGCCGCCGCCGAACTTTCCGCCGGCATGAAGGATCGTAAATACAACCTCTACTGCCGGAATTCCTGCCTTATGATTGATACCGGTCGGAATACCACGTCCGTCATCAATAACGGTAACCGATCCGTCCGGATTAATGGTAACTTTAATGTGGTGACAGTAACCGGCTAATGCCTCATCAACCGCATTGTCTACGATCTCGTAAACAAGATGATGGAGGCCTCGTTCCGATGTGCTTCCGATATACATTCCCGGACGCTTGCGGACAGCCTCGAGTCCTTCAAGGATCTGAATCTGATCCGCGCCGTATTCCTGTTCCTGCTCTAATGCCATTCTATCCTCCTAACATTTTGCTCACGATGGTTACTGACTCTTCAGATGCGCCGTTCCCGAAATGATCTCATATACCCGGTCAACCTCAAAACGATTTCGAACAAAATCGTCCATACCGGTACAGGTAATGATGGTCTGTGTTTTTTCCAGACCGTTTAACAGATAATTCTGACGGCTTGAATCCAGCTCAGAAAGTACATCATCCAAAAGAAGCAGCGGCTTCTCGTGAATATGCCGTTCCACAAGCTGTATCTCGGAAAGCTTTAAGGAAAGTGCACATGTTCTCTGCTGCCCCTGGGATCCATAGGTTCTGATATCGATATGATCGATATCAAATTTCAGATCATCACGGTGGGGACCAACGGAAGTCTGCCCATTTCTAAGATCCCTGTCTCTTGCGATAAAAAGGGAATCTTCAAACATTTCCTCGGAAACACTTGGCTCATAGCTCACCGAAAGTGCTTCCTTTCCGCCGGTAAGCGTTGCATGCATCTCGGCTGTGATCTCACGAAGCTCCGATACAAACTCCTTACGCCTTTTGATAATGCGCTTTCCGTATTCTGTCAGCTGCATATCCCAGACATCCAAGGTGTCCTTTAAGGATGGATTTACCTGAATATCCTTCAGAAGCTTATTTCTCTGATTTAAAATTTTATTATAATTTGCCAGATCCGACATATAGATGCTGTCTAACTGGCAAAGCTCCATATCAATGAACCTGCGCCGCTCCGCCGGTCCGTTTTTTACAATATTCAGATCCTCCGGAGAAAACAGGATCATGTGCATCAGCCCGAACAGCTCTCCTGCCCGCTTAATCGGGCGGCCGTTAATGGCGATGCCTTTTGTCTTGTTTTTCCGAAGATGGATATCGATCCGGATATCCCGCTCATCCACTTCGATCATGGCTCGAAGATGTGCCTCCGATTCTTTGAAACGGATCATCTCCCTGTCCCTGGCTCCTTTATGGGAGCGGGAGGTACCGCACACGAAGACCGCCTCTAAAATATTGGTCTTGCCCTGGGCGTTGTCTCCGTAAAGAATGTTATTTCCCTTGTCGAAGGTAATATCGAGATCCTCGTAATTTCTGAAATTGTGCAGTGTTAGTGACTTTATGATCATCGGATCACACGAACGGACTGCCCGTCAAAGGTGATCACATCATCCGGATAGCACTTTCTGCCGCGGCGAAGATCAACTTCACCGTTTACGGTTACAAGACCATCCTGGATTACCATCTTTGCGTCAACACCGCTTCCCACCATGCCCGCCTTCTTTAACAGCTGGCCGAGTTTGATGAACTCATCCTGCTCACGAAGCTGTACTTCTTCCATAGTTTCTCCTTTTATGCGTTAAAGTTTACAGGTAAGATCATGTAGAGGAATGTCTCCTCATTATCCTTAATAAAACACGGTGCCTTCGGGTTTACCATGTAAATGTTGATTTCTTCTTCATCAATAACGCGAAGAGCGTCTAAGAAAAACTTAGGATTAAAGCCGATCTTAATGTCCTTTCCTTCTTTGGAAATGGAAATATCCTCATCCATGGATCCGATAAAGGAATTGATGTAAAGCTCCATATTGCCTTCGGTTACATCCATAATGATCGGCTTTTTGTCGCCCGGGTTTACCATAAGGCTTGCACGGTCGATACATTCTAAAAGCTCGCGCTTGTTGATGCGGATCTTTGTGCTGTAATCGCTGGAGATCATCTGATCGATCTTAAAATACTCGCCATCGATAAGTCTGGATACGACCGTTGTCTCATCGAATTCAAAAATAATATGGTTTTCTGTTATGTATAACAAAACCTTCTCATCAAAGGATCCCGGGATGATTTTGCTCACTTCGCTGAGTGTCTTTCCCGGAACGACAACCTTGCGGGGTTCGTAAGAATCTAAAAGTTCAATATTACGAACAGAAATACGATGGCCGTCCAGTGAAACTACCTTCAAAAAGTTTCCGTTTAGATCGAACAGTTCTCCGGTCATAAGCTTATTGTTCTCATTATCAGCGATAGAAAAAATCGTCTGACGTATTACTTCCCTTCAGGGAGAACTGGGAAAGTGTGATCGGATCATTCTTTGGGATCATTGGCAGCGGAGTAAATTCGTCCGCCGGCATACCCATAATATTAAAGTTGGCTTTTTCACACGTAATGCGTGTCTGTAAATTTTCATCTGTTGTGATAGTTACATTAC
>ADGC01008233.1_pt1 | contig 15086 bp, 14 predicted proteins | sample 268048 | NCBI WGS metagenome assembly ADGC01 (sample SAMN02954255, study PRJNA42359) | wallaby gut metagenome | biome: terrestrial; feature: wallaby; material: gut; isolation source: foregut contents of Macropus eugenii | host: Notamacropus eugenii | place: Australia
GGGGACTGCTTGAACAGTTATCTCAGTGCATATAAGGCAGTGAAAAGCAAAAGCAGTTCAAAGTAGGCAATATCACAGTGACGGACAACAACGATTATGTTGCTTACAGCAGTTCTGATTATTCCGTTACGATGGATGCCATTAAGAATAAACTCATCAATACCCACGGCGGATACCTCATGGTGCGATATGAGAGTAACGGCAAGTATCTCGATTATCTGGCTGACTTTAAAACAAAGTCTGTACAGAAGGTTGAGTATGGAAAGAACATCACAGATGTAAAAATCACAAGAGATCATACGGAACGAGTAACTGCCTTGATTCCTCTTGGTGCAAAGAAGAAGACCACTGATGAAGAGGGCAATGAAAAAGAATCCGATGAGAGGGTAGATATTACTTCCGTAAATGACGGCAAGAATTATATTTCCGATGATGTTGCAGTAAAAGAAATCGGTTGGATCTGGAAATCGGAAGTATGGGATGATGTGACTCTTCCGTACAACCTTCTGAGAAAAGCCAAGGAGCGTTTATCCGACCTTGTAAAGGGAGTCACCAGTATTCAGCTTACCATTGTGGATGAGTCTGATACCGGAGCAGACATTGGAGATATCAGGGCGAGGATGTATGTGGAGTGTATTTCCAAGCCTCATGGTATCAATGGCACTTATCTTTGTGTCAGCAGAACCAGGGATTACTTAAATCCTGCGGGAAATACCATTACAATCGGTGCAAGCGGTGTATCCCTTTCTGCATCAACGGTAAAGCAGGACAAGAACATTTCTGCTTTGGAAGATGACCTTTACGGACAGACAAGAAAGATTGATGAAATCTCCGGAGAGGTGGACAGTATCAATTCCAAGAAGATGTACCGAACAGAACTGGTTGTGGATGGGGTTAATATCTTTAAGAACAAAGGTGAGAAAAGCAAAATGCTCTGCAAGGTTTATTCTTGGGATAAGGATATCACAGATACACTTGATGCAGACTGCTTTATCTGGCATAGAAAGTCCGCAGATAGCGAAGCAGATGCAGAGTGGGATAAAAACCATATCGGCATGAAACAAATAACGATTACTACAGAGGACGTGTTAGATAATGCGTCCTTTTATTGTGAAATAAAACTTTAGGAGGAATTTCAATGGCTACAATTTTAACATCCAGTCAGCAGACATTCGTGGATATCACAGACCAAAGAAAACTGTCGGCATACATCACATCCAATCTTCCAAAGACACAAAGCGAAGATCCCAATGTTCTGCCGCATACCTATGCACCAAGCTGGGCAAGCACGAACCTTGTATTAACCCCGGTTCTGTTTCTCGACCAGACAAATGTTTCTCCGACAGCAAGTGGTGTGACGATTTCATGGAAGAGAAAAGATGGAGTATCTTCTGAGACTGCACTGACTTCTGGAGAGACTGTCAAAAATGGAGTTTTGACAGTAAATCAGAATAAGCTGTCAGCATCAACGTCCGGCATGATTACCTACATCTGTTATATCAGTTACTACGATTCGGAAACCAAGAATACGATCAATATCTCTGCGGATATTACCTATACCTTGGTAAAGAATGCAGCAAATGCAAAACTGTGTACGGTAAGCAGTGATACCTATGTATTTAAGTATGACACCTCACAGGCTTTGGTAGGAGCAGCACAGGCAACCCTTACGGCACAGGTACAGGGAGTGACTGTCAGCAAGTGGCAGTATAAAAACAGCAGCGGCGCGTGGGCAGATTATCCGACAACTTCCGACAATACTTCCATCACAGGCGGAACCTTAGTTGTAAAGCCTGCTCATAATGTTTTCGTAAATAATGTGGCACAGATTAGAGTAACGACTTCTGAGAGTGATGTATTTGATACACTTACAATCTCCAAAATCTATGACGGGGCAAAGGGAGATAAGGGAAGTCCCGGTTCTGCCGGAACAGGCGGACTTTCCGTTGTTCTTGGAAATGAGAATCAGACGCTTGCCTGTACATCGGCAGGAAAGACATCTGCTGCAAGTACGATCACGATTCCGTTTACCGGATATGTGGGCATTACACAGACTGCGTGTACTTGTGCTGTGGGAACTTTGCCTTCCGGAATTACAGTGAAAACCAATACGGCAGCTACAGCCAGTGCAGCGGGCAAGCTTGAACTTTCTGTTGCAGCATCTTCAGACCTTGGGAATGCATCGACACTGACGGGAAACATTACACTGACCTTTACGATTTCCGGAAAGACTGTCACTAAGGTATTTACATGGACAAAGTCAAAGGCAGGAAGCAATGGCACCTCTGCGGTTGTCTTTTCTGTCTATGCTCCTAATGGAACCATTGTGCAGAATCAGTCCGGCAGTATTCAGCTTGCGACATCTGCATACAGCGGAACAACGGCAATCACAAATGCCACTTATCAGTGGGCTAAATATGTGAGTGGTGCATGGACAAACATTAGCGGTGCAACATCTGCAACGCTTACGGTAGCCGGAGCAGACGTCCTTAACATTCAGTCCTATCGATGCACCATGACCTATGGCGGTAAGTCCTATGTGGATGTCATTACGGTTGAGGATAAATCAGATCCATATGTATCGGAGATGCTTTCTATCGGTGGTTTTACGGTTAAGAACAATCTTGGAGGACTCGTTCCGTATATTATTGTCCGAAACAATCAGAAGGAAGTAGACCCACTGAAAGGCAATATCAGTGAGACAGCACCATCAAATCCGACTTCGGGAATGTTTTGGTATAAGGTGGATCACACAGCTAAAACAGTAACCTTGATGAAATATAACGGTTCTGCCTGGGCGAATGCTACTGAAAAGCAGAGCCTTACCTATACCTGGTACGCACAGGATAAGGACGGCAAAGAAGTGACCTTCTCAAAGACCGGAAAGGTTATATATCTTTCGGCAGCAGATATCGACAGCCTTCTTACATTGCAGTGTGATGTATCGAACTGATGGGAGGTGTAAGCTATGGCATTACTTACTTCTTGCCAGAATACTTTCGTAAGTGCTGTGGCTTACGAAGAGGCTGTGGAAGATGTGGAATACCTAAAAGTTCAGATGCATGATGCATTTGCAGAAATCAGTAAAACATCCAGTGAGATCATCAGTACGGTGCATGATACCTATATTGAAAAATCAGAACTGGAACAGCTGCAGCAGGACTTTCAGTCAAGCATCACACAGAACAGCAGCGAGATCCGTATGGACTTTACAGCTGTTGCAGATGAGATAAAAGACAATATTGCATACAACCAGGAACTCTTGGAGGAATATATCCGTTTTCGAGGTGCACTCATTGAACTTGGAAAAGTCGGAAACGCATTTACAGCAGAACTTTCCAATAATGAACTTGCATTCAAGGAGAATGGTCAGAAGATCGCATATATCTCCAATCAGAGTTTGGTTATTACAAATGCAGAAATCAGAAACAAGCTGTCCCTTGGTAATGACACCAGGGGATGGTTTGATTTTATACCAAGAGCAAACGGAAACCTTTCTGTCAAATGGAGAGGACCGTCAACATAAAGGGGTGATTTATTATGGCTTCGAGCGGAAGTATTACAACAGGAGAAAAGGAAGGCCGTTCTGTCACATTGGCATGGTCGCTTTCCAGTCAGAATATAGAAAATAATACCTCAACGATTGCATGGACACTCAAAGGCTCCGGTTCCGGTACAAGCTGGGTTATGTCCGGTGGATTTAAGGCTGTCATCAATGGAAAGACAGTTTATTCGTCTTCTACAGATTCTCGTATTCAGCTGAGAAACGGAACCGTGGTTGCATCCGGCTCAACTACCATCACACATAATGCGGATGGTACAAAGTTATTTAGTTTAAGCTGTGAGGCGGGTGTTTATACCTATGCGGTCAGTGTATCTGCAAGCGGAACGCATTCGCTTAATACGATACCGAGGGCATCCTCAGTATCTGCAACATCAGTTAATATGGGAAGTGCTACGACTGTTACGATCAGCAGAGCATCTTCCTCATTTACTCACACACTGACTTACGCATTTGGAACTGCCACGGGAACGATTGCAAGCAAGACAGCATCCACATCGGTATCGTGGACTCCGGCGGTATCACTTGCAAGTCAGATTCCGAGTACTACGAGCGGAACTTGTACCATAACCTGTGATACCTATAATGGTTCAACAAAAATCGGTTCCAAGACTTGCACCTTAACTTTGAGTGTTCCGGCATCTGTAAAGCCATCTATATCTTCACTTACAGCAACAAGAGTGGATGAAACAGTGCCATCATCCTGGGGAATCTATGTTCAGAACAAATCGAAGGCTACACTTACGATAAATGGAGCTGCAGGAAGTAATGGTTCGACTATTAAGTCTTACAGTATCAGTGGAGGAGGTTTTTCCGGGACTGCATCAACGCTTACCACAGGAATATTAACTACTTCGGGAACGATTACTTTTACTGCAACAGTTACGGATTCCAGAGGAAGAGTATCTGATGCAAAGACAGTATCGATTTCTGTGGTGGCTTATTCAGTACCTAGCTTTTCTACTTATCTGTCACAGAGAGCAACTAGCACAGGCACCGTAAATGATGACGGAACCTATGTTAAGGGGCTTGTGGCATACAGCTTTGCTTCGTGCAGCAGTAAGAACAGTGTGACAAGAAAGACAGAATATCGAAAAGCCGGAGCATCCACATGGACGAATGCAAATGCATCATTTAGCAGCGGCACGGCATTTACTTTTGGTGGAGGAAGTATCTCAACAGAGAATTCTTATGAGATTCGATATACCATCACTGATGCATTCACATCGGTTTCAGTTATAGATCTTGTATCCACGGCAGCAGTAGTGATGGACTTTAAAAGCGGAGGCAAAGGCATCGCAGTAGGAAAGGTTGCAGAAACGGATAATTGCTTTGAGGTATCGCCGGATTGGAATGTAAAGATGTATGGCAAGCTGATGAAACAGTATCTGCTTGATTCCATTTATCCGGTGGGAAGTATCTATATGAGCGTAAATGCAACATCTCCGGCTACTTTATTTGGTGGCACTTGGTCTGCACTTACAAATCGTTTTCTTGTTGGTGCCGGCAGTACCTATGCAGTCAATGCTACAGGTGGCGAAGCAGCACATAAGCTTACCATTGCAGAACAACCAAGCATGATAGGATATTTGCAGTTTAGACAGATAGGAACTACGAATGCTGTAGATGTCTATGGTTCATCTGGTACAACACCGTTTACAGCTACCTTAAATGGTGGAGCGAAATGGGCGAATCAAGCAACAGTTCAGTCAAACGGAACATCAACGAATAAAAATGCTCTTGTAAAATTCGATAATGGAGGTAAAGGGACTGCCCATAACAACTTACCGCCATATTTGGCAGTCTATATGTGGAAACGAACAGCATAACAAAATATATCAATATAGGAATCAAGCATCTCATCACGAGGTGCTTTTTTCATATCAATTTTAAAGAAACGGAGGAACAAATCAATGAAGGAATTTTGGAACATGATTCAGCTTTTATTTGCGGGAATCGGAGGATGGCTCGGCTATTTTCTTGGAGGGTGTGACGGTCTTCTTTTTGCACTGTTAGCATTCGTTGTCATCGACTACATCACAGGGGTGATGTGTGCGGTGATCGATAAGAAGTTATCCAGCGCCATTGGATTTAAGGGCATCTTCAAAAAGGTGCTGATCTTCTTGCTTGTGGGAATTGCAAACATTCTTGATGTGCAAGTCATCGGTACAGGCAGTGTCCTCAGAACGGCAGTGATCTTCTTCTATATTTCCAATGAAGGAGTATCTCTTCTTGAAAATGCGGGACATTTGGGACTTCCAATCCCGGTAAAGATCAAAGCAGTATTAGAACAGCTCCATGAGAGAGCAGAAAGTGAGGAGAAATAATATGGCATACACAAACAGCAGCATGGTGGCATACACCAGATTTAGTCCGAATCATTCAGAACATAGAACACATGGAATCGACAGGATCACTCCCCACTGCGTAGTGGGGCAGTGTACTGCAGAAACACTTGGTAAATGGTTTATCCAACTTCTACACAGGCAACCAGTAACTATGGAATCGATACTAATGGAAGAGTCGGAATGTATGTAGAAGAGAAGAATCGTTCTTGGTGTTCTTCTTCTAATAGCAATGACCAGAGAGCCGTTACTATTGAATGTGCATCTGATACTAAGGAACCATACTGCAATGAACAGACAAGGTTTATGCAACTCTTATCAAGCTTTGCGTAGATATCTGCAGAAGAAACGGCAAGAAGAAACTCATCTGGTTTGGAGATAAGAATAAGACTCTTAATTACAATCCAAAGTCTGATGAGATGATTCTTACCGTTCACAGATGGTTTGCAAATAAATCCTGTCCTGGAGATTGGCTCTATGCAAGACTTGGTGATCTTGCATCAAAGGTTACTGCCCAGCTTGGTGGCAAGGCAGATACTCCTGTTACTGGAACTCAGGCATCTGTGTTTGCAAATCTTACAGAGGCACAGGCAGTGGCGAAGATTGGTGAATTATGTCCGAAATGATATGAAGACAAGTGGAATCCTTGCATCCATCTCTGTTGCACAGTTTATTCTGGAAAGTGGATACGGCAAGAGTGAACTTGCTCAGAAAGCAAATAACTGCTTTGGCATGAAGAAGTCTTTATCCGGCAATACTTGGACTGGCAGCACTTGGGATGGAAAGAGCATCTATTCTAAGAAAACGCAGGAGCAGAATAAGGATGGTTCCTATGTAACCATTACAGCAGATTTCAGAAAGTATCCTTCTGTAGAAAAATCTATCGCAGACCATTCTGCATATCTGCTTGGTGCAAAAAACGGAGACAAGCTTCGTTATGCAGGACTTAAGGGATGCACCGATTATAATAAGGCGGCACATCTGATCAAGGATGGTGGTTATGCTACCAGTCTTACCTATGTGGAGAAACTCTGCTCCATCATCGAAAAATGGAATCTGACTCAGTATGACAAGCAGACTGCAGCTGCTCCGTCAGCAAAGTTTCCGGAAGTACCATTTTCTGTAAAGGTCATCATCGATGATCTGAACTACAGAAGCGAGCCTTCCATGAACGGTAAGGTAAATGGTCAGACAGGAAAAGGAACCTTTACTATTGTGGAAGTCCGTGATGGATGGGGCAGACTAAAAAGCGGTGCAGGATGGATTTATCTTGAGAACCCTTCATACTGCACGATTGGAACTGTTGTCAAATCTGCTTCAACAGCTAAGACTTCGCCTGCAAAATCCGTGGATACTCTTGCAAGAGAGGTATTGCGGGGTAAATGGGGAAATGGTGCTGACAGAAAGAACAGACTGACAGCCGCAGGATATAATTATTCTGCTGTACAGAAAAGGGTCAATGAACTCTTGAAATAACTGAATTACAAAGCATGGTATATGCCCGTTGGAGATTGATTTCTCTGACGGGCATTATTTTTTTGCCTTTTGGGGGTTCGATATGTTCTCACATTTCGCTTATGGGTAGAGGGAATAGATAAATGTTCTCTCGGAAATGGAGAATGATTATCTATGGAAGAAAATAAAACAGTTGAACTGACAGAAGGAAATACATTTATTACAAAACCATCGGCATTAACCGATGAGGATATGCAGCATGAATATGATTATTACCAAGCACAGAAAATCCTTGCTGAAATGCAGAAACAGGGGCTTGTATCTGTGGATGAATTCAACAAAATCACAGCCTTAAACCGTGAAATATTCTGTCCGTATTTAGCCGAGATTATGCCGAATATGACTTGATATATATCCGATAGTACGGGTTAATGTTACTACCTTGAAAGGAAGGTGAGTTGATGAAAAGGATAACAAAAATAGATGCTGCGGTCACTGCAGAAATGAAAAAAACGAGAGTGGCAGCATACTGCAGGGTATCCACAGCCAGTGATGAACAGCTGATCAGTCTTGATGCACAAAAGACACATTATGAAAGCTATATCCGCTCGAATGACGATTGGGAATATGCAGGCTTGTATTATGACGAAGGAATCACCGGCACCAAGGCAGAAGTCAGAGACGGACTGCAGGCTCTTCTAAAGGACTGTGAAGACGGAAAGATAGACCTCATTATTACAAAATCCATCAGCCGTTTTTCAAGAAATACTACAGACTGCTTGGAGATGGTCAGAAAGCTTGTAGAAATGGGAGTATTTATATTTTTCGAGAAGGAGAATATAAATACGGGATCAATGGAAAGTGAATTAATGCTTTCCATTCTCAGCAGTCTTGCCGAAAGCGAATCGGTATCGATTTCGGAAAACTCCAAGTGGAGCGTCCGAAGAAGATACCAGAACGGAACATTTATTATTTCTTATCCGCCTTATGGATATGCAAATATAGATGGTGAGATGAGGATTGTTCCAGAAGAAGCAGAAGTAGTAAAACGAATATTTGCTGACTGCCTTGCAGGGACAGGAACCTACACCATAGCCAAGAGACTAAATGAGAATCATATCCCAACCAAAAAGAATGGCAAGTGGCATGGCGGAACAGTAAACGGAATTCTGACAAATGAAAAGTATACCGGCGATGTTTTATTCCAAAAGACCTATACAGATGACGGATTCAACCGACACACGAATTATGGCGAGGTTGACCAGTTCTTTTGTGAAAATCATCATGAAGCCATTATCAGCCATGAGGATTTTGAAAGGGTGCAGGAGGTACTTGCTCAAAGAGCTGCAGAAAAAGGCAACGGAATCAATACATCAAGGTATCAGAACCGTTATACATTTTCAGGAAAGATTATATGCGGGGAATGCGGTACGACCTTTAAGCGAAGGACTCATTACAAACCAAGCGGAGATTATATTGCCTGGACTTGCGGACAGCATATCGAAAACAGGCATGCCTGCACAATGCTTTATATTGAAGAATCTGCAATCAAAAGCGCTTTTACAACAATGATGAATAAGCTGGTGTTTGGTCATCAAAGAATGCTGAAGCCGATGCTTTCATCATTGAAAGGTACGGACGACAGGGACAGGCTGATACAAATTCAAAGAATCGAGCAGGCAATTGAGGATAGTGCCCTAAGAAAGCAGAACTTGGTAAGCCTTGCATCACAGGGAATTTTGGAGCCTGCTGTTTACACCGAAGAATGTACGGCACTGGCACTGCAGGAAGAACGGCTGTTGGCAGAGAAAAAGACTCTGATATCCGATATTGGCGGAGACAGAGTGAAGCTGCAGGAACTAGAAAAACTGATGCAGTTTACAGGAAAAGGACAGATGATGGAACATTTTGATGATGAGGCATTTAACAGTTTTGCCGAGAAAATAGTAATTGCAGACAGAGAGACAGCCGTTATTCATCTGAAATGCGGATTAAAACTGAAGGAAAGGCTGGTGAGATAAATGAGACATATTCCATATGGGTACGACATCATAGACGGAAAGGCAGTCATCAATGAAGAAGCGGCTGAACAGATCAGAACCTTTTTTCAGCATTATTTGAATGGAGCGGCGCTTACCAAGGCAGCTGAACTTGTCGGGATGACGCTGTTTCATGGAAGTGCAGGCAGAATGCTTAGAAATAAGCACTACCTGGGCGATGATTATTATCCGCAGATTATTGAAAAGGAAACCTTTGATAAGGCAGAGAAACTCAGACAAGAGAAAGCTGCAGGACTTGGAAGAATCAGAGAACTAAAGACAGCAGAAGAAAAAATGCCTGATAAGGCGTTTGTCTTCAGACCTGCTGAAACAAAATATTCAGATCCGTTCAGACAGGCAGAATATGTGTATGGATTGATTGAAAGTGAGGCGCAGACAGATGGCACAAACTAGAACTGTTACAATGATTCCCGCAAGAAGACGAGTAGGGAATACAGTGCGAGAAGAGGAAAGACCAAAGCTTAGAGTTGCTGCTTACTGCCGTGTTTCTACGGACAGTGATGAGCAGGCTACAAGCTATGAAACACAGGTGGAGCATTACACCAGTTATATTAAGAAGAATCCCGAATGGGAATTTGCCGGAATATTTTCTGATGACGGTATTAGTGGTACCTACACCAAGAAACGAGAAGGCTTTAATAAAATGATTGACGAGTGCATGGATGGAAAAATCGATATGATTATTACAAAGTCTATCAGCCGATTTGCAAGAAATACTCTGGACTGCCTTAAATTCATAAGACAGTTAAAGGAAAAGAACATTCCCGTATTCTTTGAAAAGGAAAATATAAATACGATGGATGCTAAGGGAGAGGTCCTGCTTACCATCATGGCTTCACTGGCACAGCAGGAAAGCCAGAGCCTATCACAAAATGTACGATTGGGACTGCAGTATCGATACCAGAATGGGCAAATGACCATCAATCACAATCGTTTTCTGGGATTTACAAAGGATGAAGATGGGCATTTGATTGTAGAGCCGGATGAGGCGGAAGTGGTTAAAAGAATTTACAGAGAGTACCTGGAAGGTGCAAGCCTTCAGCAGATTGCCAAAGGGCTGGAAGCTGACGGCATTCTAACAGGAGCCGGCAAGAAAAAGTGGAGACCGGAAACCTTGCACAAGATCCTGCGAAATGAAAAATATATCGGAGATGCCCTTCTGCAGAAGACCTATACGGTGGATTTTTTGAATAAAAAGCGAGTTCAGAATAAAGGAATTGTGCCGCAGTACTATGTGGAGAACAGCCATGAAGCCATTATTCCAAGGGACATCTTCATGAGAGTGCAGGAAGAAATGGTGCGAAGGGCAAACCTTCACAGCGGAGAAAAGCGAAAGAAGAGAGTGTACAGCAGCAAATATGCACTTTCGAGTATCGTGTGCTGCTCCAAGTGCGGAGACATTTATCGCAGAATTGCTTGGAATAACAGAGGAAAACATTCCACAGTGTGGAGATGCTGTACCAGAGTTGATTTTGGCCCCGGCAAGTGTGATGCGCCAACCATCAGTGAGTCAGAACTTCAGGATGCAGCAGTTAAGGCAATCAATACGGCACTCGGCGGCAGAGAAGACATGATGAAAGGCTTGCAGGATAACATCGAGAAAATATTGTCTGAGGGTTCTGATACGGCAGTTCAGGCAATCGACAGTCGATTATTGGAACTGCAGAAGGAACTGCTGAAGAAAGCCAATGCAAGGCAGAACTATGATGATCTTGCCGATGAGATCGAAGCCTTGCGTGAGCAAAAGAATGCAGTGATGCTGGAAAGTGCAGAGCGAGAAGGAATAAAGAAACGAGCAGCTGAAATGCGGCAGTTTCTTGCGGAACAGAAAACGGAAATCACAGAATATGATGAGAGCCTGGTCAGACAGCTGATTGAGAGAATAACGGTGTATGAGGATAGATTCGAGGTGATGTTCAAATCACACATGACTGTGGAGATAAAAAGAATATTTTGACGGATACCCTATGGCAGATGCTGTGGGGTATTTTTATTATAGGTAATTGTAAATTTTGTATTAATATTAAAGAGAAGTACTTGAATATTGACAACCATTTGGGTTATAATGTTTAATGGTATTTTGTAGGTGAGCATGTAAAAAAGGTGAAAAATGAACTCAGCAGATCTTGTTAGAATATTATGCAAAGAAAAGAATATTAGTATAGCAGAATTGGCAAGGAGAATGGGACAAACTCCACAAAACTTAAATAAAAAGCTAAAAAGAAATACGCTTACTACGGAGGAACTAATACTAGTGGCGAATGTTTTAGAGGTTCGATTTGAACAATCTTTTTCTTTCCCTTCAGGGAAGAAAATAGGAATCTATCAATAAGAATTAAGAATAAAGACAGGAAGGAAAATAATATGAAAAATACATATGAATTAAAGAAGGAAGATATTTTAAAAGATCCATATGGATTTACTCTCAAGGAAATGAAAACATGTATGGATGAAAACGAAGCGACTACTTTATTTCAAAGTTTATATAAGAACAAACCAAAAGCAAATAATGTAACAGTAAAGATAAAAGAAGTGTTTGATGGTAAAGATACTACGAAATATGCGTTTCTTTTAAAAGATGGATATTGCATAGAAACTGTATGTATTAAAAGAAAAACAGGAATTACGGTTTGTATAAGTACAATGGTTGGCTGCCCTGTAGGCTGTGTTTTTTGTGCTTCTGGTAAAAATGGTTTTATCAGAAATTTAACGTGCTCGGAAATCGTCCAACAAGTGATACTGTTAAAGGAAAAAGTTAACAGAATAGTATTTATGGGAATGGGAGAACCATTATATAACTATGATGAGTTGATGAAAGCTATTCATGTTTTGAGAGACAGGGATGGAATGAATTTTCCAACGGATGGAATTACGTTGTCCACAGTTGGACCTATCAAGCAATTAAAAAAATTAAGAGAGGAACATTTGAAGATTCAGTTAACATTATCATTGCATGCAACCAATCAATATAAAAGAAATAAAATTATGCCACATATGCGTGGTAATGATATAAATGAAACAGTAGAAGCTGTTTTATCTTATTCTGAAAGACATAATAGAAAAATCACCATAGCATACCTGCTTATTCCAGGGTTTAATGATTCGCCTGAAGATATTAGACAATTGAGAAAATGGTTTTTGAGGAAAAATGTAATGATTAATTTGTTGCAATATAATGAAACGGAGACACCGTGGATAAAGAGACCCAATAAACAGCAGCTTGTTGCATTCAAAAAAGAATTAGAAAAAGCTGGGTTGAATGTTAAAATGCGAGAATCAAGAGGAAATAATATAAAAGCTGCTTGTGGTCAATTAGTCAGCAAATATAATAGAAATGAAAAGAACAGAAATAAAATGGATAAAAAAAGAAAAACAAGAAGGTGACAAACTATAAATAGTCAATAGATTTTGAAGAAAAATTTATGATTATAAAAAGGGTAACCTTAATAAACCATCTAAATACAGCGTATTTTAGATGGTAATCACCTTCTAAGAGAAGTAAGTATTAACGAAGCTTCTGAGTACAGAAATCGGTATCTTGCCTCTCCAATGCATAGATAACACGAATCAGTTTCTTGGCAACGTGAGTGATTGCAACTCTGTGAGGTTTACCTTCAGCACGTTTCTTGGCATAGTAAGTTGCAAATGTCATGTCGAAACGGATTAAAGGAAGGCAACAATTAATCAAGGCATAGCGTAACTGTGAAGAACCTCGTTTTACCATTCGTCCACCATGAGATTCTGTACCAGATTCATTAATTCCAGGTTCAATTCCTGCAAATGCAAGCATCTGACTGGGATTATCAAAGTGTGATATATCACCGTATTCAGAGTAGATGATTGCGGCAGAAATCGGTCCAATACCAGGAACAGATAAGTAATGAGGATGAACTTCTTCAATGAGACGATTGATTTCTTTTTCAAGAGTGTTAATCTCTGTTACAAGAGTTTTATACAAAGTAAGCAGACTGTTCAATTCAACATCAAAGATGGAATTATTTACACCTACTGTATTAGCTGCAAGCTCTTTCAAAGCAATGAATTGTTGGGGAGAAAACTTACCTCTAGATATGGAACGAAGTTTCTCATAAGAAACAGAATTCATGTGAGCCATCTTTTCAGCAGAGCCATAGTTCTCAAGTAGATATAGAGCGGTTTTGGATAAACGTTCATTAAAGAATGGCTTGAATTCAGGAAATGTGTGGTCTAACACATTTGTTATCTTGACGAGATAAAAAGAACGCTGGCGAATTAGTTTGTCACGTAAACGAGTTAATGACTTTAAGGAATAAGCATGGTAAAATCCTTTTGAATGGGGTTTGTACTCAACAGTCATTAACCAACGAGCTATTGATTCGCAGTCAACAGAATCGGTTTTGGTACGCCTTAAAGTTGTAGACTTTTTGTATTCCTTGATTAAAACTGGATTAACTTCCATGAAGCTGTGGTTGGCATTTTCAAGGAAGAGTTCAAGATTGAGGGCATAATGGGCTGTTGATTCAAACCCTATTCTTATATCCTCAGGACTGGAGAGAGAATTAAAAGTGGTAATAAGTTTTTCAAAGCCAGCTTTATCGTTTTTGATGGTGAACTTTGAAATGACTTTTTGATCAGTTGCAGAAATAATGCAACAATCGTGTTTGTACTTGGAAATATCAATTCCAACAAAGTACAGAGACATAGATGAGACCTCCTAAATAATAGAATAAGCACTGTTGTCTTCCACAGAGAATTCGACTGTGTAATCACGTAAATAGAAACGTCAGGCGTTAACAAACTGATTAACAGTAATAGACGAAAAGCTGTGGTCTGAGTCACCTTCGAACAGTCAAAGCTGTAAAAAAATAGATACAGATCCACAGTGCCTTAAGTATTATAATGGAGTATTCAATAAAACCCAAGAAATGGGGGAAAGGAGAATAATCCATTAACCTCATAAGAGGATAATTGGATTATACGTGATAAAATGATTGTCGATGCACATGTACATTCAACATTCTCAATTGATGGAATATCTACTATGGAAGAACACTGTATACAGGCTGTTAAAAAAAATATAGGAAAGTTGTGTTTTACAGAACATGTAGATTTTAATATTAATGAATATAATATGGGAAAGACTAAAGACAATAGAAAGCAGAGCTTTGATATAGAGAGATATTTTGACGAAATAAAGAAATTAAATGATAAGTATTCTACTATAGAAATATTAAGTGGTGTGGAGTTTTCTGAACCACATTTGTTTCAAGAAGAGTATTTGTTTTATAAGAATATGCCGTTTGATTATATGTTGGCTAGTATACATCATTGTTATAATGGAGTGTTTCCAGGAAAGGCAAATATTAGTGAAAAAAAAGCTATTAGGGAATACTACACTCTGATGAAAGAAACATTAGAATTTTGTGACTGCCAAGCAATTGCACATCTAGATTTTCCAAGACGGTATTTTGATTCGTGGGATGTTAATGAGGAAATAATAGATGAAATTTTAGCTTTAATAATTAAAAAAAATATTGCTTTAGAGATTAATACATCTTCTATAAATCGAGAAGATGATGAACCCTTACCTAAATATAGTGTAATAGAAAAATATCGACAATTGGGCGGATTAAGGGTAATTTTTGGCTCAGATGCACATGAATGTGGAAAACTTGCAAATAATTT
>ADGC01005029.1_pt1 | contig 14967 bp, 13 predicted proteins | sample 268048 | NCBI WGS metagenome assembly ADGC01 (sample SAMN02954255, study PRJNA42359) | wallaby gut metagenome | biome: terrestrial; feature: wallaby; material: gut; isolation source: foregut contents of Macropus eugenii | host: Notamacropus eugenii | place: Australia
AGGCTTTTCTGGCTTTGCGACTTCTGCGGTCTTCCTTATCTCTGGCCATTCACACACCCTCCCTTCTTCTTTTTAATGGACGGCTTCATTATGATTGACCGTCGGATTCTTAAATTCGTACAGGTTCTCTGTCTCATATCTACGGATTGCCGGACGCTTAAAACGCACATTGATCATATTTTTCAAGATCTGCTCTAAGTGCATTCCATCCTTTTCGTACATCGCAAAGAGAAATGCCGGCAGCATCAAAAGCACCATGATCGTTGCTGCATTGCTCGTTCCTAAGAAATCCCTGCTGAGAAAATAAAAAGGCAGTCCGATTGCCGCCCCGATGGACAGGCAGATGAGCTGTCTTCTTGTCAGATTAAATACCAGTTTATTTTTTACTTTTGTCAGGTCCTTTGGGACGCTTACAAATGCCATAAAGTTCTACTCCTTTCCACTTCCTTTAGTGTGCATTGAAGATCTGCTTACTGAGACTGCTTGTTTTCAACAGTGAGAAGCAAAGCAGTACGGTATAAGCGACAACTCCAAGCAGGGAAGTCACTAATTCATCTGTCATTGACAGGGTTGAAATCAGAACTGCATAGATACCGACGCAAACCATCATCAAAAATGCCTGGAATGCCAGTGCAAACAGTCCTCTTAAATAATTCGTTCCCATCTGTCCCCATTCTTTGTTTGTCATGGTCGCAAATGGAATCGGTGCAACCGATGTGAATAGATAAATCTCTATCATACGTCCATACATGATTACCGTGATCACAACGGACATGATCTGCATACAGAAACGCACAAGCAAGGATTCTAATGCCAATACCACAAGTTCTCCTATTTCCATCGCCTCCAATGTTGTCTCCAAATCGGACAGCATGGAACTGATATCAATGGCTGTGGTGTTGCTTATGACACCGGCAGCACTATTGACTACCGATTGTCCCACATCAAACACAGCCATCGTGATCGTAAACGTATTGCTTACCAGATATACAGCGATCCACATTTTTACAAAATACTTAAAGAACATAAATGTATCTATATCGTGCATGTTGTTTCGCTCTGTAATCATCGTGATCAGTTCGTAACACAGTACAAAGGTAATGATCATGCCTGCAATCGGCACAATAACCGAATTGGACAGACCCTGAATCATACCAAAAATACTGCTGTTCCAGCCTTGTGGTGTCTGTCCAACCTGATTCGCAATGTCCCCGGTCTTGGAATTGACATCATTGAACATGGTTGTCAGATTGGACGTGACCATTCCTGTAAGAAGTTCCCTCATCCATTTTTCGATTGCCTCAAAAATTTGATCAAACATGATGGATGCTCTCCTTTCCTAGCTGTTTATCAGAACAGACCACTTAGTAGCGGAATCAACTGTGTACCGATCAGAATGACACCACCGCCACTCATAAGCTGCTTAATTCCCTGTGACTTTGCACCAGATAGTGATAGGTAATCCTTTGAGGTTATCTCCAGATTTTCCCCCACTCCACACCGTGCATGCGACTTTCACCGCACACGGCGTTCCCTCGAATTCAGTCGTCCAGGGTTTTCAACACACGTTACACACTTCGAATTAGCTTATAGTCAAAGAATGATTTGTGGCATATCTGCCATAGTACGAAGTTTGTTTAGCTTTGCTACTTGTTTTGCATCAAGTTTAAGGATTGCAAGATATTTTCGGATGGTTTCATCCGTGGAAGCATGGATAACGGTGTGGATGTTCTTACATATCAATACGAGATTTGCGTATTCATCTCCACCGCCTTTGCAGACGGGAACTTTATGATGACAATGAATGTCATCCGTGCTCAACTGCTTTCCAGTTATTGCACATTTCCCATACTGCGCTGCAAACAGTGAGATACGGTTATCCGCATACTCTACGGTTCTGCTCCGCACTGGATTGCGCATCATCCACAGCATAACGGAAGTATCAAATTTCAGATTCTGATGAATCAGCTTCCTTCCTTCTACTGTGTACTTATTGACCACTTTTCTTTTGTGCTGAGCATTTTTCGGCTGAACATATCCCAACGGAACGATGGGTCGCTCGTGTAAAAACCGAAGCTGTTTGCTTGCTCCATACTTTTCTTTGATAAATCCGTTTCTCAACTGTCCCTTTTTGGATAAGTCTCCCCTTAGTCTGTTCCGCAATCGTTTGTTGACCGCAAATGCCAGTCTGCTAAAATCATGCGAGACCTCAGTTGCAATACAGTAGTACTCATGTAGCCCTGCAACCACAGAATTATATTTCTGCAACTGCATGAACTGTGCATCATCGGAAGTGTGTTCCAGTTTGGCGACCTCTTCTGTGACTTTCGCATGTGCTTTCCTGTATGCTTTATCGCTCATATGAGAACGAACGACATATTTCTTACCCTTTTTACGAACTTTCAGCTTAAATCCCAGAAACTCAGAGTACTGACGCTTCAGATTTACAACCTTAGATTTTTCAGGACTGATATCCAGTCCCAGTCTGTCTTTCAGCCATAACTCTGTCGCTTTATACGCCTTAACCGCATCCGTATGGGATGAACAGAAGATTTTGAAATCATCTGCATATCGGACGGCATGCATTTCTTTTAGATTACTTCTCCTGAGAGCCCTGTAAGCGTGACTTTTAATCTCAGTTCCCTGTGAATTTTCTCTTGTTTTGAACTTTGTTTTCGTTGGCATCTGCTCCCATTGGGAAGCTATCCACCAGTCCAACTCATTCAATACGATATTTGCCAGTAGTGGTGACAGGATACCGCCTTGTGGCGTTCCTTTTTCGGGATATATCCTTTTTCCATCAGGCAAAATCACAGGTGCTTTCAGCATTTCTTTAATGATGCATAACAGCTTTTGTCCCTGTATACCTAAAGCCCATATCTGACGAATCAGCTTTGTGTGATTGATGTTGTCAAAGAATCCCTTTATATCAAGGTCTACGACGTGATACAGATGTTGAACCTGTACCAACCGCATACACTGTGCAATCGCTGTTTCCGCAGAGCGGTTAGGGCGAAACCCATTTGAATTCTCACTGAATCTAGCTTCACAGATAGGCTCCATCACTTGTAGCACACATTGTTGTACAATGCGGTCTACTATTGTCGGTATCCCTAGCGGTCTCATCTTTCCATTAGGCTTAGGTATCTCCACACGCCTTACAGGGCGTGGATGATAATTACTGAATTGTTTGCGTATTAGCGTAACGTATTCTTCCTCATTTAATTTCATGAGGCTCTTTATTGTCCGCTTATCCACACCAGCTGTATTACTTCCCGAGTTCTTCTTAATTGTTCTGTACGCAAGCTTGATATTTTCCTCACTTTCAATGATTTCCATCAAATGATTAAAGGTTTTTCCATTCTTGCTGTCTGCGTACAGACCATCAAAAATAGTCTCCATATCGTAATACTCTGAGTTGCGGATTTTTCTCTGTTTCCTTTTCCTTTCTTGCTGCTCCGAAGTCAACACAGGCATCCTCTCCCTTCGGTTTGGATTTTCTTTGTCATACTCGAAGCTGTGTTTGTTGTGTTTTCATAGTTTAATTCTGAATTCGACTTGTGGCCGTCCCTCCACCGCTTACTTATTCACGGCTTCACAGGTACCACGCCACTACTCTCACTGAGATTAAGAATGGTTATTGCCCTCTCGCGAAGGTATTCCCATTCACCACTTCACAGATTTGCAACCATCTCCATGTCCTCAGCTTTCCACGTTCCGATATTCCTATCATTGGATACCTTTAGGTCTTTCCTCTAAGCCTGTATCTAGTCATGCATTACCGCACCGCCTGTAACAGTGCATGGACTTTCATAACAACCAATTTTACTCATCCACAGATACCACCATTTAAGGTGTACTGCCTTTCGACAGTATCAACGTTTAGACCCGTACATTCAGAAATTCGTCAGATATCTCTATCATACTGACCATGGGTATCCGAACCCCGGCATATAGGTAACACCATCCACCGCTGAACAGCTTTCGTGTATGGTCTGAAAACCATACTTACGGTTACTCTCTGCCGACTTCACCGAGCTCTATAACATTTTTGGGAAGAGACGTTTGCGATGTCTCTCTGCCATGCGGAGTATCAGGTAGGCGCTTCGGGGCGTTACTCCCTCATTTCACCAATCGGAATATCAGTTCTCCAAAGTTTCGGACGAATTGTCCTTCGACTTTGTGCGTAAGCTTTTCACTTACGAACGTGTCGCACGGTTGTCGTTGCCATACCCTTCCATAAGGTTGATTACTCCCCAAACACCAAGACCTGCACCGATTGCAACGACCAGTGTCTGAAGGATTGAAATTGCTGATGTAAAAAACGCCATATTGTACATCGAACCGGATTCTTTGTTTTCAAGTTTTTCTCATACGATTATTCCCGGCACTGGTAAAAGCAAGTTCCCCTAGGAACCCATCACCGGTTCTTCTCCCTTCCTCATTTCTTATCTTTCTTACGCTTAGTTCCTGTGCCGCATGTTCTTTGGGCGGACCTCTTCCAAATCCGCCATTTCTTACGCTCATATCTGTCCTTTCTGCGTATCTGACGAATTTGTAGCAAAAAAAATACCGTTGTCATCCAACGGCTTCACTCATCTTCGAACGCTATAAAATTACCCTAATGCACTCTCCAATTCTTCCTCAGAGAGTTCAAATTCATAAGTTTCAAACTGCTCATCCATCGGCATTACTAGCTGATGGTTAATGTATTTTTCTACATCGAGAGCATTCTTCGGATCATAATCCGATAATTCTTTGTACCGCTTATGCTTAGTGATATCGAATTTATCACTGAAAAACGGACGCACACCTCTTAACTGCAGAATACATTTATTACCATCCATGACGGCAAGTTCGTCTCTGCTCATCAGTTCCTTACCCGTTTTCTGGTAGTTCAGACCATAAGACCTACTCTGTCCACGGGTATCGGAGGTGTTATACAGATCAATCGTTTCCTTTCCAAGTGTTTCGGAAATCTCTTTTAGTGTGGTACTCTCCTTGCCACCAAGGAAAAGTACGGTATCACAGTTGCCAATAATGGTCTCGGCTGCATCCTTGTAGATGGTCTTTAGCTGCGATTGGGACTGCAGGATAATTGAAGCGGATATTTCTCGACTTCGGATCGTTGCAATCAGCTTATCAAACTTTGGAATCTGTCCAATATTCGCAAACTCATCGGCGATAATTCTTACATGATAAGGAAGTCTGCCACCATACTTATCATCTGCTCTATCACAAAGTAGATTAAAAAGCTGGGTGTACATGATGGATACGATAAAGTTGAAGGTATCATCCGTATCAGAGATAATGACAAACAGGGCTGTCTTTCTGTCTCCGATCAAATCTAACTCCAATTCATCATAAGATGTTAAGTCTCGAAGTTCCTGAATGTCGAATGGAGCCAATCTGGCACCACAGGAAATCAAAATCGACTTCGCAGTTTTTCCAAAATCATATTGTCAAGAACTTTTTGATACCTTTTTCAAATTTTACCCCTCATTTCCTGCCTTTTTCACATCTTCCGCAAGCATTCTGTTAATCTTCTCCTGTGCTGTTTCCTTTGCTTTTTCGCTAAAATGCACCACTACTGTGTAGGTTCTTCCGTTGATAACTCTCTTGATTGTTGGTGCGTTCTGTCTGTTCTCGCTCATATATCCTCCCTGCCGGCAAAAGAAAAGGCTATCCCGAGTTCTCGCGATAACCCATTCTCCGCCTGTCTGTTAATTGTTAAAATATCCCTGTGCCATGTCATGCCTCACAAGTGCCGAATAATGCCCATCTATCGTTGTTGGAGCATTGAACAGTGCCGCCAGCAGATATTGTTTAATGTTCCTGACCTTTGTGGTATTTTCTCCAAAACTGTCCAACACATAACGGATATGCCCGCTGTCCAGTTTCATAAAGCGGCTCTTGACTATTCCAATCGGCTTGTCATCACTGGCAATACAGATTACCTTTCGATTACTGCACATCACTTCCACAATCAGCTCCACAATGTTGTCTATCAGCCTGTGTTCATAGGGGAAGTCTGTTTTTAATGCTGCTATCTCTAACCGTTCCCTGAAATATTCCTCATATTCTGCATAGGTTTCCTCTCTATTCCCATCCCCTCCATCGGTATGATTATCAGGATAGGATTGGATAGGATATATATTATTCATCTCAGTATTATTATACTCAGTATTATTACGTTGTAGTTTTGACAAGTCTTGACTTGTGCTTTTGACAATCCTAGAGTTGTCTTTTTGACAAGTCTGGAATTGTCCTGCCTTTTTATCCACAATATCCGCAAAATTCATCAGATAAATGCGGTCAGGATTGCCCTGTCCCTGCTTTACCCGCTCAATCAATCCTGCTTTCTCCAACTCTGACATAATGCCACAAGCCTTTTTGGTGGCACAATTCATATCCTCGCAGACATTATCAATCTTGTAGTAAATATAGACTTTCCCATCACTGTCAATCCATCCGTTCTGTTTGGATAACCCCATTCTGTCAATGAACATCCCATACAGCAACTTGCTCTCCGTTGACATTCTCTTAAACCGACTGTCTGAAATCAATAGTTTCGGTATGCGGTAAAACGCATACTGCTCTGACTGCACTCCATAATAATATCCCATGTTTTCTGCACTCCTTTCACGAAAAAAGCACCTGACATTCTCTAAACTTCTTGAAAATGACAAGTGCCGATTATAATTCCATATTTTGTTTTCTTCTAGGTTCTGTTGTACGCCTGTTTTCTCTTGCTTTTACCTCCTTCTGTGCCTTTCTAAGCCGCTCCTGTATAGATACCCTTGCACGTTCCTTTACCTCCTCTTTCGCCTTTTCTTTAACCTTTGGCTCTTGTAAAAATGTTCTGATATTTGTCAGGATTTTTGCGGACGCTTTTTCTAACTTCTGTAATACTCCGTCAATCACTTTCAGGGCGGTGTCTTTCGTGTTCTTTGACAGGTCATCTCGCCTAGAAATGCGTGCCTTGTACTCTTTTACTGTATCCATATTTTGCTTTGTTGTTTCCTGCCGCACCTTTTCCGTTACCACCGCACAAGCCTTGTCATAGGCAAGGTCAACCGCCTCATCAACAACTGCGTTCACATCCTCAATTTTCATCACAAGTTCATCAAGCATTTCCTGTTTCTGCTCAATCCGTTTCTGCTGATTTTCTATGATGTAATCCTGCTTTTCCAAGTAACTTTTACCGCCATAGACTGCCTCCATGTCAACATCAACTCCGTACTGTTTGGCTATGCTAAGAAACAGCTTTCTGCACTCTGCGTCAAAGGACATTTTTCTGTTGTTGTACTTCCCCTTTTTCTTTGTCGGATCGGGCAATTCAAAGCCCAGTTCCTCCAATGCCTTATCCTGCTGTGGGCATATCTCCCCATAACGGTTTACAGCGTCAAATACGTGCCTTTCATGGATATGCGGTGTTGCCTCATCGAGATGTAACGCCCAGTCAAGAATATGGATATGAGAGCCATATCTGCGGTCAAATTCCTTGAAATATTCCATTGAGATTTTTACAAGTGTCTGTGCGGAAACACTCCCATCAATATTTCCCAACTGCAACAACGTTTCTTCAGGACAAGTCCTCTTATCCGTCAGCAAATCTCCCACTTTTCTGTTTCGTTCCGGGTGTCTGCCCTGCTCATTTCTTTCATTTTGGTTCATCACATAATCAAAATATCTGTCAGAATAATACATCTTTTCGATGTCCTCAAAAGACCGTCTGTCCCCTTTGGAAACACCTGCATAATCATATCCCTGCATACAGTCCCAGTACACGTTTCTTTTCATTCTCTCTGCGTCAATATGCTCGCTGTTCTCCACGTTGAAACGCCTGTCATTATGCTTTGGATTGTATGCTCCATTTTTACCTACTCTGCCATTATGCCTTGTTGCTTTCATGCTCCAGCTCCTTTCGTTTTTGGGCAAAAAAAGACCAAGTAAATTGCTCTACTCGGTCTGTTGATAGTTGCTTTATGAAATTTTAAAATAAATGCCATACTAGAATTTATAACCATTTTTAATGATTATAATGATAAATTCTTAATCCAAAATAATAATACATAACTAACCCAATAGCCATAAAAACTGGAGTCAAACACACGATACCTAGAACCAAGCATATGCGTCCCCAAAATCTATATTTTTTCTTATTCTCTCTTTTTCCTTTTATCTTTAACACAATGGATGCGATTATTAGAAAGACTGCCAATATAAAAATAAATATAGCTCCATACCAAAACAGAACTATTGCTGGTCCATTTTCCATCTATTTCACCTCCAATTTTAATCTTTCACTAACCTCTAATTTCTCTGCAAGTTTCTTTTTTATAAAAACACATTTTCCCGATAGGGCACTAGCAACGCAGTTGCCAAGTCTTGCGAAGTTCTGCGACAAGTAATACCCAGTACCATATGTCGAGACGACACATGACTGGGCAAGGCTGCCGCCCTTGACCTGCTAAGGCGTTTCACCCTTAACCCGAGCAAAGTTTTCGTCTCTGCACACGAGTAAGAGCCTTGCTCCTACACCTTGCGTAAGGCTCTGCCTTTACAATCCGTCAAAGGTTGTACCTCTGCACTCTGCTACTTTATATTTTCCTGATACATATTCATCAATGCCTCTACGCACTTTTCTTCATCTGTTTCTCTAATAGGGAAACCATACGCTTGCATTACTGCGGCATTATTTGCATTATGTGCAGCTTTTAATTCAGGTGGCATAAGGTGCGGATCATACAAAGCGGCAAGTGATTTATTTGAATATTTTTCCCTAGCGTCAAGTATCGCCTGTGCTGTTTTTTCTATTTTTGTTTTCTGTTCATCTGTTGCATTAGGAAATGGAAAATTATTGTATATTGCAGGTGAATATCTATAACCATTCCCCAATCTTCCACATACCAGTCTCATCCATGACATATGAACATTTGAAGTCAAAATTCCAAACAAATATAAACTCGCATTTGGAATGATATAACAGGCATCTCCAACAATTACATTTTCTGACATATAACCAATCGGAATGTAACGCCTATCTCCTGATGAATGTCTCGGGAATATCAAATACTTCTCGGATGGTTGTCTGATTTGGCAAAACAAATATGGATATTCTGCTCTTTTCTGAATACGGTCTGCACTGCTTGCAAGTCTCTTTTCTTCTATCCTTACAAACCGTTCTTTCAATTCTTTTATTCCTGCGCAAACTGTCGGATCTTCGTTATATAACCACAAGCAATATCGAGAATATTCATCTTTCTGATTACTCAAATATTCGTCACCGCCTACAAACGGTTTTATATAATTTTCAATATCAGGATGTGCTTTTATTATGCTCGCTCTTTCATCTGGTGTAAAGAATAAATCTCCCCCATCTGTTGGTTCACTTCCCTTAATCATTTTTGGAAAACCAGTTGGCGGAATATTTTTCCTGCTCACAATCCATATATCAGGGGCATTATGAAGATATGCGTTAATATGGTCTGCCTTTATAACATTTCCATTTTCAAAAATGTATTTCTGACCTAAATATCGTGTATTTGTAAAGCCAACTATAACACATACAACCTTTGCCTCATTCAGCGAATCACTTCCCCATTTGAAAGACCTGTGTGCAAAGAAAATCTCCGCTCCCATCTCACAAAGTCTATTCCAAAATGTTGGTACTGACTCTCCTTGACAGATAGAATTTGTAGATACAAATGCCACATGAATAGGACGGATACTACTGCATTTTTGAATATACTCCATTGATTTCATGTACCAGCAAAGGACATAATCAAGTTTTGTTTCAGGTGTACCCTTTCCAAAAATAAGTGCCATATCCTCGGATTGCTCTTTTGATTTTAACTGCTGTCCAACAAATGGTGGATTACCCATGATATACGATAAATCTGCTACTGGTACAACTGTTTCCCAGTCAATTCTAAGAGCATTAGCCTTTACGATATTCGCATACGATTTCAGCGGCAGAAAATCTATCTGCATATGCACAATGCTCTCTGTTGCTTTCATCATCTGATGTTCTGCAATCCACAGAGCGGTCTTGCCAACTGTCACAGCAAAGTCATTGATTTCAATTCCATAAAACTGTCCGATAGATACCTGTATCGGGTTGATGATTTCTCCCAATGAAATCTGTCCCCCAGTCTGTACCATGATTGCCTCATTCTCCAGTTTACGGAGTGAAATATAACTCTCTGTCAGGAAGTTTCCACTTCCACAGGCAGGGTCTAAAAAAGTCAGCCCTGCCAGTTTGTCCTGAAATTTCTTTGCCTTGTCCTTACGCTGCTTTAATACCCCGATTTGTTTGATTTCCTCCAATTCTTTTTTCAGGTCATCAAGGAATAATGGGTCAATTACCTTATGGATATTCTCAATCGAGGTATAGTGCATACCGCCACTTCTTCTTGTTTCAGGGTTCAAAGTGCTTTCAAATACTGCACCAAAGATAGTCGGACTAATCTCCGACCAGTCAAACTCACAGCCTTTTTCAAGAATGAGGGATACAATATCGTCTGTAAACTTCGGAATTTCTATATCTTCCTCTGCAAACAGTCCACCATTCACATAAGGGAATGCCGCAAGGTCATCTTCCAGATATTTGTCCCTGTCCTCCACCTTTGTATCAAGCACTCTGAATAAATCAATGAGTGCTTTTCTCCATGATTTTGCGTCATACTGGCTCATATAATCATGGAACATCAAATGATTGCCAAACAGTCCCGAATCTTCTGCATACATACAGAATACAAGCCTTACACAAAGTTTGTTTAGGCTCTTTAGTGAATCAGCGTTTGTCTTATCTGCATACTGTTCAAGCAGTGCGTCATAAATCTGTCCTACAATATTTCCTGCCTGTACGGATATTTCTACTTCCTTTGACGCTATCTTTTCTTCTTCCTTCAACAAAAATTTCAGTCTGTGATATTCTGACTGTATATCGCCAAGTTGAATAGAAATATATTCTTTTTCAGGCTCTCTTGTATTCATGTCATGGATACGGATTTGGGCAAAATTAGATACCACAATCCATCGTGGCTTTTCATCAAAAGGCAAATTGTCCGCATATCTCTTAGCCTGCTGATAGGGTGTCAGTTCTGTTCCTCCTGACTGTGTGATTTCCTTTGAGAGTTCTTTTTTCAGGCTTTTCTGCTCAATCAGTACCCTGCTCTCCGGAATAAACACATCAATGAATTTTGTCTGTCCGTCTACAATCACACGCTTTTCAAACACAACACGATTTGCCACATCGTCCATTCCAAGTACATCTGTTAAAAGATTATTCCAAAAGGACTGACAATCGCTCTTTTCATCTCCCCTGTCCTTCCATGTATAGTAAAACTGGCGTGCCGCCTCTCTCTGCTCTGCCTCCGTCATCGTCTAACCTCCCGTAAAAGATAGGCATTTTGAAACCTATACTTTTCAATATCGGTGTATGGGCTTGATAACCCAGTTGGAGTATATCTGAAATCTGTTGCATTTTCAGCATTTTTCAGAAAAACTCCCTCATGGGATAACAAGCGAAAACAGCCTTTTTGAAAAGTATGCTTTTAGAGATTGAAAGACCGCTTTCTTTAGTCGGCTTTTTCAAATTTTCTAGCCTTGCCGTAAAAGGTCTGCGGTGGCATGTCACACCGCCTTGCGGCTTCTTCCATGCTGATTTTTCCACTTCGCCAGTCCTTGTGTGCCTTATGGAAGTTGTCAGGAATAGGCAGGGGCGGTCTGCCAAACTTTACCCCTCTTTCCCTTGCCGCCGCTATTCCCTCTGCCTGTCTCTGTCTGATGTTGGCTCGCTCGTTCTCCGCCACATAGCTGAGAAGTGCCAGTACAATATCGCTGATGAACGTACCCAGCAGGTTCTTCTCCCTCCTTGTGTCAAGAATAGGCATATCAATCACAACAATGTCTGCACCCTTTTCTTTCGTGATAATCCGCCATTGCTCGTTCAGATCAGCATAGTTCCTCCCCAATCGGTCAATAGACTTCACAAACAGGACTGTGTCCTCTCCCAGTTTTCGGAGTAAACGCTTATACTGTGGTCTGTCAAAGTCCTTTCCCGACTGCTTATCCATATAGATATTCTGTTCAGGCACTCCCATTTCAAGAAGTGCTATCCTCTGCCTGTCCTCGTTCTGCTCCCTTGTCGATACTCTCATGTAGCCATATATTTTCATAAATTGTCCTTTCCGTTCCACCTGTTTATTTGCCCTCTAAGACATAAAAATACCCACTGTTGATACAATGGGCATAATCGGTACAACATCTCTCATTTTACTCTGTTACTTATCTGCATTTTTTATCTTCTGTAAGCGTTCCCTTGCCTGTTCCCTCTGTTCGTCAGTCAGATTTCTGGGCTTTCGATAAGTAACACATGATTTTGGCATAGAATAGGTCTTAGATACCTCGTCCTGCTTTTCCAGTCGATAGGTATTAGGGTGGCTCTCCACCAGTTTATCCAGTCTGAGCATGACTGCTTTATCCCTTGTATAAACACTTGCTGTTTCCTCTCCTGCATTAAAATTGATTACCGTCTCCATTTCATATCGTGTCAGTGCTGTCATATTTCCTCCCGATACTTAACCAAAAGAAAAAGCGATAAGTATTCTCTATAAGGAAATACCTATCGCCTTTGGTTCAAGTATTTAATTGTTGATAATTAACTGCCTGTCTCTTGTCAGATTGCCTATGATAAGGCTATGCGGTCTGCTCCTTTTTTCTCCTGCTCTTTTTTGTTGGTTCTGTCAGCAGATATTTGGTATTTGGCAGATAATACACTCCGTTTTGTCTGTCCTCTGCTCTGATTTCCTCTTTTGCCTTATCCATCTTTGCCTTTTTCTCTGCCTTAACCTTTTCATCATAGCGTTTCTGCCAACCGCTTGCTTTCCTGCGAAGATACGCCTCATGCTGCTTTTTTCTCTTTTTCTCTCTGCGTTCTGCCTCCTCTATTTCCTCTTTTGTAGGTTCTGCCACTTCCTGCGGAATGGAATACTGCCCGATAAAGTTAAAATAGATTTCTACTGTCTGCGGTGAGTTCTGCACACCCTTGATTTCCCTTTCATGCACCAATATCTTGTCTATAAACTCTATCAGCATGGGTGTTGTCAGTTCCTCGAAGTTCTGATACTTTTTGACAAGTGCTATGAACTTACCCGCTGATTTCCTGTTATCTTCCAATGCTCCCAAGAAGTTCTGTAACCTGTGTATCTCTTTTTCCAGTTCGTTTTGCTCTGCGGAATACTGGGAATCCAACAAATGGTATCTCTGATCAGAGAGTTTCCCCAGTGCATTATCTTCATAGATTTTGCACATCAGCCTTTCCAGTTCATCAGCTCTGTTTCTGCACTCGTCAAGCCTTGCCTTATTCCTTTTGTCGGTATCGTCTGCCTGTGAACTGATTGCCAGTTGCACGTTTTTTTCAAATTCCTGCTCGTCCTCTAAGGAATACCTGATGATTTCCCGCAAGGTTTCCTGTATCAGCACCATAACTGCGTCTGCCTCTATGCGATGTTGGGTACTGCACTTTGTCCCGACTGGTGTTTTGGAATATGCAGAACAGGTAAACTGCGGTATTCGCTTGCCATTATTGACACGATGAACATACATTTTTGCACCACAGTCTGCACAGAACATCAGACCGCCCAGTGGGTGTGCCTTACCCCATCCGTCAGGATACCTGCGGATAGTGGCTCTCATTCTCTGCACGTTATCATAGGTTTCCTTGTCGATAATGGGTTCATGTGTATTTTCAATGATTGTCCATTCGCTTTGGTCTACATAGTGGCTTTTCTTATCCTTGAAATGCTTTCTTGTCTTGAAATTACAGGTATGTCCCAAGTATGACGGATTGTTAAGGATATGCACGATTGTGGAACTTCCCCAGTTATAAGGGTTCTTTACTTCTCTTGTCTGCCACAGTCCAATCCCCAGTTTTCTGTGATAGACCGCAGGAATGTCAATCTTTTCCTCTGACAGCACCTTTGCAATCTGATACGGTCCTTTTCCCTCCATCGACATCTGAAATATCCGTCTGACCACCTTTGCCGCCACTTCATCGACCACCCATTTATTCTTGTCTTTCTCGTCTTTAAGGTAGCCATAAGGAACAGCACTGCTCGTATGCTTTCCTGCAAGGTTCTTTGCCTGAAATGCCGAGCGTATCTTCTTGCTTGTGTCCCTCGCATACCACTCATTCATGATATTTCTGAATGGTGCAAATTCATCATCGCCCTTAAAAGTATCTACTCCATCATTTAGGGCAATCAGTCTTACTCCGCTTTTTCTAAGGACTTCCATGTATGCCCCGACCTGCAGATAGTCCCTGCCAAATCGGCTCATGTCCTTAATCACGACCACAGCCACATAGCCATTTTCCACATCTTCCATCATTTTTTGAAAGCCGGGGCGGTCAAATCGTGTTCCCGAAATACCGTCATCGGTATAGTGAACGATATGCCCCATGCCCTGCTGTTTTGCATAATTCTCCAGTATGCTCTTTTGGTTTGATATAGAATTTGACTCTCCCTGTAATTCATCATCATGGCTTAGACGTTCATACAGTGCGGTTATCTCGTGTTTCTTCCCTGCCATATCTCCACATCCTTTCCATTTCCTGATTTTTGCGTAAAAAAATAGATAGATTTTTAATCTACCTAACTTCGTCAAACGCCCTGTTTATGGGCTTTTCTGTTAGATGTATTAAAAAACTATCTATAAGTTACTACACCGGCAGCCAATTTATATTTTTTGTACTGACGGACAGCAAAGTGGTTCGGATCTTCCTCTTCCAGTTCCTCAAACAGCTCATCCACCGCATTCTTAAATTCCTCATCGTCTTCCCTTGCTTCACTGGCATTGATGAATTCCAGCAACGTTGAGAAGTTCTGTTCCTCCTCCGGTGCCTCATAATAGATATATCCAATCAAGGCACAGTATAAAAGTCGCTCTGCTTGACCCAGA
>ADGC01011018.1_pt1 | contig 14909 bp, 17 predicted proteins | sample 268048 | NCBI WGS metagenome assembly ADGC01 (sample SAMN02954255, study PRJNA42359) | wallaby gut metagenome | biome: terrestrial; feature: wallaby; material: gut; isolation source: foregut contents of Macropus eugenii | host: Notamacropus eugenii | place: Australia
GGGCTGTATGCCTTATCCTTTAAAGACTCGATGGAAACATGCTGAATGCTGCTGCATCAAGATACTCTGCAATATCAGGACGGAGCGGATTTACAGCGATACCGTAATCTGTTACAAGAACATCAACACAGTCACCCGGGAGTTGTTACGGTTACAACATCCTCGCAAACAGTTGCCATACGACCACGTGTCAGCGGTGTTACAATGATGGTGCACTTTGAACCTGCAGATGCATCCGGATGTCCGCCCGGAGCACCTCGTAATACACCGTCGGAACCTGTGATTACGTTTACGTTGAAGTTAGTGTCGATCTCAAGTGCGGAAAGTACAACGAAGTCAAGCTTATTAACAAGAGCACCCTTGTTTGCAGCATTTGCATACTCGCTGAGGTCTGTCTCATAGTGGTTCGGATTTGTTCCGATGTGGTTGATCGCCCCCATATCAAAGTCCTGGGTATCGCAGATCTTCTTGCAAAGTCCCTTATCCATAAGATCGCATACAGAAGAACTTGTTCCGCCTAAGGCGAAGCTCATGGTGATTCCCTTCTCTACCATGTACTGCTCGATGAAACGGTTTGCAGCAAGAGAAGGTCCGCCGACACCTGTCTGGAATGAGAATCCGTCTACGAAGTTCGGAGATGCTGCAATAACCTTTGCAACATTCTCAGCCATCATAAGCTCTCTCGGGTTATCAGTGATTCGTGCTTCCTTTGTTGTGATCTTCTTTGCATCACCAATATCATCAACTACTACAACACAGTCAACATCAATGCCCTTTACGGATGCCGGAACATTCGGAAAGTCAACAAGAGTATCCGTAATGATAACGGTATGATCAGCATAATGAGAATCATGGATACCGAATCCCATAGAACCGAAGTTGTTCTTTCCACCCTTACCGCTTGCGTTACCGCAGCAGTCTGAAGATGCAGCTGCAAGGAAAGCGATATCGATATGAACTTCACCTGCTTCTACCGCTCTCGGTCTTCCGCCGTGGCTTCGGATGATAGCCGGCTTATCAAGAGCACCGGAAGAAATAACTTCACCGATTCTTCCGCGAACACCGGATGTCTGTACACCGGTGATCTTCTTCTCTAAAATATAGTCTGCAATATTGTCCTGTGCGCTTCCGAGGGAAGTTGCTGCAACGGTAATGTCCTTCAGTCCCATATCCTCTACAAGAACCTTTGCAACCATAGCGCCTACATAGTCGCCGTCACGAAGCTCGGTATGGAATGAGAATGTCATGCCGTCATGTGCACCGCACTTCTCACATGCTTCACGGATGGATGCCACGATCTTGGAATCCTGCGGCTTTACATATCTTCTTGTTGTCGGAGAGTCTTTCTTTACATACTTTCCGTCCATATAATTCTTACCCTGGTATACTTCTTTTCCGTTAACCAGTAACTCATCAGGGATCTCTCTGTTTACTGCATTGATCATTTTATTTTCTCCTGTCTATCTGTACCGGATTCTTATGAACCCCCGCAATTGTCATTTCACTGAAAATTATTTTATAAGTCTCCGTGGTAAACACCGCATGCCTTTGCAAGATTGATAACACGTCTTGCATCCTCGAAGAACGGGATATCTACCATCTTACCGTCTACTGTGTAAACACCGACGCCGGAATCAACCTGCTCATCCCATGAGCGGCAAAGCTTTTCAGCATAAGCGATTTCCTTTTGTGTCGGAGCAAACGTTTCATGAACAAATGCAATCTGCTTCGGGCTTACGATGGACTTTCCGTCGAATCCCATCTTTCTGTTCTGAATTACCTCTGCCTTGAAGCCTTCCATATCGTCGATGTTCGGGAACATGGTATCGAAGCACTGTACACCGGCTGCTCTTGCTGCCATCAGCATCTGACCGCGGGCTACTAACATTTCGATTCCGCCTTCTTCGATACGAACATGCATGCTCTTTCTGAAGTCACCGCCGGAGATCGCACATCCGAACATTCTGTCGGAAGCTGTAACGATCTCGTAAGCATTCATGATACCCTTCGGGCTCTCAAGAGCTGCCATAAGAAGTGTTCTTCCTTCTTCTACACCGAATTCCTTTTCTGCTGCAAGTACATGCTCCTCAACAAGACGAACATCATCTGCGCTTTCGCACTTTGCGATTCGGATTCCGTCAGCACCTGCTGCAACAACACAGCGGATATCTTCTTCCCAGTGAGGTGTATCCAGGCCGTTGATTCGAACGATAACCTCTGTATCACCGTAGTCGATATTCTTTAATGCCTGGTAAAGAGAAAATCTTGCGGCATCCTTCTGGTTCTCAGCAACTGCATCCTCAAGATCAAGGATGATGCTGTCGGTACCGTAGATGTAAGCATCTTTGATGAGCGCCGGCTTCTGAGCGTTCATAAACATCATTGTTCTTCTTAATCTGTTCTTCTGTGGTGTAGGTCTTGTAATCATTATCTTACTGCTCCTCCCCAAGCGATATTCTTTGCTGATGCATCATTGCTTCTGTATACTGCACATTCAACTCTTGCCTTTAAGGTGCACTCTAAAGCACCCTTGTCTACAACTGAGATCTTTACGTTCTGAACATCAAGTTCTTCAAGCGTTTTTAAAACCGCTGCCTTGATCTGTCTTCCGTACTGGTTCATTACGGTGCTTTCGATCTCAACGTCGATTCCGTTATCAGAAGGTTCTACCGTTACCTGTGCATCACTGGACTCCAGTGTGCCTGCCATTGCTGTTTTCTCAATGATCATTTGTCTGTCTCCTTTTCTTTGTTGTTTATGAAAGTTCCTTTTGTTTTTTGTTTGTTATCTGTGTGGCTTAACCACTTGTTGACTATATTAAACACCCTGGGAGTCATTATGTAAAATTCAATAAAATCAGAGTTTTGCATTCCATTTAGGAATGTTAATATTATTGCTTTTTCCTCTTTTTCATCATATTATTAATCTAGTTATTAATATTTTAAACGTATTATATTGTTGTGCAGTGTTCTTTTTTCTGTATTCTAATCATTCCTGATTTTCATTATTATCAATGACATTAAGGAATGATTATAAATATATAAAGACTCCCGCACTCAATATGAAAAACTTATGATATTTAATGAAGAAAAATACGAGAAAGGACAGCAATGACAGAACGGGATTTTGAACTTCTTCTTACATTAGAAGAAACCAAAAACATTACCCATGCGGCAGATGCATTATTCGTAACCCAATCCTCCCTATCAAAGCGAATTGCAGCGATTGAGGAAGAACTGCAGATTACACTTCTGCTTCGATCCCGCCAGGGAATTCACTTTACACCGGAGGGGGAAGAAGTTCTTCACTATATAAAAAAAGCCTCCAAACAGCTGGAAGCCATGCGTGTCTCTTTAGATGCCGGAAGAGATTATGTATGCGGAACGTTAAATGCCGGCGTATCCATTAACTTTGCCATGTACCGGCTTCCGGATATTCTTGCAAAATACCGGGCACATTATCCGAAAGTAAATACCCGCATCAGTACAGACGCCAGCCGAAAGCTGTTCCTACAGATTTCAGAGGGCTCTCTGGATCTTGCAATTGTCAGGGGCGAATACGACTTTAAAGGAAATAAGATCCTGCTTTCCCGCGAAAATATATGTGCCATCACACCACCGTTTGCAGATGAAACCGAGATTCGAAACCTTCCGTATATCGGTCATAAAACAGACTCCGTTCAGGAACGTCAGATCTCACAGTGGTTCCATGAAAATAAAATGACCATGGATTCTTCCAATGGGCTCTTTGTCGACAGTATTTCCACCTGTGTGGATCTTGTAAAGCGCGGTGTTGGCTGGACAATTGTTCCGGAAGTCTGTCTGGACAATTTCACCGGAAGTATTCAGCCATTAAAATTTGCCAACGGAGAACCCCTGGTACGTTCCACATACCTTATGTACACCGATCAGGCTGCTTCCCTCCCTCAGGTGAAAGCATTTATTGAAACCGTACAGGAAAGTCTGCAGTAGTAAGAAAATCACACCGATCCACCCGAACCGATATGAAAGGAAATTATTATGTCTGAATACAGCATTTCGAAAATTTATTCCTCTGACAGACATTCCATGCAGCAGGTAGAGGAACTGTTAAACGCCGAAGGAATCCGAAAGGATGCAAACCTCGATTATACCTGTGGTATTTTTGATGATGATATGAATGTGATTGCTACAGGAAGCTGCTTCGGCAATACCCTGCGATGCATGGCGGTCAGCAGCGAGCATCAGGGAGAAGGGCTGATGAATACGATTGTTTCCCATCTGACTTCCGTGCAGTTTGAGCGTGGAAATTATCACATTTTTCTGTATACCAAGTGCAGCTCCTCAAAGTTTTTTAAAGATCTCGGATTTAATGAAATCGCCCGAATTGAAGATCAGGTCGTATTTATGGAGAACAAAAAAACCGGCTTTTCGGATTATCTGAAACATCTGGCAAAAACAAAGACAGACGGGGCAAAGATTGCCGCCCTTGTTATGAATGCAAATCCATTTACCCTCGGTCATCAGTATCTTGTGGAAAAAGCTGCTGCCGAAAATGATGTTGTTCATCTGTTCATGGTAAGCGAAGATGCCAGCCTTGTTCCGTACGCTGTTCGAAAGAATCTGATCATGGAGGGCGTTGCTCATCTGGATAACGTGATCTGTCACGACAGCGGCCCGTATATCATCAGCAATGCAACCTTTCCAAGCTATTTTCAAAAGGACAGCAATGCAGTGATCGAAAGTCATGCAAACCTTGATATTTCCGTATTCTGCAGAATTGCCGATTCTCTCGGGATCAACCGCAGGTATGTAGGAGAAGAACCGAACAGCGTGGTCACCGGACTGTATAATGAAATTATGCAAAGAGAGCTTCCAAAGCATGCGATCGAATGTATTGTCGTTCCCCGTAAGAGTGCAGCGAACGGCGAAGTAATCAGTGCTTCCACCGTTCGAAAAGCAATCCATGATGGTACTCTTGACACCATAAAGAACCTTGTGCCGGAAACAACATATCGCTACTTTGCAAGTGAAGAGGCTGCACCTGTGATCAAAAAGATACAGGCAAGTAATGACATAATTCACTATTAATAATAAAAACAGATCCACACAATGGATTGGAAAGGATGATTTCTATGCTGATTGGAGAAGAAGTTGCTATTATCGATATGATGGAACGAAGAGAGGCCCGTGTTTTTCAGCAGCAGGAATTTATTGATACGTATCAGGTTCCCGTTGTATCCTTTTGCTTAAATATCCCCGGACCGGTAAAGACAACACCTGCTCTTGCAAAACTTTTTGCTGACGGATATTCACAGATCAAAACCGTACTTTCTGTGCAGAAAATCGATATTCTTGCAGAAAATGAAGTTCATGAAAAAACAGGAGATGAAGCCCTGCTCTCCTGTAATGCTCCCGCACCTGTATTAAAAGATCTTATGACCGCCATTGAAGAAACACATCCTCTGGGTCGTTTGTTTGATATTGATATTATAGACATCAACGGAAAGAAGCTTTCCCGACCTTCTTTTCGTAAATGCCTGATCTGTGATAATCAGGCGCAGGAATGTGCCAGAGCAAGAACCCATACTGTTTCCGAAATTCAGGATAAAATTTCAGAAATGATTGAAATATATAATTCATAATATGTGCAAAGATCCGCAGAGTTCATCATTTGATGGGCTCTGTTTTTATATTCGAGAAACATCCCCCAACTATTGACATTCTCGATTATCGAGAATATATTTAAATTAGAAACTCGATTATCGAGAATGCAGGAAAGGAACCGCCTATGCCCCGCGCAAAATTTCAAACCTTAACCGAGCAAATGTTTTATGCACTGCTCTGCCTCCGCAAAGAATGCTACGGTATGGACATTTTAGACCGTGTACCTGCCATGACAGACGGCAGAGTCACCATTGGATCCGGCACCTTATATACACTTTTAGAGCAGTTTACGGATGCCGGCATGATCCGGGAAACGAAGGTGGAAGGCAGAAGACGCAGCTATATCATTACCGAGAAGGGGAATGAAGTATTGGAAAAAGAACGCCTGCGCCTGGAAGCCCAGCTGGCAGACTTTTACAAATTCACAGAGGAGGAAATGGAATCATGAGAAATATAAAGCATCAAATCGAACTGAACACCATGTACAATGCCTCCGCCATCAGTAAGCATCTGGAAGAAATGGCAAAAAAGGGCTGGATGCCTGTAAAAATGAATTCTCTGATCTGGACATATCAAAGAACAGAGCCGCAAGCCCTTCACTTTGCAGTAACCTATGACAAAAATGCAGCGGAATACGATCCTGCTCCCACTGACAGCCAGTTGGATTATTACGATTTTGCCGAGCATACCGGTTGGAAGCTTGCCGCAAGCTACGGTCAGATGCAGGTTTTCTATAACGAGCAGAAAGATCCGATTCCACTGGAAACCGAACCGGCAATGGAGATTGATTCCATTCATGAGGCAGCAAGGAAATCATATCTTCCGGGGCTTGCCATAATGCTGCTTTTTTCTATTCTTATGGTGTTGATGCAGATTTCTTCTATCGTGAATTATCCAATCATTTTTTGGTCACAGACAACAAGCATTGTAACCCTTTGTGCACTGCTGATGCTGCTTGTTCTGACATCGGTAGATCTGATTGTTTATTCCACATGGCATAACAAAGCTGTGCAGGATGCCGAACAAGGTATTTTCCTGCCGTTTCCGAATGTGGGTAGTTTCAACAGGATCGTGCTTGCTCTCGCAGCTGCTTTATTGATTTTCTGGATTACAAGTCTTCTTCGATACGGAAGCCTCTTTGATATTGCTCTTGCCTGCATTATTCTGTTTTACATGATTGTCCTTATTCTGATTTTTATCGGTGTCAGGGAAATATTAAAACGAATGAAAGTATCCGCAAAAGCAAATCGTATTGTCATATTTATTTTGTTTTTATATGTTAAGTCTTGGAGGAAGTCGAAATTGGATTGTTTGGAATTTGACGCCGTTCAGGAAAAAACAGATTCTGCAGGTTCCTTGTATGATGCAGATTCGATGCCCGTTACAATTGCTGATCTGAAGGGTGTCAGTACAGATGACTATCACTATGATATAACCGGCACTGAATCCGTACTTTTATCTGACAAATGGTATGATCAGTCCCCGAGTCAAAAAAATCCGAGCGGGGAAAATCTGCCGGGATGTTTCGGATTTTTCCATCCGCATCATTCAGGTAAAGGCACCTGTTTTGTATAACACCGTTATTCACTCTCTTTACACAGACTATAGTGAAGATGCTCAATTGTCCGGTACAGATGAAACTATATGGAGTGCAAACAGCGCTCTTTGCCTGCAGGATAAAACTACCGATGACGGCGAGGATTTCAATAAAAATCAGGATTTTATTTTATGCTATGATGATAAGATTGCGGCAGTCTCCGCTACCTGGGATCTGACGGATGAGCAAAAAGAAATGATTGGTGAGGCGCTTGCTTCATTTCGGTAACAGAGTGGGAAAACCGACGTATGAAGCCTTATCCCCCCACAAAAATGACATAACCATATATAAAAAGGTGGGGCGCATGTGTAATCACACATGTTTCCCACCTTGAATTCTTTATAATTCCCAATCTATGGTGGTGAATCAAGGTCAACCTTTAAATTGACCTCCTTCACTTAAATTAAAATTATCTATGATCTTTCTTCCCGCGAAGTGCCTTCTTCCGCTTCTCAAAATCAATCACGTTTTTACCGTCATCTTCTTTTTTCAACCCTTCACCACCGGTTGCGATGGAAATGGCATCGATCATTTCTTCCGGTACATCCAGCTCCTGCGCAAATTCCGTTTTGATCTCGCCGTCTCTTCTGCCAAGCTTTGCCCGATACTTCTGCAGTTCAAATTCCGCCTGCTCCCGAATCCAGAAACCAAGCATCCAGAACGCATACACAGAAAGCAGTGTGGATGCTGCCATATATAAAACTCTCTTTGAAGAAACCGAATATTGCGTATTAACAACCATGTTAATACTGTACACAAGAATCAAGATTCCGTATGCACTTTCAATCGCTGATGGATAGAATGCATTGTTTCTTACCCGTTCCATGCTCTTTTTCTTTTTCGCATTCCATAAACGATGCATGAGAATTATAAGCAAGATGTAGGCTGCCACTTCTGCAATTCTTGTGATTCGCGGTCGAAGGAAAGGCATAACTGCTGCATAACGGATATCGGCAATTACTACACCTGCGTTACCGATCATTGTAATAATGCATAAAGGAAGCTGCTTCCATCGCAGTAAAACAATTCCTGTCATCAGGCTGATGGCTGCTGCCGCAACATAATAAACAGGCCTTACATAAAAAGCTGCTGCTATCTGCAAAACTCCCAGAATCAGGAAAGCAATCGCCGCATTCTGCGACGGGTTTTTAAAAACTACACCGGTATCATATTCCTCTTCTATGGCAAGAATTTTAGAAATATTTAAGCTGCTTTGATACTCTTCCACTTCTTCTAAAAGAATACGATTCAGCCATTTATTGATCAGTATTCCTGCGATTGGCTGTAATATAAGCAGTGCCGCCAATGCACCGATTTCCAAATAAGCTCCCTGCGTATGATAATCCACTCCGTTATAAATGACACTGTGATAAACTTCACGCCATACTTCATATAAAGAAAAAACAGCACACATAATACTTAATATACCGGGCATCCATCGTACATTTTTTATTTCTACAACAGCATCCTTTGTTTCACTGTCAATGATCATATAGAACCATACAAGAAACGCAGCAGTCGGTGCCAAGCGAAAAACTTTTATATAAATATCATCTCCAAATATTACCGATACACAAAACCAATCTGCAAATAGCTGTAAAATACAAAGCATGGACCAAAGCTGTGACTTTCTTCCAAAAAGGAGAAGCACTGCTGCCACAACAGAAATTCCGGCTTCCGCAAGAAACCAGCGAGTTTCATCATCCACTCCCGCCAAATAGATAATATAGGATATTGCCGCTGCAAATATAATCAAAAGCAGCGCCGCGATCACACTTGAAACACTACGGCTGTTTTTGCTTTTATACTCCTCTTTCATACAAAAACATACTCCTTCAGTCTTCTCATTGCCTCCTCTAAGCGATCCTTTGGAAGTGCACAGTTTAAACGAATGGACATGTTCCCATGGAATTGTCTTCCGTCCTGATATGCAACTCCCACACGCCATGCGGCATCTAAAATTTCATCCAGTGATTTTCCATGTTCAGAAGCATATTCACTGACATCCATATAAAGCATGTATGTCCCCTGCGGTTTTGCTGTGCTGCAGCCCGGCAGCTGTTCGTTGATAAAGTTTGCTGCATTAGGTGCAGTTATCCTCAAGTACTTCGCGAAGCTCCGCTGTCCACTCACTTCCCTCCTCGCTGTACGCACCGATCAGGGCATGCATGGAAAGCACATTGATTTCGTTATAATGGAGGCTGGCTTCATACTTTCTAAGCTTCTCTCTTAAATTTTTATTTCGGATAATATGATAGCTTCCGATCAATCCTGCAAGATTAAAGGTTTTGGAAGGTGCATAAAAACCGATGGTTCTCTGTGCTGCATCTTCACTTACCATCTGGGTTGGAATATGCTTATATCCTTCAAATATAATATCGGACCAGATTTCATCACTGATCACGGTCACATCGTACTTTGCAAAAAGTTCCATTGCCTTTTCCAGTTCCCAGCGCTCCCAAACACGACCGGTGGGATTATGGGGTGAACAGAAAATAGCCATATGGATATCCTGTTCCTTTAAGCGGCGCTCCATATCTTCATAATCCATTCGCCAGATACCGGCTTCATCCTTTACAAGGGGACTGTAGGAAGGGTAACGGCCTAACTCCTTTAAATCTCCGATAAAGCCCACATATGCCGGGCTGTGGAGGAGAATTGTATCTCCCGGCTGCGTTAACAGATTCAGAACGGAACAGATGCCGCCGTGTACACCGTTCTCGTAGCCAATCTCTTCTTTGGTCAGATTTTCATAACCGTTTTGCTTTGTCTGCCAGTGGATAATGGCATCATAATACGCATCTGTCGGTACAAAATACCCAAACAGCGGATGCATGATACGATTTGCGATTGCCGAAGTTATTGCCGGGCATGTTGCAAAATTCATATCAGCAACCCACATGGGGATCTCGTCAAAACCTTCCTCTGCAGCCTTCGGTTCAATGCCCCATACAACGCCGCCAATGCTGTCGATTGCTACAGCATCCCTGCCATGTCTGTCAATATGTGAAGTAAAATCGTATTTCATAAAAACCCCGTTTCCGTTTATCACAACCCATTTCACGACTCAAATGCGTTTTTTTGTTGTGATAATATTTTCTGAACAAAAACATCTAACATTAAGTATAACAGATGTATGAGAAAAGCCCCAATAATTACAGCAAAAATATATATAAGGATTCCCCATCCTCTGCCGATCGAAGCATCAATATCATGAAAAACGGGCTGCGAGCTCAGATGATAGGGTGAAATATAAAACATGTCGCAGTCACCGTAAGGATGAAGGATTACGTTGATCACTTCTGCAATCGCACAAAATAAGAATAAGAGCTTAATACTTCCGATAAACCTTTTCGTTTCCTGTTTCCACACGGCTTTTATGCTATGACTGCTTTGGGCGATATGCCTATTTTGTTCGAAATGATTTTTTATATTTGACACATAAATGATCACGGCAATTGTGATCAGCAATACATGCCACACATAACCATGCAGCGTTAATAAAGAATGATCAGGATGTGTGAATCCATCCGGCACCATAAGTGCTGCAATTCCCCCAAGCATAGCAAAATTCTGAAGAAATGTATCAATCGCCTGTATCAGATTTTTCTTTCGTTTTCCTTTGATCAAAAAGAAACGAACAATGCAAAGATACATTGGCATGGAACATAGCTGAAAAGGAAAATACCAAACCCTGTAATGATGATCAAAAACGATCGTATATAAATACCACTGCTTCCAGATTTCGGACATCAGAAGAACACTCCCCAATATAAGGAGTGTTGCATCTGAGTATTTATCTCGATTACTGAATCGTTTATTTGTTTGTTCGTCCTTCTCCATTTTTAACTTCCGAATCCCACACACGCTCTATTTCTTTGATCAGATCCATATCGCAGGAATCTTATTTCGCATCTTCCATGTAATGCTCATTGGTTTGCTTCCCGTATGTTTTACATAATCAACCACTCCAAGCACAGAGTAACTGCAGGCATTTCCCCACTTGTCCTTTTTTTGATTCACCGATATACAACTTGTAAGTTATCTCTTACTAAATTCTTCTATCAATTGTTTATTAACTGTTATAATTTCCTCTCCTGTTGGCTGATTTGGTCCAAAAACATATTCATAATTGGATTTTTTTCTTTTATCTTGTTAACTCCATACGCAATACTATTCTCCGGAACATCTTTTGTTATAATCGCTCCAGCAGAAATTGTCACCGTCAACAAAATCTTTCAAGTGATATTATTATTTATTTTTCAGATTTCTTCAATTCCCAGACTCTTTAAATATTCATAAGTACCATCATAAAACTCTGGTAATCTTGTACTGTCCTCCCAGAAACCATTCAAATTTTTATGTTCATTTCCATTAGGAATACAAATAACCATTCCGGCTCTTGCTCTTGTTAATAATACTCGATAGGCATTCAGCATGTATTTCATTTGGTCTCGTTTGCCTTCTGTGTTACCAATCTGTTCGACCCACTTTGTCTGTCGATTAAATCTATAATAATGCCATGCTCCGTTTTCGTATCGAAAATCGGCATCCCATAATACACATGTGTAATCTAATTCTAATCCCTGCACTTGAATTTCTGTAGCTGCATCCTCTAAATAATTTGATGATCTCGTATCAATTTTATCTTCCAGAAACCAGTGAACCGCATTTGTATCATCTGAAGGAAGTACATGAATTCCCAATGGTTTATATCTGGCAGATTCTTTGGAAATCAAAACTCCGGTTCTCTCTGATCCTCGAACTTGATCATGTAACCACCGTTTTGCCCTTTCCAAATCTCTTGTTAATACAATCGGATACCGATTTTTTATTTCGTTGTAAAGAACACTTGCATTATCATCAATTGCCAATAATGAATGTACAAATGCGGATAGTTTTTCTGCTCTATAAGAACGTAGGGATACACCTAAATGCAATTCATTAGCATATGTAACATTCTTATTTTCTTTCAACAGTTCATTCACCTGACCTTCTGCATATTCAGGTTCTGTAAGCTGAGGGGAAATATATACTTTCCAATGTGTAAAAATTTCATTTAAGGACTTGATCCATTCTGATATTCCAGCTTCTCCTGTATTAATTTCCTGACCACCTCCAACAAGACACACGATGGTTGCCCAATCCTCTCTTTGATCCAGAGACCAGATTAAAAAGGATGCTTCAGACATCGGAAAATTCGGAACCTTTAATTTATTTCCGTATGTTCCACCACGTTTTAAATAATCTGCAAGCCGTTTGTGTGTCCAGGAACGTTGTGCCTCATCAAAGATTGCAACATGCTCTACTTCACCATATCCTGCATTCTGCATTTTCACCGCCTTTTCCGGATCAATTTCCAAAATGCCATTTTCTACAGGATTTTTTATTTTTGCAAGCATATTATCTCGATAGCGATGTATGATCTGAATAAATTTTCCAACCTCACGCCTTGAATCAGATAGCTTTTTCTTTTCTCCTCTTTCCTTGCATTTAGAATAATTGTCTTTAGCAAGTGCTTCATTTAAAACAGCAACCAGTGGGCCATTTCCGGATAAATAAACTGCGCCTTCATCTTCTACCGGAGTATCATAACCTTGATAGGTTTGCTTTACTGCTACATCCAGTCCAACTAATGTTTTTCCGGCTCCGGGAACCCCGGTAACAAAACAGATACTTTTTTCTTTATTCGTCTTACTTTGATTTATTACCTTTAAAATATAAGCAATTGTTTGATCTGTGGAAACCTGATCTGCTTCATGTCGTGTAATATCCTCAACAGAATGACTTTCATATAATGTTCTTGCAGCTTCAATAATCGTCGGTGTAGGCGCATAAGGACTAATGATCCAATTTTCATTAACTGCTGTTTCTGAAGGAAATCGATTCAACACTGCTTTTATTATTGACTGAATTCCATGTACTCCGGTCACCAATGGATTAATAACTTTATCATTATATATAGACATCTGAATTGCAGAAGATGCCTTTTTATATTTTGTAGCGATAAGAATAGGTACAATAATTTTGTCTTCACTGTATTTATGAAAATTCTTTAAATCCAATGCATAATCTAATACTTGGTCTATATCATTTTCCAAGATAACAGATTGTCCAACCTTAAATTCCAGACAAAAAAACAATGCCATACATCAATATGACAACATCAATTCGTTTACCCAATCGCGGAATATCATATTCAAAGATTATACGTCCGTTTGAATCCGACCACGGTAATAAAACTTCCTGTAATATTTCTATTTCACTAAGCCAAGCATCCCTGGTTGTTGTTAGTTCCTCTCCATGATATTTTTCACAGAGTTCACCAAATACAACTTTTGAATCTTCATGTAAAAATTGCTTCAACTCATTATTGTATAAACATCTTGTAGATTTTCCCATTACAAATACCTGCCGCCAATATTTCTTTCGATACTATATGATTATCACTAACTTTAAGTATTTCAAAATTCTACTATCTATTATAAAAATGATACAAGTCACTTGCAATATTTGTTCAAATGAGCACTTCCCTCTGTCTGTTATACCTGTTAATTTTCTTTGATCAGACAATCTTTTGTGATTTAAAGGATATTCTTAGAGATATCCGAGTTGCTCATGAAAAAGACATTACAACGGCCAATCCCGCACCGGATATGACCTACGATCTGGAAGCTCTCGTTGCTGAAATGAAAAAAGGACAGGCAAAAAGATACCATTGTACGTATACTTTAAATCTGTCTTTTCTTTCGCTTTAATTATTTTGATTTGGGATGTTCAAAATAATTTATATATTCACTTGACTATTCTTGGATATCTCAGCTATAATTCACTATAAGAAATGGGTTTTTTGCTGAGTAAAGTCATATGACTCCAAAGGGTTGCTCGTTTCTTTTTTTATGTCTATAATGTCATACAAATACATTTTTCCATTATTATCATGTCTTATAAGCATCGAAGCGTGAAAAATATTGAATCTCTTTATTTCTCCATCTTCGTCATATACCGGTAACCCAAACCTAGAATTATATCTATACCATCCTCTTTTTGCATTCCACTCGTGCTTTACATTTACATTTTCCCTATAATGTTTATCATTAGCAATCTCTATTAATTCCGGTATAGCCTGTGCTGCATTTGCTTTAGCCTTTGCTGCTGTTCCCTTTAGAGTTCGTGTATACACCGATCCTGTATATTCATCCGGGAGTTCTGTTCCTATATAAATTATATCCTTTGTCTCAGCTATGGAATAAAATTATCCGACATAGCGTTTTAAATATTGTTCCACATCTTTCCAATCAATCGACCTTCTTCCCTTAAAAATAATGTCTTCGATTATAGCTACCTTATGCCCATTCAAATCTGTTATTACGGTTACCTTTCTATCCATATTACCTCCTTGTCATTTTTGTTTAAATATAATCCTTATTTGTCAATTTCGTCAATATAATATATTTTATTGTCTCCTATTTACCGTCATGTTCTTCATGTGCTATTATTTATCTATATCAATCATCGAGGTACAAATCATGGCTTATAAAAATTTCAAAAAAACAGAAATCATTGACGAACTCGGTTCCGAACTTCGTCGAATCAGAAAAGAACGTAAAGTAACTCTTTCTACAGTAGCAGATATGCTTAATCAAAAAGGTTTTCATATTTCTTCA
>ADGC01003200.1_pt1 | contig 14875 bp, 13 predicted proteins | sample 268048 | NCBI WGS metagenome assembly ADGC01 (sample SAMN02954255, study PRJNA42359) | wallaby gut metagenome | biome: terrestrial; feature: wallaby; material: gut; isolation source: foregut contents of Macropus eugenii | host: Notamacropus eugenii | place: Australia
TGTTTTTGATCTCACATGTTCTGTTTTTCTGTATATATTGCGAAATATTCGGATAAGGATTCTCCATTTTGCTTCTTTTATCCAACCATGCTTTTGCATACTCAGCGTCTGATAATAAAATCGGTTTTGACATACTTTCCCTTGCCGGATGAAGATTCTCATGTAATACAAAGGCATGTGTTCCACTGTAAAGTTCCTGAAGTTGTTCCAACAGAGCAATTTCAAATTCGGCATAATCAAGAAACTGTTTTGCATAATCCCTTTGTGCTATCTGTTGCACCTGATTCCTATCCGCTTTTCTAAGATATGTTCTTTCATACGTTTTTCTGTTTTTCCGTAAGTTTTCACCGCTTTCCGTATGTATAACCGCCGCATTTCCTGTCATTTGAACCGGACTTACTTTACAATAGAAATATTGGTTGCCTTTCTTAAATATCTCTAACCGCCCCTCGACCGGTATCTCCAAAATACGTTTTGCTGCTTCAACTCCTTTTTGCAATTCATTCAATCGTGTTGTAACTTCCAGTGTATTCATTCTGCCCCCTAACTACACAATTACCTCGATGAACATTAACACTATTAGTATATCCATTCAGAAAAAAGTTTCCATCGTACATAATATCCAAAAGAACTTTTCTTATATCTTCAACAAAAAAGTTTTTTATTTTTGTTAAAACTGCTACGCATATTTTTTCTTGCATAACCCAAAACTCATTTTAATCGCCTATCCCTGCCGTCTTCTACAGAATTTCCTTTAAAAGCGTTTATTTTCCTTAAATTTTTTTGTGCAAAATCACAATATTATTTTGTTATATTACCATGCATTAAATTTCATTTCGTTTTCATTTACGCAAGAAATGCAGCGTTACGTCCGAATTACTGTTAATCTATTATTTCTGCATATATCACAGTAATTCTTTCACAAAAGCAAATCTCCATATTACCGTGTTTCTATTATATTTCAATATTTCACGGTAATTTATCAACACAGACAATATATCAAAATTACTGTATATCATCTTTGTTAAGTTATTTCACAGTAATATTTCTAACCATTTTATTATCTGCATTACTGTGACTCTTCTTATCATTTATATTTCACAGTAACCTTATAACAATATTAACCACAGATATTACTGTGAATGTGCCAATATCTGTTGTTCACCGGTAACTTTACTTTATTGCAAACCTGATTAAGTACCAATAGGCCTCGGCTCGGTCGCCCCGTTCTTGCTTTTGCTTCAAATACTTCACTTAAAAACGTATTAAAAAAACACACATTCAAAAACGCCCGGCGGGTAATCCCGCCGGGCGTCTTTCATTCGAGTATATAACCGTAAGCAATAAGTGATTAATAAGCGATCAATAATCCAACAATAATTGATCAATAAGTGATCAACAAGTGCTCAACAAGTGATTACTTGCTTGTATCTGTATTTCTGATCTTGTCTCTTACGCGAAGGATCATGGACGGGCTTACAGAGAGCTCATCGAATCCCATCTTAAGGAAGGTTTCGGTAAGAGTTGTATCTGCACCTAACTCACCGCAGATACCTACCCATGCGCCGCCGGCATGACCGTTGTCTACAACCATCTTTAACAGACGGAGAAGTGCCGGATGATGTGAATCATAGAAGGCGTCAAGCTTCGGGTTCTGACGGTCGATTGCCAGTGTGTACTGGGTCAGATCGTTAGTACCGATGGAGAAGAAGTCTACTTCCTTAGCAAGTTCATCGGACATCATGGCTGCAGCCGGTGTCTCGATCATGATACCCTGCTCAACATCGCCGTATGGTACGCCTGCTTCATCAAGTTCCTTCTTAACTTCTGCTACGATTTCCTTAATCTTATGTACTTCCTGAACAGAGATGATCATTGGATACATGATGGAGATCTTTCCATAGTAGCTTGCTCTGAACAGCGCACGAAGCTGTGTCTTAAAGATTTCCTGCTGTGTCAGGCAGATACGGATTGCTCTGTATCCAAGTGCCGGGTTTTCTTCCTTCGGAAGGTTGAAGTAATCTACCTGCTTATCAGCACCGATATCCAGTGTACGGATGATAACCTTCTTGCCTGCCATGTTCTCTGCTACTGTCTTATAAGCCTGGAACTGCTCTTCCTCTGTAGGGAAGTCTGCAGACTCAAGATACAGGAACTCGCTTCGGAAAAGACCGATACCGCCGGCATCGTTCTGAAGAACAGAAGCAACGTCGGAAACAGATCCGATATTTGCATAAAGGTTGATGGTCTTACCGTCAAGAGTAATGTTCTCCTTACCCTTTAACTCCTGAAGAAGTCTTGCCTTCTCCTCGTCCTCAGCCTTCTTCTTCTCATATTTTGCAATAACTTCGTCAGACGGATCTACATAAAGTGTTCCGTCATAACCATCAACAATTGCCATGTGGCCGTTCATGTCCTCGCTGTAATCTACACCGATAAGAGCCGGAATGTTCATGGTACGCGCAAGGATCGCGGTATGTGAGTTTGTTGATCCGTGACGTGTTACGAATGAAAGAACTAATGACTTGTCAAGCTGTACAGTCTCTGAAGGAGCAAGATCATCTGCAACGAGGATACACGGCTCACCTGCTGCAAGACCGCCCTGTGAAGCACCTGCCAGGCAGGAAACAACACGGTTGGAAACGTCGCGAACGTCTGCGGCTCTTTCCTTCATGTACTCGTCATCCATCTCAGCGAACATACGTGAGAAGTTGTCACCTGTGGTAGCTACAGCGTACTCAGCGTTAACTTCCTGTGTACGGATGATATTTTCAATAGAATCGATGTAGTCAAGATCCTCCAGCAGCATCTGATGAACATCGAAGATCGCAGCATTCGCCTCGCCGACTTCCTTAACAGCCTTGTCATGAAGGTCTGCTAACTGGCTCTGTGCTTCCTTGCTGGCAGCCTGATATCTTGCAACTTCTGCCTCAACATCGTCTACCTTTGTTCTCTTAACGACAACCTCTTCCTTGGAATATACGAAGATCTTACCGATGGCAATTCCTCCGAACACACTCTTTCCCTGTAATACTTCCATCATTTCCTCCTATCTATGATTCCTCATATGAAGTAACTCAGCGGCCCCTCTGCTTCTGCAGTTTTCCGCCGATTTCTTTCTCCTGCACACAACTGACAGGAAACTCATGTGAATATTATAACATATCCCCTATTTACACTCTACTCCGTTATTTTCAACAGAATACACATTGAAAATATGTGCAATTTGACGAGCCTTTTATTCGAACAAGTTTCCTTTCCTTTTACAAAAATCTATCTTTATTATTTCTTTACAGATTTTTTAGGCTAAATTTCACATTTTTCCAATATTATACGAAATTTATTAACAATTCTTGTCAACAAATCCCTTTTTTGCACCCGTATATCTAAAAGTGCCCCGCCTGTCATCAGCCAGGCAGGGCACTTTTATGTGTGTTAGTTAGTAATTAAAACGGATGAATCAACCCGTTTATTTTCATCAGGATGCCATTTTCCGGTCAATTCAATCTGTCATCACCGGACATCATTACATCTGATCTGCATCCTTCTTGATAAATCCAAGCATTACGCAGGTGATAATAGAACCAATTGCCCATGCTACGATGTACATCAGCGGATTTCCTACGGTTGCGAATACGAAGATACCACCGTGAGGAGCCATTAAGGTACATCCGAAGAGCGCAGAAAGACCGCCGGCTACTGCAGAACCAACCAGTGTACATGGAATTACGTGTGCCGGATCGGAAGCTGCGAACGGGATAGCACCCTCTGTAATGAAGGAAGCACCCATAACAAGGTTGGAAACCCATGTATCTCTCTCAGACTGTGTAAACTTCTTCGGGAAGAAGCGTGTTGCAAGAGCAATACCAACCGGAGGACACATACCGCCGACCATAACTGCTGCCATTGCAATGTAGCAAGCCTGAACATTTGCATCAGTAAGCTGAGCGCCTGCATTCATAAGAGAAGTAGCCTGCTCAAGCATTAATGTACCGTAAACGTACGCTGCCTTGTTGATCGGGCCGCCCATGTCGATGGCCATCATTCCGCCGAGTACAAGACCCATAACAACGAGAAGGTTTGCATTTGCAAGTGCAGAAAGCATGTTAGCAAGACCTGTGTTGATCAAAGCTACGAGCGGGTTGAAGATGAAGCACATCAGGATGGCGATGATTAAGATACCGCCTAACGGATAGATTAATGTAGGACGGATACCGTCAAGATCCTTCGGGAAGTTCTCGGTGATCTTCTTTAACCAGAGTACAACATAACCTGCAAGGAAACCGGCTACAATACCACCTAAGAAACCGGAAACCGTGTTACCGGAACCCTGGAATGCAAAGTTTGCGATAAATCTTGAGAAACCGCCAAGCTCAGCTGTGCTGCCGCCGGCTGTCCAGATATTGATGTAATCAGCTAAAACTGCGTTACCGCTTGAAGCAAGTAAACCACCGGCAAAACCAACAGCAAGACCCGGACGGTCAGCAATTGAGTAAGCAATGTAACCTGCAAGTACCGGAACCATCATGCCCATGGCAAGACCGCCGGCATACTTTAAGAATGCAGAAAGCGGAGTCATTACACCGAAGTTGCCGCCTGCAGTTGCACCATAGCCTGCAAGTGTATCAATAAGGAATGCAAGTGCAACCATGATACCGCCGCCGATAACGAACGGAAGCATATGAGATACACCGCTCATCAGGTGAGTGTAAATCTGATGTCCGACAGAACCCTTATCCTCTGTGGAAGCCTCTTCAGCAACACCGTTTGCCTCGTAGATAGCGCCTTCTCCGTTAGAAGCTCTTGTTACAAGTTCTTCTGCCTTAGAGATACCGTCTGCAACCTTGCACTCGATAAGATGCTTGCCTGCAAAACGTTCCATCGGAACCTTGATCTCGCAAGCGATGATAACACCGGCTGCCTCTTTGATATCTTCGTCTGTTAAGATATTCTTTGCACCGCCGGAACCACGGGTCTCAACCTTAACGGCAATACCTAACTTCTCGCCTGCCTTTTCGAGAGCCTCGGCTGCCATATAAGTATGAGCGATACCGGTCGGGCATGCTGTAACAGCAATAACCTTACCCTTGGAAGCGTCTACGTTCTTCTGAACCTTACCGCCTGCTTCCTCAGCTTCCTTTGCAGCTTCCTTAGCATCGATGATGGAAAGGAACTCTTCCGGAGTCTTTGCGTTAATGAGGGAAGCAACAAACTCCTCGTCCATTAACAGAGCAGAAAGACGGGCAAGAACCTCAAGATGAACGTTCTCCTTTGTGTTCGGAGCAGCGATCAAAAATACGATGTGTACCGGCTCATCATCCAGTGCCTCATAATCAACACCGTTCTTGATTACCATTGCTGCGAGACCCGGAGCCTTAACAGCATCTGACTTGCAGTGCGGGATTGCGATACCTTCACCGATACCGGTTGTTCCCTCTTCCTCACGGGCAAATACACCCTTGCGGTAAGTCTCCACATCGGCAATGTTGCCGCGCTTTACCATTAATTCCACCATCTGGTTAATGGTATCTTCCTTTGTGGTCGGAGCACCGTTTAAGTTAATGCTCTGAACCGAAAGTAAATCTTTTACTCTCATATTTACACCCTTTCTTTGTGCGCGGATTTCCGGGCCACCACAACCCTTTGGAAATCCAATATATCGGGCAGTCTCTCCTCTGCCCTGACTCCGGTTTTCACCGGGAGTTTTCCATATTCAGGTATGATTTGCATGCAAGCATGCACTCCGAAATTTATAATTTATATACAAGCGCAAATCATACTTTATCGACCAAGCTGCTTTAATAAAGCATCCACCTCAGGCTTTGTTGCAAGATTCTCAGAGAATGCGGATGCACTTCCTGTGCAGATTCCCTGATAGAATGCAGTCTCATAATCGCCGGTTGCAAGATAACCTGCTACGAATCCGGCTACCATGGAATCACCCGCTCCTACGGAGTTAACAATCTTGCCCTTCGGAGGCATGGTCTCGAAAACATCACCGTTTTCGGAGATCAGAAGTCCGCCGTCGCCTGCCATGGAGATCATAACGTTAACTGCACCCATCTCCTGCAGCTTCTTTGCATAAGGGATAACCTCTTCCTTTGTCTTCAGCTCTACGCCAAAGATTTCGCCAAGCTCGTGATTGTTTGGCTTAACAAGGAACGGATGATACTTTAATACATTTACAAGGAGGTCATTTGTTGCATCAACAACGATCTTAATACCCTTACCATCCAGATGTGCCATGATATCTTCGTAAGAAGAAGAAGGCATTACAGAAGGAATGCTTCCTGCAAGTACAAGAACATCACCCTCTTTTAAATGATCAAGCTGTGCATAAAGCTTTGCGATATCCTCGTCCTTGATGGCCGGTCCCTGACCGTTGATCTCGGATTCTTCGTCACTTCTGAGTTTTACATTGATACGGGACATGCCCTCGGAAACGCGGATGAAATCGCTCTGTACATTCTTTACCTGAAGAAGTCTTGCGATCTCGTCACCGGTAAAGCCTGCCATAAAGCCAAGAGCCGTGCTCTCAAAGCCAAGGTTCTGAAGAACCATGGAAACGTTGATGCCCTTACCGCCCGGGAACATGATCTCGCCGGTGGTACGGTTTACCTGACCTGTCTTAAAATGGTCAACGTCTACAATGTAATCGATGGATGGATTAAAAGTTACGGTATAAATCATTTTATTTCACCTCCATGATATTGGTATATGATTTATATTGCTTCGGGACGTCGTCTGCAGTGATCACAACAGCGGAGTCAAACTCGCCGAAGGACACCGGTGAAACCTGTCCGAATTTACTTCCGTCAGCCAGCACATAGGCTTCCTTGCAGGAGTTGAGTGCTGCTTTTTTTACCATGGCCTCCCGTACTTCCGGGGTGGTATAGCCATTGGTTCGGGTAATTCCGTTTACACCGAAGAACCCTTTTGTAAAATTATATTTTTCTGCAGAAAGCACTGCTTCCTCACCGACAATAGCTTCTGTGATACTCTTAAACTCACCGCCTAAAATGTAGCAGGTATAGCCTCTTTGTCCGAGCGCTCTTGCGTGTGTTATGGCATTGGTTACAAAGGTCACATCCGCAGCCTTTATATAGGAGATCATTTCCTCGGTAGTTGTTCCTGCATCGAGATATACAAAATCCCCCGGCACGATAAGGCCTGCCGCATATTTGGCAACCTTGATCTTGCTTTCGATATTCCGCTGCCTTCTGAACAGAACCTCGTCGTCATGATTTTCGAATGTGTTTTCTGTGGGGATGGCTCCGCCGTGTACCTTAATGAGCGCCCCCTCTGCGGCCAGGTTGTTTAAGTCTCTTCGAACAGTAGACTCGGAAGCTCCGAGGGCTACCATTAACTCTGCCGTGGTCACGCTGCCCTTTTGCTCCAGTGCCGCCAGAATCCTGCTGTAACGTTCCTCCGTCAGCATGGCTGTCACCACCTTTCAAAAACCGTCATTTTCGTTCAACTGATGATGTAATTATAAAAAATAAATAAACGATTTTCAAGCAAAAACCAGTCAGAAACCGTCAAAATCATTCACAAAATATCACCCTTTATTTTGGCGATATTTACCAATTGATTTTTGAAACATCAAAAAAACCTCCTTTTTCCGCCACTGCTGCCGAGGCGCAGTATATTGGAAAAAGGAGGTTTCTGTTTTGTTTTACTGTTTTGTTTTACTGTTTATTCCCTGTTTATTCGTAATCCACCTTCAGCAGGCACAGCCCCTTCGCCGGCGCCGTCGGTCCTGCAATGGAACGGTCACATGCCTCTAAAATCGGGATCACATCTTCCGGCTCCATCTTATGCTTACCTACCTCAAGAAGAGTTCCGGTAAGGATACGCACCATGTTCTGCAAGAAACCTGTTCCATGGAAGGTCAGATACACGTAACCTTTCGCTCTTCGGATTTCGATGGAATCCACAGTACGCACGGTGGATTTTTTCATATGAGAATTTCCGCAGAAGCTCTTGAAGTCATGCTCACCGATGAGATAATCGGCCGCCTTCTGCATGGCTTCCACATCCACTTCCTGATCCAGGTAAGTGTAGTATTTGCGGTTAAATACCGGTCGTACCGGTCCGTCATAACAGGTATACTGGTAGGTTTTGCCGATGGCCTTGTATCGGGCATGGAATCTTGGAGACGCCTTTCTGACACTGCGGATGGCGATATCATCCGGGAGATATCGGTTCATATAGTCTCGGATTTCTTCCTCTCCCATTTTTGTCTTCAGTTCTACGGAGGCAACCATGCCTCTGGCATGCACCCCTGCATCCGTTCTTCCGGCGCCGATTACCTTTATGGGACAGTTTGGATCCATAAAGTCTCTCGGCGTCATTTTCATATCGAGCATTCTTGCAAGTACAGTCTCTATTTTCCCCTGCACGGTTTCCTGTCCCGGCTGGTGCTGCCAGCCGCTGTAGCGGGTTCCGTCGTAGGCAATCTTTAATTTGAAATTTGGCATGTTATATTCCTTCCTGTGTTGTTGATTATTGTTTATCCTGCAAGCTTTTTTGAGCTGTTTTATCAAGCAAATATATTACTCATCTTACCATACACCGGGCATTTCGAGTATGAAAATCAAGAAAGCTTCCTAGTAATATTGCCAATAATATTTCTCCAGCGTGCCCACGGCAATATTCTTTCAGCAATGGACGGCACTGAAACCACACACTTCATGTGAATCATATCAATTTTGATATTTTACATGAATTTTAACAATACTTTACGCAAAGAAATTCCTGTGAATCGGCCATTTTGGCCTATTTCACAGGAACTCAGTCGTTAAAACTCATATAGAAATTGATGTGAACAGCAGTTTTTCTCTTCATTCACATGACTCTTTCCGATTCCGGCTCAAAATCAGAGTTTTTTAATTTCTCTAACATTCGCCATTATGCTCCGCTGCTATTCTTAGCCCTCATCCTCATCCTCATCTTCATCCATATCCCGTAATGAGGAAATCACATTTCTTGCCACTTCCACCTTCGGAAGGCAAAAGTCCATTGCCTCTCTTTCCAGATACTTATGGGCATCTTCCTCTGTCATATGCCGCTTCTCAATGAGCAGGCATTTTGCCTGGGTGATCACTCCCATGTCATTTAACCTTGTACGAAGCCGCCGGTTTTCATCCACAAGCTTTGCCACCTTTTTCTGGGTGAAACTCAGCATGTTCACCGCTTCAAAAAGATTTCTTTTTGTGATGGGCTTTGCCAGGATCAATATTCCGGTATCATTTGTCTGATATCGGATATGACTGTAATCCTCTGCAGGAACGATCAAAAAGATTTCCAGTTCCGGATGATGGGCAGCAATGGCTGCTGCCGCCTCTACTCCGGATTCGTCCGGCATGGGCACATACAAAATGAGCATGCTGTCCCTGCCCTGTGCAAGCATCTGTTTTGTCATGGCAATGGATGTGGCGTGTCTTGTTTTTCCAAATTCCGCTCCCACGATCTTGGCTATGGCTTCATACGCTTTTGTCGTGGAGGCGGCGATCAAAATGCTGCCTCTGCCTGAAAGCTTTGCCATAGATTATCCTTCCTCATCCATCCGCGTGATATCGCAATAGGCATCGATGATCTGCTGCGGAAGATGCTCTGCTATAAACTGACTGTCCCTTGCACACTGGATTGCTTCCTCGATCCGTTCCGGAAGATGCTGCAACTGTCCCGTCACATCGCTGCCGGCGTGGTACAGATTTTCCTCCACCGGAGCCCCCGGATCCATGGATTGTTTGATTCCCTCAAGTCCGGCATATATGATCAATGCAAATGCAAGATACTGGTTTGCCGTCGGATCCGGTGAACGAAGCTCCATTCTCTTCACATTAGAAGAGGATGCCGGAATACGAATGAGCTGTGAACGGTTTTCGGCAGACCAGCTGATATAACGAGGTGCCTCCTGTCGTCCCAAACGGTCATAAGAGCTTCTCATCGGATTTAAGAAAAGCGACATATCACGAATGTAATGAAGCACACCGCCCATAAATTCGTGCAGATGATCCAGTCCGTCATCACTTCGAACGGAAATATTGATATGCATACCATTGCCCGGCTGATTCTGCAGCGGTTTTGGTGAGAAGTCTGCCCATGTGCCGTTGGATTCGGCAATACTCTTTACCGCCCACTTGAAGGTTGCGGTATTATCTGCCGTTGTCATCGGATCACTGTACTTGAAATCCACTTCGTTTTGTCCCGGTCCCTGCTCATGATGCGAAGCCTCCGGTGTGATTCCCATATCCAAAAGGGTAAAGCAAATCTCGCGGCGGATATTGTCTCCCTTATCTTCCGGGTCAACATCCATATAGCCGGCATGATCTAACGGCTCCTTTGTAGGATTACCCTTTTCATCCTGCTTAAATACATAAAATTCCACTTCCGGTCCAAACTACACATGAATGCCCATCTTCTTTGCTTCCCGCATGGCCTTCCGTAAAATATAGCGGCTGTCGCAGGGGTGGGCGCTTCCATCCGGGCGGATTACATTGCAGAACATTCTTGTTACGCGGCCGTCAATGGGACGCCACGGAACAATAGATACGGTGGAAAGATCCGGTTTTAGGAACAGATCACTTCTTACATCGGAAGCAAAGCCGCGCACGGCAGCACCATCAATGGAAATACCTTCGTTTACCGCCCGGGAAAGCTCCTGGGGCATGATTGCAATATTCTTCTGTTTTCCAAAGGCATCAAAGAATGTTAAACGTATAAACTTAACATTCTCCTCCTCCATAAATTCATAAATTTCTTCAAAATCAGCCATGGGGTCACCTCCTGCTGTTGTAGTTACAGCCTCCGTACCGGAAGCATTGCAGTTGTTTTTATTATAAACGGGTCATCTTTTACCGTCTATGCATTTTCCACCTAAGCATGGAATCATTTTCCGTGCAGCTTTGAAAAATCATTCGCTGAATTTCCTCTTTATACGCCAACGCTGCTTTTACCAATCCTGCAAACAGCGGATGTGCCGCATTCGGGCGGGACTTGAATTCCGGATGCGCCTGGGTAGCAAGGTAATGACGAATGATCTCTAATCACGACCGATCAGTTCTACAACAGTCACCAACCAGATGATAAAAAGGACATTTTCATGACGAACTGCTCGAACTGAGTGAAGAAATGTCCTTTTCATCATTCTGCGCATCCCCTCGGAAAACTCAATCCCGGATCTGCTCCTCTTCATACGCCAGCGCTGCCTTTACCAATCCGGCAAACAGCGGATGGGCCGCATTCGGACGTGACTTAAATTCCGGATGGGCCTGGGTTGCAAGATAATACGGATGATCTGTGATCTCCACGGTTTCTACGATATGGCCGTCCGGAGATACACCGGAAATCTTCATTCCTGCCTGCTCAAACTGTGTCCGGTATTCGTTATTTACTTCATATCTGTGACGATGACGCTCGGAAATATCACAGGTGCCGTACAGCGCGGCGATCTTTGTTCCTTCTGCAAGATGACATGGATATGCACCGAGACGCATGGTGCCGCCAAGATCGGTAACATCCTTCTGCTCCGGCATTAAATCAATGACCGGATGCGCGGTATTCGGATCCAGCTCGGAAGAGTTTGCATCAGAAAAACCAAGCACATTTCTTGCAAAACTTACCATGGCCATCTGCATGCCAAGGCAGATGCCGAGATACGGAATGTTATTGATTCTTGCATAGTCAGCTGCCTGGATCATACCCTCCGTTCCTCTGTTTCCGAAGCCGCCCGGGATGATCACACCGTCAACATCGGCAAGTGCCTTTGCCGCGCCGACCTTCTCTAATTCTTCGGAATCTACCCAGCGGATATTGACCTTTGCATCGTTTGCAATACCGCCGTGGTGCAGTGCTTCCACAACAGAAAGGTACGCATCATGAAGCTCTGTATATTTTCCGACCAGAGCAATCTCAGCTTCCTTAGCCGGATGTTTAATGGTTTCCACCATCTTCTTCCAGTCTGCAAGATCCGGTTCCGGGCACGGCAGATCCAGACACTCACATACAGCCTGGGCAAGATGCTCATCCTCCATCATAAGGGGAACTTCATAGATTGAAGAGGCATTCAGGTTTTCCAGTACATGGCTGGACGGAACATTGCAGAACAGCGCAATCTTATCACGAAGATTCTGCGGAACCTCCATGCCGCAGCGGCACACGATAACATCTGCCTTAATTCCAAGCTGCTGCAGCAAACGTACGGAAGCCTGGGTTGGCTTTGACTTTAATTCCTCAGAACCATACAGATACGGAATTAAGGTTACATGGATCATGCAGGCGTTTTTCGGTCCCTGTTCCTGCATAAACTGACGGATTGCCTCATAGAAGGCCTGTGATTCGATATCACCGACGGTGCCGCCCACCTCGATGATGGCAATGGTATCGTCGTCTTCGCTCTTCGGTGTATAGAAACGACTCTTGATCTCATTTGTGATATGAGGAACTACCTGCACGGTGCCGCCGCCGTAATCTCCGTGGCGCTCCTTGGTCATAACACTCCAGTACACCTTTCCGCTGGTAACGTTGGATTTGTTGTTGAGGTTTTCATCAATGAATCGCTCGTAGTGACCAAGGTCAAGATCGGTTTCCGTGCCGTCATCCGTTACAAACACCTCGCCGTGCTGGATCGGGTTCATGGTACCCGGATCTACATTTAAATAAGGGTCAAACTTCTGCATGGTGACAGAATATCCTCTTGCCTTTAACAGTCGTCCGAGGGATGCTGCCGTAATTCCCTTGCCGAGACCGGATACAACGCCTCCTGTTACAAATACATACTTTACCATCTGTGCCTTCCTTCCTGCTGGCTGACTATGCGCCTGTCTGTGTACCGCTCGCGACTTCGCCGCTCGCTGATCAGTAGTCGCTGAAACATAAAGAAGTGACAATGACCCCGTTGACTCAACTTTCGAATCAACGTGACGCCATTGCCACCTTCGTTTTTCTGATATAAAAATACGGAATTACATACTACAAATTGATGCAGAATGCAAAGGTTTTTTATGAAAAGGATGAGCTGTTGCTTTCCTTTTTTCAGCACTTTATAAATAACCAACATTCGCTGTAAAGCAGCCATTGGTTAACGAGAAAGGAACGCATTGTGAATACCGGTATATCCGATCAGGAAGATCTTACAAACGAGTTTATCATTGGCGGAATCATGAAACAAGCCTATAAGGTCTTTGATGGTATGAACGAGACAATCTGGCTTGAGATGCTCCGTTCCCGCAGCGATATGTCTCACATTTATGATGGAAACGCTGCGCGAAATCTGGTCAACAGCATCATCACCTCCTACATCCCGGAATTTCTTCGTCTGCAGAAGTCAAAGTTATTCTTAAACTTTACTACACTCGAAAAATGCTATGCATTTTTCTCGTTAACCAATGGCTGCTACGCAGCTTATCAGTGGTGGCTTGGACCACCACTGATACAAGAATGTTGCCCACCGCTTAACGCTTCGCGTTTGAAGCGGGGGACATTCTTGCATTGGTTATATTGAAGAGAAATATTCTGAAGTTTTGGATGAAATATAATGTTAAAAGGCAGAGCGGATTGATGATCAATCCGCCCTGTCCTCCTGCTTTTGTACTTTGTTCTTTCTGTACTCTCCCGGCGTACATCCATACCTTTCCCGGAAGGTTTTTGTAAAGTAACTCACATCATTAAACCCGCAGTCCAGCGCAATATCTCTTGCAGTCATATTCGTATTTTCCAGCAGGTCGGCTGCCTTACGGATCCGATACTGCTTTACATACTGCATGGGAGACACGCCCAATGTCTTTTTAAAGCAGCGCAGACATGCACTGGTACTGACCGATACTGTATCCGAAATATCCTGCAGGGTAATTTCATCTTTATAATGCGCTTCGATATAGTCCAGCATTTTTCGGATCCGGTCCGCCTCTTCCAGCTCCTGGGCAGAAAGCTTTGTTTCTGTAAAATCGCAGTTTTCCACAATGATCCGCATCGCTTTTGAAATATGATACCGGATCTCATTTTCAAAATCCTCCGGTTCATTTTTCATATCCTGCCATGCAGCCTCAAATTCCGAAAGCACCCGGACTTCCCATTCAACTTCCTGCCGCAGTATCAGATAGCGCAGCCCTTCATCCAGGAGCAGCGGCTGAACAAGCTGCTGCCAAAATACACTTTCCGTATTTCCCCCAACCAGGCGCTGATGAAACACCGCCGAATGAAGCCGTCCGTTCCCGACAGCACCGTGCAGTGCCCTTGTGTTAATAAAAATACCGTCTCCTGTTTTCAGCGGTATCTTTCGATTTTCCAAAAGAAATTCCGCTTCCTTTTCCGAAACGATTGCAAATTCCCATTCATCATGCCAATGCCAGGGCACATCCATTTTTGAAAGATCATCGTGATACGCAGCGATGGGAAATGCCAGGCTTCCGTGCTCCGCCAGTTCCCTGTCGTGAACATCGGTCAGTGATCCGCAGGCCGATAATGCCATATTTTCCTCCTTTTGACGATTTTGTTATATATTTGCACCTTTTTTCTTATATTTTGGTTTTTTACATGATGATATAATCATAACAGTCAAACAGGAGGAAAACAACATGACACATTTACTTTTGATCATTATATATTTAGCATTTATCAGCCTTGGGCTTCCGGATTCTCTTTTGGGAAGTGCCTGGCCGTCCATGTACCAGGAGCTGAACGTACCGCTTTCCTATGCAGGCATTATTTCCATGATCATTGCTGCCGGAACTATTTTTTCCAGTCTGCAAAGCGACCGGCTGACTTACAAATTCGGAACCGGAAAGGTAACTGCCGCAAGTGTGCTGACCACTGCAGTTGCGCTGTTCGGTTTCTCCGTTTCTCATTCCTTTATCGCACTTTGTCTTTGGGC
>ADGC01007786.1_pt1 | contig 14860 bp, 12 predicted proteins | sample 268048 | NCBI WGS metagenome assembly ADGC01 (sample SAMN02954255, study PRJNA42359) | wallaby gut metagenome | biome: terrestrial; feature: wallaby; material: gut; isolation source: foregut contents of Macropus eugenii | host: Notamacropus eugenii | place: Australia
GTTTTTTATGATTCTTCTTTTAGGCCGGCCCATTGGTCTGCGGGGAATTTTATTTCAGTGCTTGTGATATTCCCCTGTCTCTTCATTCAATCGAAGGAATACTTCCCTCTCTTCCTCTGTAAACCCTTTCAAACTGCATTTGTTCAAAGTCGTTCATGACAAACAGAATTTCATCCATAATCTTGTTGGCATCTTCTGTCAGCACATAGGCTTTCATTACACCGCGAATCCGGTTTTCCTTCGTTTCATCTGAAACCGCTTCTTCCAAACTATCTTCCTCCAAGCGATTGAAAAAATTCAGTAACACCTCAGGTACAAGAGAAGAATCCTTCAACTCGATCAGTCCCTCAAAACGAAGCTTTCGTATGGATGCCGAAAGGCGGGACAATGAGGTATTTAAAATTTCTGCAGCTTCTTCTCCTGTTAGAGGATTTCCGTTATCACTGCTCTTGCTCAGGAAATACAAAAGTTTCACATCATCTTCAGACAGGTGATTTCGATAAGCAACTACTTCAAACTGTCTTTCATAGAGTTTCTTTTCTCTGTACAGCTCATAGAAAATTCCCTCTCCGTCAGCTGCCGCTTCACTAATGCCGGTACGCTCTTCTCCAAGCTTATATGTGTTAGGGAATACAGATGGCAGCATACTGCCATCCCTTGCCATATCCACAAAATAACGGTAAACCTGCAGCCTGCGTTTTTCATATTCTTCCGCTCCGAAAACGCTTTGACAGAACGCAGAATAATGTTTGAACACGATCTGTTTTGTTGTTACTGTTTTGCTTACGCTCATCCCCTGACTTACAAGAGAACCCTCGGTTTTTACGTAGTAATAAACCGGGACCTTGAGCACAAATATATTTTTGCAATGCCCAAAGTAATCAAGATTGAAAATAAAGTCCTCACACCAGCTGATGTTTTCGTCCATATGGATATTGAATTCCCGGATAACGGACCGCCTGAAAAACTTATTCCATAATACACCGTAGTAGAAGTCTGCCGGCCTTGCGATCAGCTCCCCGGTAAATTCCGGCAGTGTCATCAATCCATCCGTTTCAATCGCCCCTTTGACAGCAACATTTTCCCCATTAACGCGATAGAAATCGCTGATGACCATATCTGCATTATTATTTTCCATGGCATGGACAAATAGCTCTGTTGCATTTTCTGTAATCCAGTCATCCGCATCTAAAAACTGAATATACTCACCCTTTGCAAGCTTTAACCCCTGATTTCTTGTATCGGAAACACCGCTGTTTTCTTTATGTATGACTCTTACCCTGTCATCCGCCGCAGCTGCTCTGTCACAGATTTCTCCGGATGAATCCTTACTTCCGTCATCCATTAACAGCAATTCAAAATCCTTATAGGATTGTTTTAAAATGCTTTGAATACACCGATCTACATATTTTTCGGCATTATAGATTGGCACGATGATACTTACTTTTGGCATAAAATTCCTCTCTCTGTTATTTGAACGACTCCCATTTATTTACTCACCGTGCTTCATATAAAAATAGCGTGCTGCACCAATAATATTCGGCTCTGCTACATAATAACAAGGCACTACGTCAGGCTTAACCGGTCTTACATCCGCATATGTACTTAAAATTCGTTCCACCTCTGAACGAATATCTTCGACCACTCTCTTCTGTCGTGTAATACCACCGCCAACCGCAATCTTTTCCGGAGCATAAATCGTCTGAAGATTTAATACCGACATTGCAAGAGCCCGAATACATTCATTATAAATTTCCGTAACATCCGCATCGCCTTCTTCTAACCACGCAAACATCTGTCGGCCATCTGCTTTAATATCTTTTACATTTTCCCATGCGGGTGTTTGGGGATGTACTTTTCGATATGACGCATCTGTAGCGTGGAGCAGCGGGGCGGAATCCTGAACATCCAGATTCAGGTTTTTCTTCAGACACATTTTATATGTCATACCAAACATTCCACTGGCAAAGGAAAGCGTATCCTCAAGTCCATGCCCTTCATTTTTCACCTGGATAAAGGAAAATTCACCGGCACCGTAATCCTTACCGAAATGGACTTTTCCGTCCTTGATAATACCACCGGCAATGGCAGTACCGATGATCAGCACAATTCCATCATTACATCCGTTTAAGGCGCCGCCCCAGGTTTCTGCCAGCGCACCGCTTTTTCCATCATTTAAAACAGTTGCCGGAACATGACATTTCTCAGAAAAAAGTTCCGGAATGTTACAGCCCCAGAGATTCGTGTAAGCACCGGACCCCATCAGCGTTCCTTCCTCGTCAACAAATCCCGGCAGGCTGACAGCAATTCCTTCTACCGGTTCGCCACAGTCATCAAATATTTTTTTCACAAGATCCGCAGCCTGCTCTTTTGTTTCCAAAGGAGCCGGATAGGAATTTACTTCACCCATTTTCCCTTCATCGCTGACTACTGCAAACTTTACACTGCTTCCTCCAAAATCTAAAGATAATACACTCATACACGCACCTCTAAAATCCCAAAAAATAAAGTCTTATATATCTTTTTAGTATACGATCTAACACTGCATACCGGATATTACACAATATACTTTTTGAAGAAATCACATTCTTCCTTATTACATACCGCAGCTTCTTTAAGTTTCATATTGCAGTGAAAAACATGCCCTAATTGATGATTGGCATCTCCGTAAAAATGAAACTCATGAGGAACCTGTTTTTCCAAAAGCTTTGTCGCAAGCACCGGAGCCTGTGGTGTCAGAAAATCTCCGGTACAGGTCATGAAAAATACCGGTGGATATTTTTCTGTGATATGTTCCACGGCACTGATTCGCTTCTGCTCTTCCTTGGTTCCCTTTTCCGGAAGATAATCCGCCATGAGCATTTTTGTCATATCATTTGCACCGTCCAGCTTTATTTCGTACTGACCGCAGTTTAAAGCGATAGCTCTCGGAACAAAACCTTCCACTGCCTCAAAAGAATACTTTTCGGTGTATTCTGCTGCATATTCAGGATTCGTGCAGATTGCCGTATATAATGCAAGCTGATGAGCTCCGGCGGAATCACCGACGCAGAAGATATTGGCTGTATCCAGCTTATATTCTTCCTGATGATCAAAGATCCAGGAAATCACATTATTCAGATCTTCCAGGGGAGCCGGAAATTTAAATTCCGGTGCCAGACGATAGGTAAAGTTCACAACTGCAAATCCATGCTGTGCAAGGCTCATGCAGTAATACTGATAGCGCTCTTTATCACCGTAAACCCAGCCGCCTCCGTGAACACTGATGATCACCGGCAGCTGTTGTCCGGCAGATGCCTTTGGACGGTATACATCAAGTACGTTCCAAGTTTCATCCGGTCCGTAGGAAATGTCATCGAACCTCTCGATATCATCCGGAGTAGTAAGGCCGGCATCGCGAATGTCATCACCTTCTTTAAATCGCATTCTGATCATGTCGCTCATCTGAGACATACTGCTTCTTCCTCCTCTCATCTGTAATCTACGCTTAATCCTCCAGCAAAGCCCATGCCCTGTTTACCACACGTTTTGTGCTGCCCATAACGATATCCTCATCCTCATCATTTTGCGGTGTAACTTCCATGGAAAGAACAAGGGGCTCATCCTTACGGAAAAATCCTTCATCCTTTAAAACAGTAAAGAAATCCAACAGCTCTTCGGTGTCATTTGCACTGTTTGGATAACCAAATCTCGGATGCTTATCACCATATCCGTCACATCCCGGTGTTACGACTGCATTTCCGAAATGCAGATGTGTGATGTACGGACGAAGGGTTTGGATCACAAAACGGCTTGTCTCGTAGGTTGTCGGGAAATGAGACAGATCGACTAAGATTCCAAAGTTATGATGTGTTGTTCTCATATCAGCAGCAAACCGCGCTGCCAATGGCGCAGGTCCGATCAGAGCAGCCTTATCCATATCAAAATCAAAGGCTTCCAACTCCACCATCATATTTTTTGTTTTTGCATAATCACAGAGATTTCGCGTTGTCTTTAAGAGTTGTGCGTAAGCTTCTTCTTTTGTATCTTCCTGCCATTTTCCTGCAAGAAATGCAATTCCCTTTGCTCCTAAATATTCCGCCTCATCGATAGCTTCCATTAAGGTTTTCTCTGCAGCCTTTCTCCCATCCTCATTCAGATCATTCGGATTGAGCTTTGGTCCTAAGAGTCTTGGCTGTGCTCCGTAACATACGGTAAGGTGTGACTGTTCCAACAGCTTTTTGACAGCTTCTTTTTCCTCATCGTCCTTACACTGTGTGATCTCAATGGCATCAAAAAAATCATCTGATGCAATTTTTTTGATGGATTCAAGTACACCGGTTTTCGGATATGACATCCACCGGATCGTTCCTACTTTAAAATACTTATGAATGGAATCTCTCATTTTCCTTTCTCCTCTCTTTCATCTGCAGTACCGGTCGGTGTCTGTCGTTGTCTTCCGGCTTCTGCCGAATAAATCCTCACCGGCAGCCATTGTTCATCATGAAATACTCACTGTACCCGGTAATGCCCACAATATCATCCCTGCTCTCTAAAATATCCTGCTCATATGCACGCTGCCATGGATCATTATGATGGATCACATAACAGACTCCGTTTTTGTTTCTTCTGTCTGCCCTTCGGATCCCAAAAAGGCATCATCCGAGCGTTTCACCGAGGTGTGCTGATCTACTCCCAGCCTTTGCATACATCACACCACCCCGCTGCTTCGGAAGCCTGCTCCAGTTCCTTGATTGTAAATGCTGCAGAAGTAAAATCATCTCCTGCTGCCGGGTGCACTACTTCAAATCGTTTCATGGAAACATCCAGCCACACCGGTACACCTTCTTTGATTGCAAAGGGACATACCCCGCCCGGTTCGTGACCGATCAGATCATTGACCTGATCTCTCGGCACCATATGGGGCTTTGTGTGAAACTGTCCCTTAAACTTAGAACTGTTCACCCTTGCATCTCCTGCCATTACTACAATGACCGGTTTTTCATCTACTATAAAGGACAGCGTTTTTGCGATTTCAGCTTCGCTGCATCCGATCTGCTGTGCGGCATGTTCTACGGTATCAATGGTTCCTTCATGAACGGTGATATGATCACCGAATCCTTTTTCTTTTAAATATGCGATTGCTTTTTCTGCTGACATTGCGGTTGTTAACTCCGATCTTTTTCTTTCCATTTTACCGCTTTACGTATGGTACTGCAAAGTTTCCGGAATATCAAAGTGACAAATAGTCACCAGAGGCTCAATTCCGTACTTCTTACACTCGTCAAATACATCGCCGAGTGCTACCGGGAAACGATCTGCACCGAACGGCACAAGATCTACACTGGCCAGTCCCTTGCCGCCTTCATTGTAAGCTCCTTCATACTGATTTGCCGCAGTCGCTCCGCCCCATAAGAAGTCTTTGTTCATTTAACACCTCACATATATAAAATTGGTCATCTTCGATTTCCAATATAGTTTTCAGTGGATTGCCTTATCTAACAACTGCTTTTGTCATTTCAGCTGATCCGCCATGATCTGTCCCTGATGGATTGGAAAGATCAGACTTTCATATTTTCTGCTTTCTTCTACATCCCAGATACGGTTCTGATAATAACAGAATCGCACACCGTCCTTTTCATACTGACGGTCAAACATGCCGTCCGGTGTCAGCTTACGAAGCAGACAGAAACACACCTTATCATCATTCATTTCCAATGCCTTTTTATATCCGGCATCCACCAGCGGCTGATAGAATGCATCCAGATTCGGACTTCTTCTTTCATGCACCGGCTTTCCGTCCTTCTCTGTGATCGGCGACTGCAGATCCATGCTGGGAACATAAAATTCCTCTCCGGCATCCGGATGACCGTTCATGATATATTCCGCCATTTCCAGATATTTTTCCACAAAGGAAGCTTCGTGGATTCCGTTGCCGGCAGCCAGGGTATCATAAGCATCACGGAAGGATTCCCATCGGCGCAGATTCCGATAGCTATGTTCCACACTGATACGGCTGTCAAAAAAGTTTCCGTTCAGTTCATCACCGCAAAACAGAATCCGACTCTTTCTATCCAAAAACTGCAGGGATCCCGGGCAGTGCTCATCAATGGCATATACCTCTAAGGGACGTCCCTTCAGATTGATCACATCGCCATCGTTGATAAACACAATCGGATAATCATCCGGCACACCGATTGCTTTATACCCCGGATCTAATCTGCAGAAATATGTTTTCGGTGACATATATACCGCATCGAACAGATAATTACAGGTGGTGTGGTCAATATGAAAATGTGTATTTAACAGCCGATAGAGCGGCTTATCCGGACGGATGTCCTGACAGAATTCCCGAATGTTTCCCGCACCGTTGCCGGCATCGATCAGGATCAGTTCATCATCCCCCTCTAACAGATAACTATAGTCGCCGTCGCTTAGGATCTGCCACACACCATCCGCCATTTCCTTCGCTTTAAAATAGGGCGTAGCACGGGAGCGGACATCACCGTCCTCATCCATTAAAAGATCATTATCAAAGCAGGAAAAATCCACCGGATCCATTCCACGTTTCCATTGTAATTCTGACATTGCAGTTTCCCCTCTCTTTCACTGTTTAGATCAATTCAAATTCCGCTTTCAGCACATCGACGCTGTTCAGGCCGACATAAACACCAAACCGTCCCGGCTCGGATGCAAATGTCATATTCTTTGTATAGAACCGAAGCATCTCTTCTGTGATCACAAAGCTGATCTGTTTCTTTTCTCCGGGTTCTGTTACTACTCGGCAAAAATCCTTTAACTCAAGGATCGGACGGGCAACACTTCCCACAAAATCTCTTGTATAAAGCTGCACCACATCGCATCCGCTAACATCACCTGTATTCTCAATTGTCACTGTAACAGTGATGCAGGAGTCCTTTTTCATTCGATCTGTGGAAAGTTTCAGATTGGAAAGTACGGATGTATGGTAGGAAAGACCATATCCAAACGGATACTTCGGGTCATTACTGCAATCCGTGTAGCGGGACATGAAGCGGCTGGAATGCGTGGATGTTGCCAGCGGTCTTCCGGTATTCAGTGCTCTGTAATATAACGGAAGCTGTCCCTCTGTTTCCGGAAATCCCATAGTAAGCCTTCCCGAGGGATTTGCTTTTCCGAATAAAATATTACAAACTGCTGCTGCCCCTTCCGATCCCGGAAACCACATTTCAACAATGGCATCGGCAAAGGGTTCCGTCTCGGAAAGAACAAGAGGTCTTCCGTTTACAAGTAGAAGAACGATCGGCTTTCCCAAAGATTTCATTTCTTCCAGCAGCTTCTGCTGATGCTCCGGAAGCCGCAGGTTTGTTCTGCTGCCGGCCTCTCCGCTCTGCAGTACATGCTCTCCCAATGCAAGCACGATCACATCTGCCCAATCAGCAGTCTCCATAGCTTCCTGATGCTCCGCCGCTAAGCGCGCTCTTTTTTCCTCATCGCTTTCCGGTGCCCCTGCAAACAGAAATCCGAAATCTCCCAAGGGAGAAAGATCTTCCAATATATCACACCCCTTGGCACATCTGAAATGTTCTTTATCCAGGGTTTCTGCCATGACTTCCTGAATGGTTTTATTATTGCTTTCATCTGCATGTACCGCCCAAAGACCGATCAGTGACTTACTGTCGGCATAAGGTCCGATCAATGCAACCTTTTTATCATTCGGCACCAGCGGAAGGATCTTGTCTTCATTTTTCAGAAGCACCATAGATTCTTCTGTCAGCTTTCGTGCCAGAGCATGATGTGTGGGATTAGAAAACTCTTCTGCTTCCTTTTGCGGGGAAGCTCCGCGGAAAGGATTTTCGAACAATCCAAGTTTATTTTTCAGCTTCAGGATGCGCCATACCGCTTCATCAATCTTCTTCTCAGAAATTTTCCCTTCTTCCACCAGCGGCTGAAGCTGCTCGGAATAGCAGGCGGTTTTCATATCAATGTCTACTCCGGCATTCATAGCAAGAAGAGATGCCTCCTTCTCGTCTGCTGCCACACCATGGGCGATCAGCTCGGCAATCGCAGCATAGTCCGTGATGATAACGCCGTCAAACCCCCATTCCTTACGAAGAACATCATCCATGAGCCACTGATTTGCTGTTGCAGGAATGCCATCAACGGTATTGAAGGATGTCATGACCATTTCACAGCCGGCATCTACGGCAGCTTTGTAGGAAGGCAGGTATTCTTCACGAAGCCTTCTTTCGGACATATCTACCGTGTTATATTCTCTGCCTGCCTCCGCCGCACCATATGCAGCAAAATGCTTTACGCAGGAAGCAATACCTTCGTTTTCACTAAGATTTTTCTGAAAACCTTCTACCATTGCCTTCGCATAACGGCTGTTTAATACCGGATCTTCTCCCGGAGATTCCAGACATCTTCCCCAGCGGGCATCACGTACCAGGTCCACCATCGGCGAAAACGTAACATGAAGGCCGGATGCCTTTGCCTCATCGGAAATTGCCTCATAGCTTTCCTTTACAAGGCCAGGATCCCAGGCAGCTCCCATTCCGAGGGGAATAGGATACACGGTTTTGTAGCCGTAAATAATGTCTGCCATAAAAAGAAGCGGTATCTTATGGCGGCTTTTTTTCAGATAGCTCTCCTGAATCTGCTTTGTTTTTTCCGCTCCGATCACATTTAAGACCGATCCGGACAGATCCACCATTTCCGGACTGATGCCAAGCTTTCCGGCCGGCCCGACCTTAAGTGCCTCATCTTCTGAATAAAAATCTCCGGAAAGCTGGATCAGCTGTCCGATCTTTTCCTTCAATGTCAGGCTGTCCAACAGCTCTTTCAGTTTTTCTTCCTGCATGTTCCCCTCCTGCACGAAAAACAGAGACGAGTTACATTTCGCAATCCGCTCTGAACATAATCATCAATAATGACCTTCTATCTACTTTTCTGAAATAACATACAGTGCATCTCTGCCGAATGGATGCATATCAATCGTTGTCCTTCCATCTCTTGTTTTTGATGCAAGAGTTGCGATCCTGCCTGCGGTAAGATCGATCGCTTTTACTTCATAATTGCTGTAGTCCTTCGCCAGCTTTACCTTTGTGTTATGCGGAATATAAACAAGAAGTTTTCCGTTTGCTTCTGCCGCACGGATTTCTGTTGTATCGTTTAACACAAGATCCTGCGCCGGCGTCAGATCATAAAGGTTCAGCTTTTCAAACACTTCTTTTACAAAGCCGTAATCCCAGGCTCCCGGGAAATTCATGGCTTCTTCCCATGACTTCGGTGTATCAAAGGCTTCTCCCAGGTCCTTCATAAATGCTTTTCCGGTTTTCTGCCAGCTGTAGATTCCGGCAGCACCGTATGTAATCCCGGCGCTTGCACCGGAAAGAACACTGACCCAGGCTGCCCGGCGGATATCGTCCCGCGTCCATCTGCCGTACATCTTTCCGGAATATCCCATTTCTTCATAGCATGGCTCAGAGTTGATCAGAGGCATGTTCGGATATTTTTCCTGCATGGTCTCGGACAAAGAATACGGCATGGTAAGATCCTTTGCATTATGTCCGCTCTGATAGAAGAGGATATCAAGATACTGTAAAAGTTCTTCCGGAATTTCGGAATAACGCCCTTTAATATGCGTGGTAAACAGGCAGTCCTTTGCCAGGGGCCGAAGGGTTTCCGCTGCTTTTACATAGTAGGCTACAGTCTCTTCCGTCGGGAAATCCGTATCACCGCTGATCACATACAAAGGTGCAAATTCCGTAAAGGTCTCATGTACTTTGTTTACATAACCTTCAATAAAGTCAAATGGAAGAATTCCCTTCTGAAACATGTTAGAAGCCCAGGTTCCCGGAACATAGTTGCACCACAGAACAACCAGTGCCAGCTGAAAACCTTCATCCACTGCTTTTTTACACATTGCTTTTGCATGTGTAAAATAAGCCTCATTTAACTGCATCGGATCGCCGTTAACAAAAGGTGCCCGGTTAAGTTCGGTTTCAGAAGCATCCCACTGGGGAAGAATATTGATCTGGATGGAATTAAATCCCTGTACCTTTCTCTTATACAGATAATAATCCCATTCCTCATCGGTAATGTTGGTAAATGCAGACCAGCAGGTATCTGCCAGATAGAAAAAATCCTGTCCGTTCTTTTTTAATGATTTTTTATTTTCTGAAATTGTAAGCATAATCGTTTCCTCTCTGTTCCTATTGGGTCATAACAAGGATCCAGTCCTTTTGATCCGGTTTCTTTGGAATTTCAAATTTTCCTTCTGCAATCAAAGCATTTCCCGCATCCAATCCTTTTGGTATTGCTTCTTGGATTTCAAACGCACCGTTATCTTATACTCCGCCGCGTTAAATCCAATTAGTTTTGCTGTCTTTCTTGTAGCTGCCGGGTAATATAAGATCCAGTGTTTTTTGTCCTTTGAAACCGTGATCATGGGCATCTTTTTACCGAAAGGATTTCCTTCTTCATCGGATGTCTCATAAGGATACATTTCCCAGAACCTGTGCTTCATATAAAAGTCCTTCATGTACCCCATCTGAGCACCTCCGATCCCGTCAATCGCTTCATACCATGGGATATCAAACTGATTGAACACACTCATGGCATTCGGCTGTCCCTTTTCCCATACATTGTCCCAGATTCCCTGAGCTCCGTAGGTATAGCCGCAGCCGCCGGCCTGAATGCTTAAATAGGCAACACGCCGCAGCATATCATCGGTACACATGCGGGTTCCGTTTTCCTCCAGTGTGGAGCAAAATTCATAGAAGGCTTCCCCTTCCACGAAGGGCTTATTTCCGTATTCCTTTAAATACGAAACATAATCATTGGCACTGATCACATAGTCACCGTGACCGCCCTGATTTAAGGTGAAATCCATCCACTCCTCATCCTGATAATAATGAGGAAACGGACGCTCATTGGTATAATGTGCGGTTCTTGGATGATGGTAAGAATCCAGCTTCGAAATCTCATGTGCGATTGGTCTCCATCCATCAATAAACATCTGCTGGGCAGCTTTATCGTAACCGCCAACCTCACCTGCAAGTGTATATACAAGAGGCAGTGAACCATAGCGGGCAATAAAATAATGCGTCAGATCCATATAAAATCCCGCATCATCTACAATGGACATAAACCAGGCAAATCCAATGGCATTCACAAGACCGCTTTCTGCAATGTATTCCATTCTGCGGTCCAGTTCCTTCTTATAGAATTCAATATTCGGAAGATTTTTTTCGACGTCCCAGTATTTTTCCTTCCCATGCATGATGGCATCACTTCTGAGATTTGTCTGGTATATGGTATAGCCCTGGGAAACTCTTTTATCCACCATACCTTTAAACATGGACGACATCCCCGGATGATTGCTTTCATCCCATTTTTCCCGGTAGGCAAATTCCCAGTGGGTATCCCCCAGCCAGAAAAACGGTGTCCCATCGGCATAAGTGAAATATCTCTTATCATCAGAAATCTTTAAAAATCCATGTTGGTAGATGTCCAGATTTCCTTCATATGGAATACTTTCTACTTCTCCACACAGACCGTTAAACTCTGTAATATTAGATTCTGTTTTATATGTCCAGTTTCCTTCTTCTGTCGGTGCAAAGGAAACCTCGTAACATTTCCCTCCGTTCCAGTATGCTTCACGTTCAATTTTTCTTCCGGATGGGCCGATAAATACAGCTTTCATTTGCACATCACGAAACGGATCCTTTGTATCCTGCGATATTTGAAACGGAATGCGAATGGTTCTGAAATTTTCTGTTTTCATGTTTCCCCTCTTCAATGGTGTCTTTTTAACGTTTTTAAAATTCCCTGACTCAAAAATTCAAAAAGGAGCTGTGAAAACCTTTTGCGCGATGCGATTTTCACAGCTCCTACATTATTATATTACATGATTAAAGCTCTTACGACTTTATGTATTTATTTCTTTGCCGCCTTCTTCTTTGGCTTGAAATCCTTTAATCCGGATTCCTTGTCACCAAAGCCGATCACAATACCAACTGCACAGGAAACAACGAATGCGACTGCACATGCGATACATGCATTTACAAAGTTGCTTCCCGGACCACCGGCATACTGAAGGACTGTTAAGAAGTTAGATGCACCTAAAGTATAAACTGCAACTCCCATAAATCCACCGACAAGACCACCGATAAAACCACCAGCAATCTGGCAAACCATAGCCCTTGTATTTCTAAGAAGTACTGCAAACAGTGTAGGCTCTGAAATACCACCGGCAATCAGTGTAATCGCATTTGCACCTGCTAACTGCTTTTCATCACCCTTAGAACGGATGAAGTAAGCAAGAGCCATACCCATAAGTGCGTAGTTGGCAATGTTAGAACCTGCAAGTACAACCGGATCATATCCAAGAGTTGTAATATTAATGAGTGCAATCTGAATAATAGCAATATGCATACCGGTTGCTACGAAGAATGGCCAGAATGCTGCGATCAGAGCGATTGCTACCGGTCCTGCTACGGAATATAACCATGAGAAGAATGCTGCGAGTCCGGTACCGATTAAGTTTCCTAATGGTGCAAGAACACAAAGAGAAATCGGAAGCATTACTACGATCGTGCAGAACGGAACACCGAATACACGGATTGCATTGATCATATGCTTATCAAAGAACTCATATACATACTTTAATACCCAAACTGTTAACAGGATCGGGATAATGGAAGATGAATAGTTATTCAGCTGCATCGGGAAAACACCGTAAATGCTGAACGGTTCTCCTGCTGCCACAATAGATGTTAACGTAGGATGAAGCATTATAGCACCAAGGAGCATTGCCATTGGAGTACTTGTCTTCAGCTTTTTAGAAGCAGACCATGCGGCAAAGATCGGCAGGAAGTAAAGACCGCCGTCACCGACTAAATACAGTGTCTGCATAAATGCATGATCTTCTGCGAAGATATTTAACATGGATGGTCCAAAGATGGAATAGAACATCTTGAAGAATCCGGCAGCCATCATGATCGGGATGATCGGAGCCATGGATCCTGAAATATAGTCAAGCATCTTGGAAGGAACCTTCTTAATATTGAACGGCTCCTTATCGCCAAGATCCTCATCGATAGCTGCAGCCTCACCAACACCTGCCATTGCACAGAACTCCGGATAAACCTGAGATACATGCTGACCAATGATTACCTGGAACTGACCACCGGAAAACTGTGCGCCAAGAACTCCCTTAATTCCCTTGATCGCATCAATATTTACCTTTGACTCGTCCTTTAATGTAAGACGAAGTCTTGTCATACAATGAACGGCGCCGGAAATATTTTCCTTACCACCAACATTTTCAAGTACCTGTGTACAAAGTTCGGTATACTTTGCCATGATTTCCTCTCTTTCCCGGATTCCCCTCCGGAATCCTTCTGCATATAACTTTTTCTTTATTGCCAACAGAATGCTGCGCGCGATCCGCATTCCGTAAAAGCCGATTTTAAGTGCATGTCTGTTTGCTCATTTGGGAAAATAAAAACCCGGCACATAAGGACAGACCAATCTTGTAGTTTCGATTGATCATCCTTATGTACCGGGTAAAGCCCTTTTGGTTACAATCCCTTATTGGCACATAGACGATTCAGATGCATCATCAGGTATAAAAGCTCTTCCTTGCTTGGTTCAATACCTAATTCTGCTGTGATGTATTGTTTAATTTTTTCAATTGCCGAACGAAGCTTAGGAAATTCCTCATAAACTTCGTCATATAAGCTTTCGTTCTCAGAATTGGATTCATTCAGTGTACTGCTTCGCTGCAGTAAATACTTTAAATGTGTCACAAATCGAGAATACTCGTAATCTGTTCGATCAATGATAATGTCCAGATCGCTTTCGATGATGTCGGTGACATCTTCAATAAAGCGTTCCACCGGATCTCTGTCACCCGCCTCCCTGACTTCCAGGGAGTTATTGATGAAGTGAAGAGCGATGTTAAAGCTTTCGGAAGGCGGCAGCTTTACACCAAGCTGTTTATGGATATAATCCACTGACCACTTGCCTAACAGCACTTCCTTTGGATACAGATGTGCAATCTCATTGGATAAAGGGTTACTTACCACAAGCCCCTTCTTTGTGTTTTCAATTGCAAAATGTATGTGATCGCAGAGAGAAAACCAAAATGTGTTGTTAAACTGTATCCCCAGATGACTGCTGCCCTTTTTAACAATTTTTAAAACCGTATCAATAAGCTCCGGCGACCATTCATTGATCAGAGTTACATAATGCGGATCCAGATTGTAATAGGTTTGGTCGATCTGTGAAAGTTCAACTTCATGAGGGACCTTTTGAAAACCAATTCCTTTTCCGATTGCAATCAACTCTCGATTATCATCATCTACACAAATTGCAACGTTGTTATTGATATTCTTTACTGCCTTCATACATTCTAACTTTCTGTCTCAACTATCTGTTCCCAATCATAATTTAGAAATTTACGAATGTCAATATTATAAAATAATTATAAACTTTTTCTGTTATTTCTCACAATATTCAAAATAAATTTCGAGGCTTCGGGCATGATTGTGGGTAAATCCCCCAATCTCGATTAAAAATTACATATTGAAAAGCCACCTCGGCTCCTGTAGTGTATCAGCGACGAAACATCCACACAAAGGAGATCCAAGATGGCTTCTGCTGATACACTATGTAAAAAACTGCTTCATGTCAAGAACACTGTCGTAGAATCTACGAACTTTTTTCTTGACGATAAGGCGTTGCCCACCTTCGTATTCAGCGCGTGCAAACGTTTGGCATAAGAACGACTGTCCCATTTGTGGGAAGCGTTGTCCTGGGCTATGATAAGCCGCCAAAGCATCAAAGACATGGAGAGGGCTTGATTTCGAGAGTCATTGTTGAAATCGAATCC
>ADGC01000543.1_pt1 | contig 14768 bp, 16 predicted proteins | sample 268048 | NCBI WGS metagenome assembly ADGC01 (sample SAMN02954255, study PRJNA42359) | wallaby gut metagenome | biome: terrestrial; feature: wallaby; material: gut; isolation source: foregut contents of Macropus eugenii | host: Notamacropus eugenii | place: Australia
TCCGAACATTATAGATTTTATCTTTAATACTTCTACATCTATATTTTTTAGTGTTTCTGTTAAACCATAATCAGATAAAACAGTAGTTATTTGAATCGGAAAAACAATTGCAGCTATAAATAAAGCATTAGCAACAATAGTACAGAACACCCCATATCTAAAGGAAGAAGCTATAAAACAAAGCATTCCTCCACCACAAAACAAGGTTAATCCTATAAAAACTAGAAAAATTTGAACATTTTCAATCATAATAATACTTAAGATATACTTAATTGATAGCTATATATATATTATTAACTTTAATTGTAATAGAATTATCATTTAATATTTTAGTATAATAACATATCAAAATAGCACTATGATAAAAAAACTTTGAACATTGAATCAAAGTTTTATTTACTTTTAGCATTTTATAAAATCTTGGATATATTATGTTTTTAAATTGGAATTTAGACCCTATTGCAATTTCTTTATTTGGATTTAATATCCATTGGTATGGAATATTATTTGCTTCAGGTTTTTTAATAGGTTACTTTTTTGTAAAAAAAATTTTAGAAAAACAAAATATTGATTCTGAAAAAATTATAGATAATCTACTACTATATATGTTTGCAGGTACCGTTATTGGTGCAAGATTAGGTCATTGTTTTTTTTATGATCCGCAATTTTATTTAAGCAATCCTTTAGAAATCATAAAAATTTGGCATGGCGGTTTAGCAAGTCATGGCGGTGGTATTGGCTTAGTTATATCTGTTTTAATATTCTGTAAGAAATATAAACTAAACTTTTTACCATTAGCAGATCTTCTTTGTATCCCTACAGCTTTTGAAGGCGGAATGATAAGACTTGGAAATTTCTGTAATAGTGAAATTTACGGAAAAGCCACTAATTTGAATTTTGGTGTTATCTTTGAAAGACTAGGAGACTCAATACCAAGACATCCTGTTCAATTATATGAGTCAGTATCATATTTTGCTATTTCTATTCTTCTATTTATTTTATTCAAAAAGTTTTCTCAAAAATTATCAGGACTAATTCTTGGGTTATTTTTAAGTTTAATTTTTACAATCAGAATATTATTAGAAAGCTTTAAACCAGAACAAGCTTCTTATGTTGCTGATAGCAATAGTAGCTTTTTCACTGTTGGTCAATACTTAAGCATTCCATTTATTGTAGTAGGAATATTATTAGTGTTCTTTGCAATAAAAAATAAAAAGTATCAGCCTATAGAAAAATAACAAACTATAGAATAAAAAATACGTCATTTGTCAATTTACTTGTTAACTCCTTAAAATTTAATTGATAATGATCACTATAATTATATTTAAATACTTATAAAATAAATTTTGATTTATATAATAAAAATAAAATTGATTTATATAATAACTAACAACAAAAAATGAGGGATACTTCATGGCGAATAACTTATTAATTATTCCTAAATATTCAGGTCAAGAGTTACCTGTTGCAACATTGAAAAATTATGAAAGAGTTTTTCTTGTAACTAATAAACAAGAAAGTTTACCAATGAATGTTGTAGCAACTCTTCTTTCTTTAGCTTCACAATGTCATCTAGAATTCATGGAAACCGAATTCTCTTCTGATATTGAATTGTTATTTAACTTAGCATTTAAGATTGCTCAATTTTCAGCAGAAACTCCTGGTATTGAAATTAGTTTCTTAACAGATGACAAGCGTTATGAAGCATTAATTAATGCAGCAGCATTAAATGGCTATTCAACTAATACAATTTCAGAAGGTTTTGATTCTTCAACTACAACTTCAGGAATTAGTGCGATGAAACCTCAATCAACAATTTCATCAATTCCTACTCCGAAGACAAGACCGACTCCTGCTCCACAACCAGCTCCGCAGCCAACACCTATTCCAAAAACCAAACCAACAGTGGCTCCAGCTCCAACAGGTGGTAGCAACCAAGCAATGCTTAATGGTTTATTGAATAAGTAATTTACCAAATCTATAAAAAATGAAAAACGAAGCTTTATGCTTCGTTTTTTATTTTTATAATCATGAAAAAATAATAAATGGGGATTTTTATTAAATAGCTATTTTTATTTTCACAATTTATAAATAATTCATTATACTTGTATGTATACGTAATTATGTATCACCAATAATAGTAAAATAAAAATAATGAAATCATTGTATCTATTAAGTACTATCGGAAAAATTATAATTTTTTCAATTATACTTATAATCACTTTTAGTTTAATTTTACTCGTTTTATAAGAATTAAATCAGCACACTTTATGATAGATTTTACTTCTTTATCTATTGGATATAATAAAAGAATCATTGTTTCAGATTTATCTGCTCATATTTCCGAAGGAGATTCTGTTGCAATCATAGGACCTAATGGTGGTGGAAAATCAACACTACTAAAAACTATAGCATCGATTCTAACCCCTATTAGTGGCACAATTTCATGCAAATATGACAAATCACATATTGCATATTTATCTCAACTTGCTGAAATTAATACTAATTTTCCAATCACTACATATGAATTTGTAGCAATGGGATTATGGCATAAAACAGGATGGTTCAAGAGTTTTGCTAAAAATGATAAACACAAAATTCTACATGCAATAGAAGCTGTTGGTTTATTAGAAATGGTTAACGCCCCAATAAAATCCTTAAGTGGTGGTCAAATTCAAAGAGCTAGGTTTGCAAGAGTGATTCTACAAGATGCGCCTTTAATTCTATTAGACGAACCTTTTAATGCTATTGATTTCAAAACGATTCAAGATCTATTTAAAATTATATCGTTTTGGAAAAAAGAAAAGAAAACAATCATAGCAGTACTACATAATTATGATGAAGTTAAACAGCTTTTTGAGAAAACAATGGTAGTATCCAGAAAACTTATAGCTTATGGAAAAACAGAAGAAGTTTTAGTACCAGAAGTAATAAACAAAGCTTTTCAGCACAGTTTTTTTTAGAACATAACCTATGGAATATTTTTACAATTATTTAATAGCACCTTTAATTGAATATAGCTTTATGCAAAAATCCACTATTGCATTGCTAGTTTTATGCTTAAGTGCTCCAGTCATTGGTGTCTTTTTAACAGTCAGAAGAATGAGTTTAAGTGGTGATGCTATATCTCACGCAATATTGCCAGGAGCAGCCATTGGTTTTTTATTAGGTGGTTTATCAGTAAGTTCAATGACATTAGGTGGTATCATTGCAGGTATTATCGTAGTAATTCTATCTTCTCTTTTATCAAATATTAGTAAAAGTGCTGAAGATACCGTACTTACAGTGTTCTATCTTTTAAGTTTAGCCTTAGGGGTAATAATTATCTCTATTGCAGGATCAAGTGTTGATTTATTACATTTTTTATTTGGTTCAATTTTATCAATAAGTAACGATACTTTAATAATGCTTAGCATTATTTCTGTAGTAAATATTTTTATATTATTATTATGTTTAAGACCTTTGATTATAGATTGCGTGGAACCAAGTTACCTACAATCTATATCAAATTCAAGCAAAATAGTACAACCGCTATTTATGATTACCACTGTTTTGAATTTAGTTGCTAGTTTTCAGGCAATTGGAACACTTATGGGAGTAGGTTTAATGATGATACCTGCTGCTTCGGCGTTCTTTTGGTCAAATAAACTTTTAAATATAATTATTTTTAGTATTATTATAGCAATCGTGGGTTCTGTATTAGGACTAGTAGTATCTTTTAATTTTAATATTCCTACAAGTGCTACCATAATAATCATGCTTTGTTTTTGGTATATTTTTTCTTTATTCTTTGGAGTAAAGAATGGAGTAATTTTTCAAAAACTCAAAGCCTTATAAACTTACAATTTTATGGTGTAATCATGAAATACCTTATATTAGTATTATTTTTTTTCTATTCCTTAACTACAATTGCAGAAGAAAATAATCAAACAATTTCTAAAAATTTAAATATTGTAGCAAGCTTCTCTATATTACAAGATATAACACAAAATATAGTTAAAGATATCTATAGCGTAAAAACAATTATTCCTAATAATACTGATGCCCATAGCTATAATTTAACACCTAAAAATCTTATAGATATTGAAAAAGCAGATTTAATTGTTATTAATGGCTTAGGTTTTGAAGGATTTTTAGAACGATTTCTACATAATAAAAAAAACGATAATAGAATAGTTATTGCAAGCAATGGTATCTCAACTATTGCCCTAGAAGATGATTCAGAAGATAACAAAGTTCATTTAGATTTTCATGCTAATGAATCAACCGATCCACATGCTTGGCAAAATCCTTTAAATGTTATTATATTTGTTAATAACATTGTGCAAAAGCTATGTGACTTAGATGTAGATAATTGCGAGAATTTTAAAGAAAATGCAAAAGTTTACAATGATAAATTAACTCAGCTCGATAACAAATATTCTGAAATTTTTAAAACAATTCCTAAAGAACAACGTTTTATTATCACAACTCATGATGCTTTTAGTTATTTATCAAAACAATATGATATTCAAATATTTTCTCCATTAGGTTTAGATTCAAACAGCGAAGTAACAGCTTCAAATTTAATTAAAATAAAAAAATTGATTGAAGATAGCCCTAACGATACCATTTTTTTAGAAAATGCAGCAAATAATCAAATATTAAATAATTTAAGCAAATCAGCTCATAAAACTTTAAGTAATAAAATTATTTATGCAGATTCTTTATCTAAAGATGCCCCAGCAAATACTTATCTTAATATGCTTGAATATAACCTAAAAACAATTAGTGATAGCATGTCAAAACAATAAATGGGATTATGAGATATTCAAAAAAAATATTGAATATAGATTATAAAAGAAAAAGAAAATCCCCTTCACAAAGATTTCATACAATTAAAAAATAATGTTAGAAATTAAGTGAAGGGGATTTTTTTTAATCTAATCTAGATAAAAATTCATCAACTTTTTCAGCAACAATCTTAGGATTTTCACCTTCAAAAACAAAGTGTAACTTTTGACCACTTGCAGCTCTTAAAGAAGATACCTGCATCATACTCTTGCCATCAACATATAGGCCATTATCAGACATATTTTTAATTTTTACAGAAACATTAGGATCGCTAGCGCAAATTTTTACTAAAGAAGCACAAGGTCTTACATGTAAACCATGCTTACCTCTAATCTCAATATCCATTTCTAAAATCATAACAACACCTATTTTATAAAAATAACACTACCTTTTTAATTATAGTTTTACCTAATTAAGAATACCTATTTAAAATGATATTAAGTGTTATTTTTTTTAGTTAAATCCATTTTTTTGAAAAATCATTTGAGATTTTTCATTTTTTAAATAATCAATAAAATTTTTGATAGTTTCTTTATCTGTAGCACTATTTAAAGATATGCCATAATAATTTAATTCTTCATAAGAACTAACAGGTAAAAAACAATAAGAACCTTTAGTTGCTAATTTATTATTCTTTACAAGATTAAAAGGAATAATACCTAGCATAGCATTACCATTTAAAATAAAGCTTAAAACTTGATATTCATTAGCACCATACATAATCTTATTTTCTAAGCTCTTAAAATTTAAATTCATATTTTTCAAAGCTGTAATAGCACTAAATCCAGAAGCTTGATTTTTAGGATTAGGGATAGCAATTCTTTTAAATGTGTTATCTTTTAATATATTACATGAGGCATCAACAATAGAAGTTGGCGACCAAAGTACTAACTTTGTTTTTATAAAATTAAACAACTGTTCTTTATCGGCAACATTACTTTCTATAAGACGAATCGGATAACGTAAGTCATTCCCTAAAAAAATATCACAATGTTGTTCTTTATTTTGAATTTGATTAAATAATACACTTGAAGGTGCATAAATAAAATTAATGTCTTTAAGTGAATTATTTTCACTTTTTAAATTTAATTTTATTTCTTCAAGTGAATCATATAATTGTGGTATAGCACAAACATTTGTACTAGCAAATGTTTGTACTGTTAAAAGACACGAAAAAAAAGTGATAATTTTAAAAATATTACAAGACATCACTTTCTTTATTCCACATATAAGCTACGTAATAACGCAATTTCTTCGCCATAACCTTTTTCTTCCTTTTGCGGAGTTTCTAAATAAAAAGGTAGTTCTCGAAGTTTAGGATGGTTGATAATAGCGACAAGAGCTTCTAATCCAATATAGCCTTTACCTATAAGCTCGTGTCTGTCTTTTGCACTACCGATAGGATTTTTGCTATCATTTAAATGGATTGTCTTTAATCTATCTAAACCTATAACTTTATCAAATTCAGAAATAACATCATCTAAATGATTTACAATATCATATCCTGCTTCCCAAATATGACATGTATCTAAACAAACACCTACTTTGGAATCAATATCTACTCTTTTTATTATTTCTGCAATCTCTGCAAAATTACGCCCAATTTCACTACCTTTTCCAGCCATAGTTTCTAATAAGATAGTAGTACTTTGTTCTTCTGTGATTATTTCATTTAACATATTCACAATAAACTCTGTACCAACATCAACACCTTGCTTCAGATGAGAGCCTGGATGAAAATTATAGTAATTACCAGGAACGTACTCCATACGTCTTAAATCATCTTGCATTAAATTCTTGGCAAACTCTCTAATACTAGGATCTGCTGAACAAGCATTTAAGGTATATGGAGCATGAGCTAATATTTTTTCTATACCATTATTTTTAGCAAATTCTAAAAAACTATTGATATCATTTTCGTCTATAGGTTTAGCACTACCGCCTCTAGGATTTCTAGTAAAAAACTGAAAAGTATTTCCTCCTAGAGCAATAGCTCTTTGTCCCATAGATAAAAATCCATTAGAAGAAGATAAATGACATCCTATTTTTAACATCATTATTCCTTATTCAACAGTTACAGATTTTGCTAAATTTCTTGGTTGATCCACATCAGTACCTTTGATGATTGCTACATGATATGAAAGTAACTGCAATGGCACGGTATAGATAATAGGGGCAATTAAGTCTTCCACGTCAACCACATCAATATATTTTATATTGTTGTTATTCTGTAATTCTGAGCTCTTGCCTTTGAATACGTATAATACCCCACCTCGTGCTGCTACTTCTTGAATATTAGAACCTAACTTTTCTAATAAATCATTCTTTGGAGCAACTACTATTACAGGCATATCAGAATCAATCAATGCCAAAGGACCATGTTTTAATTCACCAGCTGCATAACCTTCAGCATGAATATAACTTATTTCTTTTAGCTTTAATGCACCTTCTAAAGCGATAGGATATAAACTGCCTCTACCTAAGAATAAACTATTATGTCTGTTAACAAATTCTAAAGAAAGATTTTGAATTTCTTGATCTAATTTTAGAACTTCATTGATATATGAACTTGTTGATTTAATTGTCTTTACATAATGTTGTTCTTGTTCTTTAGTCCACAACTTCTTGCTATTACCGATAGCGCCCATAAGAAGTAATAAAGCAATAAGTTGAGTTGTAAAAGCTTTTGTTGAAGCAACACCTATTTCTTTACCTGCTCTAGTTAAGAACACTAAATCTGATTCTCTAACTAATGATGAATCAGGAACGTTACAGATTGCTAAAGTTTTTAAATACCCTTTGGTCTTAGCTAGTCTTAAAGCTGCTAGAGTATCTGCAGTTTCTCCTGATTGAGATAAAGTTACAAACAAGCAATTTTCAGGTACTACAGCTTTTCTATATCGGTATTCTGAAGCTATTTCAACTTGAGTACCAACATTTAAATGTTCTTCAAACCATTGTTTAGCAATCAAGCCTGCATGAAAAGATGTACCACATGCCACAATATGTACATTTTTTACTTCTTTTAATAAAGTTGAAGCGTTCGCACCAAATACTTCAGGAACAAAACAATCATCTATAAATTTGCCTTCAATAGTATTATTTATAGCATTACCTTGTTCATAAATTTCCTTTAACATGAAATGACGATAATTGCCTTTATTGTTGTCATCATTTAATAAATTTGATTCAACAACTTTTCGTTCTACAAGCTTGCCATCCTTATCATAGATTTTAACAGCTTCTCTAGAAACATCAGCAATGTCACCTTCTTCTAAAAAGATAAATCTTCTAGTAACAGGTAATAAAGCAAAAGGATCTGAGGCAACAAAATTTTCACCTAAGCCTAAACCAATAACTATAGGGCTACCACTTCTTGCTGCTATAAAATGATTAGGCTCATTTTTATCAATAATAACAGTTCCATATGAACCATGAACTTCTTTAACAGTTGCAAATACAGCATCTAATAAATTAGTGCTATTCTTTCTATTTTCTGCAATTAAATGAGCTAAAACTTCTGTATCAGTTTCAGATACAAACTTATATCCTTTGCTTAATAATATTTCTTTCTTTTCTGCATAATTTTCTATTATGCCATTATGAACTATAGCAATATCTGAAGAAATATGAGGATGAGCATTATCAGTTGTTGGTTTGCCATGAGTTGCCCATCTAGTATGAGCAATACCTAAAGAACCATCAACACCTTGTTGTGCATTAATTTTGTTAACTAATTCTTGTACTTTACCAACACTTTTTACACATTTTAAAGCATTATTTTTATCAATTACGGCAGACCTGCGGAGTCATAACCTCTATATTCTAATCTTTTTAAACCTTCTAATAAGATTAAAGTTACATCTCTTTGGGCTACAGCGCCAACGATTCCGCACATATTACAGAACTCCTTGAATTTATTTGTTTTACTTCTTCTGTGTTGGTCTGCTCCACGCAGAAATTACGCGAGTTGGAGCTCTTGTTATAACTAAAGCATTTTCAGGAACATTTTTAGTTACAGTTGTTCCAGCCCCTATTGTTGCTCCTTTACCTACTTCAACAGGTGCAACTAATTGAGTATCAGAACCTACAAACACATCATCACCAATGATTGTTTGCCATTTATTAGCACCATCATAATTACATGTAATAGTACCAGCGCCAATATTAACATTTTCACCAATTATGCTATCGCCAAGATATGATAAATGGCCTGATTTAGTTCCATTTTTTAAAGTAGACTTCTTAACTTCAACAAAGTTACCAACATGAACATTGTTTTCTAATACACATCCAGGTCTAAAACGAGCAAATGGACCAAGAGTTGCTTTTTCTCCAATCTTAGAACTTTCTATAACAGTATATGGACTGATAACTGAACCATTACTTATAGAACAATCTTTAAGAACACAACCTGCGCCAATTACCACGTCATCACCAAGTTCAACATTACCTTCGATAATAACATTAACATCTACAAAAGTATTGGCACCAAAGGTTAAATTTCCTCTAATATCTAATCTATTAGGGTCGGCAATAATTAAGCCTTTTTGCATGTATTCTGTGCATAAACGCTGTTGATAAAATCTTTCAGCTTGAGCTAATTGTACTTTATCATTAATTCCCATACATTCTTCAGCGCATGATGCTACAACACCATTAACTTTAATATTTAATGAATTAGCAATAGCAACAATATCAGTTAAATAATATTCTTTTTGATTATTATTGTTATCAACTTTTGCTAATAATTCTTTAAATAATTTAGCTTTACCGACAAATACTCCAGTATTAATTTCAGTGATATTTTTTTCACTTTCAGAGCAGTCTTTTTCTTCAACTATTTTTTGAACATCGTTATTACTATTTCTAACAATTCTACCAAGACCAAAAGGATTTAATACTTTGGCAGTTAAAACAGAGATTCCTTCATTATTTTCAGTAATTTTTACAATTTCTTCTAATGATTCAATTCTAAGTAATGGCATATCACCTAATAACGTAACTACCATACTTTCATCATTACAAGATGGTAAAGCTTGCATTACCGCATGCCCTGTACCTAACAAAGAAGTTTGTTCAACCCAATTGTATTCACCTAAAGTATTTTTACGAACTTCTGCTCCACCAAAGCCATAAATAATATGTATGTTGCTAGGATTTAGTTTCTTTGCTGTATCTAAAACGTTATCTAATAATGTTTTTCCACCAATCTTATGCAATACTTTTGGTAAATGAGTTCTCATTCTAGAACCCTTTCCTGCTGCTAATACAATTACTTCAATGCTCATATAATAATCCTTAAAATTTATTATTGTTATTGTCTTATATTACTTAAAGATTGGCAATAATAGTTATAAAAAAAGCCCCAACATTGGGGCTTTTTTGGCAATTTTAAATTTACTTAACTCTTCCTTTTCGAGACAATTCCACAGCCTTAAGTTGTGATAAAGCACGAGATAATTCTGAGAAAGCTTGACTATAGTTAATGTCGCCACTAGTATTGCTGAGTTTTTCTTCAGCTTGACGTTTAGCTTCTAAAGCCTTTGACTCATCAATATCTTCACCACGAATAGCAGTATCCGCAAGAATTGTTACACTATTAGGTTGTACTTCGATAATACCACCTGCAATATGAACATATTTTCTTTCACCGTTCATATCAACATATGAAGCGTTGCCTGCAGGAATAGAAGATAGTAAAGCAGTGTGACCTGGTCTAATACCTAATTCACCATCTTCACCTTTAACTGTAACAGCTCTAACATTGTCTGAGTATAATTTTTTTTCTGCACTAACAATACGTAGATGCATATAGCTTCTAGGTTCTTTCTTTGCAGAATCTTTTATTTCATCAGCCATAGAGTCCTCGCTTAAAAATTATAAAGACTTAGCTTTTTCAAGAACGTCTTCTATAGAACCAGCCATATAGAATGCAGCTTCTGGAATAGAGTCGTATTCGCCTTCAATTATTCCCTTAAAGCCACGAATAGTGTCTTTTAATGGAACATAGCGACCTTCTCTACCTGTAAATACTTCTGCAACACTAAATGGTTGAGATAAGAATCTTTCGATCTTACGAGCTCTTGCTACAATTAGCTGGTCTTGTTCAGACAATTCATCTTGACCTAAAATAGCCATGATATCTTTTAATTCTTTATATCTTTGAAGAATTGATTGAACGCCACGAGCTGTTTCATAGTGTTCTTTACCAACTACTAATGGATCAAGTTGACGAGATGTAGAATCTAACGGATCCACAGCAGGATAAATACCTAAAGCAGCAATGTTTCTTGATAATACTACTGTTGCATCTAAGTGTGCGAATGTAGTTGCAGGGCTTGGGTCTGTTAAGTCATCCGCTGGAACATATACTGCTTGAACAGAAGTTATAGAACCATGTTTAGTTGAAGTAATACGTTCTTGAAGTACGCCCATTTCTTCAGCAAGAGTTGGTTGATAACCTACCGCAGAAGGCATACGACCTAATAACGCAGAAACTTCAGTACCAGCTAAAGTATAACGATAAATATTATCAATAAATAATAATACGTCTTTACCTTCATCACGGAACTTTTCCGCAACAGTTAAGCCTGTTAAAGCAACACGTAATCTGTTCCCTGGAGGTTCGTTCATCTGACCATAAATCATTGATACTTTATCAAGAACGTTAGCGGCTTTCATTTCATAATAGAAATCGTTACCTTCACGAGTTCTTTCACCAACACCTGTAAACACAGATAAACCAGAGTGAGCTTTTGCAATATTGTTAATAAGTTCCATCATATTAACGGTCTTACCAACACCTGCACCACCGAATAAACCTACTTTACCGCCTTTTGCAAACGGACAAATTAAGTCAATAACCTTAATACCAGTTTCTAATAATTCTGTAGCACTAGATTGATCTTCATATGAAGGAGCTGCTCTATGAATTACCCATCTTTCTTCTTCGTTTATAGGGCCTTGTTCATCAACAGGATCACCTAAAACATTCATAATACGGCCTAAAGTTTGTTTACCAACAGGAACTTTAATAGCTTCCTTAGTATCCTCAACTTCTACACCACGAGCTAAACCTTCAGAAGTACCCATTGTTATACAACGAACTACTCCACCGCCAATCTGTTGTTGTACTTCAAGAATTAATCCTTTAACTGGACCTTCTGTTACAACTCTTAATGCATTGTATACTGCAGGCACAGCATCGTGTTGGAATGCAACGTCAACAACTGCGCCGATAACTTGAACTACAACCCCTTTAGTAGTTGCTGTTACTGTACCCATTGTGTACCTCTTTAATTCTAAATAAAACTAAACCGCTGCAGCACCAGAAACTATTTCTGTTAATTCCTGAGTGATGCTTGCTTGTCTAGCCTTGTTATAAACTAACTGCAAGTCATTTACTAATTCATCTGCATTTTCAGTTGCACTCTTCATGGCAACCATTCTTGCAGCAAGCTCAGAAGCAAGGTTTTCAACCACACCTTGATAAACTAAAGATTCAATATATCTGTTAAATAGCTTATCTAATAAGGACTTAGCATCAGGTTCGTAAATATAATCCCAATAATATTCCTTATCATGTTGTCCTTCTGCTTTTGGTAATGGCAATAATTGTTCAATTGTTGGTGCTTGCACCATTGAATTAACAAATTTGTTATAAACTAAACAAATCTTATCAATTTCACCTTTATCATAAGCTTTTAACATTGTTCTAACAGAACCAACCAAATCTTCAACAGTTGGATTATCACCCATACCAGAAGCTTGAGCTAATGTTTTAATAGGTAAATGACCAAAGTAAGCACAAGCCTTATTTCCCAATAAAGCTACGTAATTACCGATACCATTCTTTTTATTGGCATCAATCTGCATCAAAACTTCTTTAAAAAGCTTAACATTTAGACCACCACATAAACCGCGGTCAGAAGACACGATAATGTAACCTACATTCTTTATATCTCTAACTTCAGTATATGGATGTCTATACTCCAAGTGACCATACGCAATATGACCAATCATATGACGCATTGCACTAGCGTATGGACGGCTAGCATCCATACGTTCTTGAGCTTTTCGCATTTTGGATGCAGCAACCATTTGCATTGCACGAGTAATTTTTTGTGTACTTTTTACACTTGCAATCTTGGATCGTATCTCTTTTGCTCCAGCCATTGCTACTCCTTGTTACTCACAAATTAGTAAGTCTGCGTATCCTTAAACTTATTCAAGATTGTTGTTAATTTTTCAACAACTTCATCATTGTAGTCATGCTTTTCATTCAATTCTTGCATCACATCAGCAAATTCACTGTCTGTGAATGAGATTAAAGCATTCTGATAATCCTTGATCTTGTCTAATGGAACGTCTTCAATGAAACCACGTTCAGCAGCAAATAGAAGAATCGCTTGTTGTGCCACATCTAATGGAGCAAACTGATTTTGCTTCATAAGTTCTGTAACCTTTTCACCATGATTCAACTGTTTACTTGTAGCTTCGTCCAAATCTGAAGAGAATTGAGAGAATGCGGCAAGTTCACGATACTGCGCAAGAGCAGTTCTGATACCACCTGACAACTTCTTAATAATCTTAGTTTGAGCAGCACCACCTACACGAGATACTGAAATACCAGGATCTACCGCAGGTCTAATACCAGAGTTAAACATTTGGGTAGTTAAGAAGATCTGACCATCTGTAATAGAAATTACGTTAGTTGGAACGAAAGCTGAAACGTCACCAGCTTGAGTTTCAATTATTGGTAATGCTGTTAAAGAACCTGTCTTACCTTTTACTTTTCCGTTAGTAACTCTTTCCACGTATTCTTCATTAACTCTCGCAGCTCTTTCAAGTAAACGAGAATGTAAATAGAATACGTCACCAGGGAAAGCTTCACGCCCAGGTGGACGACGAAGAAGTAATGAAATCTGTCTATATGCAACTGCATGCTTTGATAAGTCATCATAAACAATTAAAGCATCTTCACCGTTATCTCTAAAATATTCACCCATTGCGCAACCTGCATATGGAGCTAAATATTGAAGAGCTGCTGTGTCAGAAGCTGTTGCAACCACCACAATAGTGTTATCTAAAACGTCATGTTCTTGTAATTGACGAACTACGTTCGCAATTGTAGAAGCCTTTTGACCAATAGCTACATAGATACATTTAACACCATATTTCTTTTGATTGATAATTGTATCAATAGCTAAAGCAGTCTTACCAACTTGACGGTCACCAATGATTAATTCACGTTGACCTCTACCAATTGGAATCATAGAGTCAACAGATTTATAACCTGTTTGAATTGGTTGAGATACAGATTTTCTATCAATAACGCCTGGAGCTATAACTTCTACAGGAGAAAAACCTGAACTTTCAATAGGACCTTTTCCGTCGATAGGCTGACCAAGAGTATTTACAACTCTACCTAATAAACCATTACCAACAGGAACTTGTAAAATTCTTCCTGTACATTTTACTTTCTGGCCTTCAGTGATATCAGCATAAGGGCCTAAAACAATAGCACCAACAGAATCACGTTCTAAGTTTAATGCTAGACCATATCTATTACCAGGAAGTTCAATCATTTCCCCTTGCATTACTGAATTCAAACCATGAATACGAATAATACCGTCGGAAACTGAGATTATCGTACCTTCATCTTGTGATTCAGATACAACTTCAAATTGCTCAATTCTCTTCTTTATGAGCTCTGCAATTTCTGATGAATTAAGTTGCATACTATATATCCTGTTTATGACTGCAAAGATTTAGATAATTTGTCTAATCTACTTCTAATGCTAAAATCAATAACTTCGTCTCCAATTTTTATGATAACACCACCAATAAGACTTTTATCAATCTTATATGTTATATCAACACTGCAATTGGATTTGCTTTCTAATTTAGATTTTATTTTTGACTTTTCTGCT
>ADGC01002525.1_pt1 | contig 14737 bp, 12 predicted proteins | sample 268048 | NCBI WGS metagenome assembly ADGC01 (sample SAMN02954255, study PRJNA42359) | wallaby gut metagenome | biome: terrestrial; feature: wallaby; material: gut; isolation source: foregut contents of Macropus eugenii | host: Notamacropus eugenii | place: Australia
CCGCATGTGGGAACAGATATTTTAGTAGATGTTGTAAAAGGAATCCGGGAAGAGATTATCCGACTCGGAGGCGAAGTTCGCTTTGAAACCGTATTAACAGATATTGCGGTGAGTGAAAATAAGCTTTCATCTATTACCGTAACGGATATTAAAACAAATATAACCGAAGAAATTGCTGCAAATCGCTGTATTCTGGCCATAGGCCATTCCGCGAGGGATACCTTTGCCATGCTGCATGAGCAAAAGATTCCGATGGAAGCAAAAGCATTTGCAGTCGGTTTTCGCATCGAACATCCGCAGAGCATGCTGGATGAAGTACAGTACGGAACGCTGGACTATCAGCTTCCGGTAAGTGCTTATAAGTTAAGCCGTACCGTTCCGGGTAAGAAGGGTGTGTATTCATTTTGTATGTGTCCCGGAGGTTATGTTGTAAATTCATCGTCGGAGGAAGGTATGCTGGCAGTCAACGGCATGAGTTATTCCGGAAGAGATTCTGCAAATGCAAACAGTGCCATCGTTGTTACCGTAGGAGAAGATGAATTTGATATGACAGACCCAATGGCCGGAATCCGGTTTCAGCGTGAACTGGAAACAAAGGCTTACCGTCTGGCAAAAGGGGCAATCCCGCAGCAGCTCTTTATTGATTATAAAAATAATTGCACATCTACAGCATATGGAGATTTTACAAGCTGTGCAAAAGGAAAAACAGCATTCGCAAATCTTCGGGGGCTGATGACGGAACCGATGGAGGAAGCTTTTTTAGAAGCCATGACTGTTTTCGGAAAAAAGATCCATGGATATGACAGAGATGATGCGATTTTATCCGGAATTGAAAGCAGAACTAGCTCACCGGTCAGAATTACAAGAGATGAAACCTTCCAGTCTTCCCTGAGAGGTCTTTTCCCGTGCGGAGAAGGAGCAGGCTATGCAGGGGGCATTACCAGTGCAGCCATGGACGGCCTGAAATGTGCGGAAGCATTGATCAAAAGCCTGAAGGAAAATAGAGAGGAAATGAATTAATACATGGCAGAATATACACCAATGATGCAGCATTATTTAAAGACCCATGAAGAATATCCGGACTGTATTTTGTTTTACAGACTCGGTGACTTTTATGAAATGTTTTTTGATGATGCGATCACGGTATCAAAGGAACTGGAACTTACACTGACAAAAAAAGCCTGTGGTGACGGAGAAAAGGCCCCTATGTGCGGCGTTCCCTTTCATGCAGCAGATAGTTATATCGCGCGTCTCGTAAAAAAAGGATATAAGGTTGCTATATGTGAGCAGCTCGAAGATCCCAAAACGGTAAAAGGTATGGTAAAGCGCGGTGTGATCCGCGTCGTTACGCCCGGTACGAATCTTGATTCTCAGTCACTTGACGAGGCAGTCAATAATTTTATTTTAGGAATCGTATATCTTGAAAATACATACGGAATTGCTGCTGCCGATGTTTCGACAGGTGACTTTCTTGTAACAGAGCTTGATAATACAAGAAAGCTGTGGGATGAATTAAACCGATATGCACCATCCGAGATCATCTGTAATGAATCGCTCGCAATGTGCGGGCTGGATCTCGAGGATGTAAAAAATCACTTCCACTGTGTGATCACTTCTCTGGATTCTTTTTATTTTGAAGATGATTCCGTTCAGGAATTACTTAACAGACATTTTCATGTATCTTCACTGCACGCGCTGGGACTTGCTGATTTCCCGGCAGGTGCTATTGCGGCAGGTGCCCTGCTTCGATATCTGATCGAAACGCAGAAAACCGACATGGCACAGATGTCCGTGATCACAACATATACAACAGGTAACTTTATGCTTATTGACGGAAGCACAAGAAGAAACCTGGAACTTGTGGAAACCTTACGGGAAAAGGAAAAACGCGGATCTCTCCTCTGGGTGCTGGATAAAACAAAAACAGCCATGGGTGCAAGAACGCTGCGCTCTTATATTGAACAGCCTTTGATCGATGCTGATCTGATTGAGGCCAGATATGATGCAGTAGAAGAACTGAATGCTAATATGATCACCCGTGAAGAATTAAGAGAATATCTGCAGCCGGTATATGACCTGGAACGCCTGATCACCCGCATCACATATATGACGGCAAATCCAAGAGATCTGATTGCCTTTATGACATCCATCCGTGTTCTTCCTGCCATTCGTATGCTGCTTTCTGATTTTAACAGCAGCCTTTTACATGACATTTATGAGCAGATGGATCCCCTGGAAGATCTTTGCAGTCTTATCGAAAATGCCATCGATGAAGAACCGCCGATTTCTGTACGTGACGGAGGTATGATCAAAACAGGTTATCATGAAGAAGTTGACCGGCTGCGTTCTGCAAAAACCGAAGGCAGAACATGGCTGGCCGAGTTAGAGGCAAAGGAACGGGATAAGACCGGAATCAAAAATCTTAAGGTTAAATACAATAAAGTATTCGGATATTATCTTGAAGTAACAAATTCCTATAAGGATCTTGTACCGGATTACTATATCAGAAAACAGACACTTGCAAATGCAGAGCGCTATTATACACCGGAATTAAAGGAACTGGAAAACACCATTCTCGGCGCGGAAGAAAAGCTTACGGCATTGGAATACGATCTGTATATGAATGTACTTCATACGATCAGTGATGAGGTTGTAAGGATCCAGCGTACGGCAAAGGCGATTGCCGCGTTAGATGTTTTTCAGTCTCTTTCCAAGGTGGCAGAGCAGAACCATTACTGCAGACCGTCACTGAATGTGAAGGGAATTATTGATATTAAAGAAGGCCGTCATCCGGTTGTTGAAAAGATGATCCCTTCTGCAAACTTTATTTCAAACGATACCTATCTTGATGAGAAGAATCACAGAATCTCAATCATTACAGGTCCGAATATGGCCGGTAAGTCTACATATATGAGACAAACAGCACTTATTGTGTTAATGGCCCAGATCGGAAGCTTTGTTCCTGCAGAGAGTGCCAACCTCTGTGTTGTGGACCGTATCTTTACCAGAGTCGGTGCCTCCGATGACCTTGCCAGCGGACAGAGTACCTTCATGGTAGAAATGAATGAGGTGGCAAATATTTTAAGAAATGCTACGAGAAATTCTCTCTTGATCTTAGATGAGATCGGCAGAGGAACCTCTACCTTTGACGGCCTGTCCATTGCATGGGCCGTGGTGGAACATGTGGCAAACACAAAGCTTCTTGGTGCAAAAACATTGTTTGCAACCCATTATCATGAGCTGACAGAGCTGGAAGGAAAGATCAGCGGAGTGAATAACTATTGCATCGCCGTGAAAGAAAACGGTGATGATATCGTATTTTTACGTAAGATCGTACCGGGAGGCGCCGATCGAAGCTATGGTATTCAGGTGGCCCGTCTTGCAGGTTTGCCGGATGCCGTGATAAACAGGGCTAAAGAAATTGCAGAAGAGCTTTCCGCTAATGATATTACGGAAATCGCAAAAAACATACTTCCTGGAAAGCCTGCAGAAGAAACAGGAAAAACTGGATGACGTTGACCGTGGTCAAATGTCTTTATTTGATACGTTAAGCGACGATGACATCATTCGGGAAATCCGTGAAATGGATATAACAAATATTACACCGCTGGAAGCCTTGAATAAGCTCAGTGAGATTCAGAATAAGGTGAAGAATCGATGGTAAAACCAGAAATAGCCCTGCTTTCGCAGGAAACAATCGATAAGATTGCTGCCGGTGAGGTTGTGGAACGTCCGAGTTCCGTTGTTAAAGAACTGGTGGAAAATGCAATTGATGCGAAGGCAACTGCCGTTACTGTTGAAATCAAAGACGGCGGAAGCACAATGATGCGCATTACGGATAACGGGTGGGGAATTGCTAAGGATCAGCTTTCCCTTGCCTTCCTCCGCCATTCCACAAGTAAGATCACGACTTCCGAGGATCTTCGTCATGTTAAATCCTTAGGGTTCAGAGGAGAAGCTCTTTCTTCTATCGCAGCAGTTTCCAGAGTAGAGTTGATAACGAAACCAAAGGATCAGCTGATCGGCGCCCGGTACGTGATTGAGGGCGGGATCGAACAAAGCATTGATGATATTGGTGCACCGAACGGTACTTCCTTTTTGATCCGGGATATTTTTTACAATACACCGGCCAGAAGAAAATTTTTGAAATCTGCAGTAACGGAGACCGGATATATTTCTGATATTACAGAGCGTCTTGCGTTGTCACATCCGAATATTGCCATTCGATTTATTGCAAACGGAAAAACCAGACTGGCTACAGCAGGTAACGGGAACTTAAAGGATACAATCTATCAGATCTACGGAAGAGACGTTGCCCGTGAATTATTAGAGGTTCATTATGCAGGCGAAGATATGACCATGACCGGTTTTATCGGCAAACCTGTTGTTACAAGAGGAAATCGTAACTTTGAAAATTTCTTTATAGAAGGCAGATATGTGCATTCAAAGATTTTTTCAAAGGCAATCGAGGAAGGTTACAAGGGGTATCTGATGCAGCATCAGTATCCGTTCTGTGTACTGTTCTTTGTTTTTCATTCCGATGTCGACGTAAATGTTCATCCGACTAAAATGGAGGTTCGCTTTGAACAGGAGCAACAGGTATATGAAAAGGTATATAATGCGATTCGTATGCGTCTGATGCAGAGGGAAGATATTGCAGATGTACCCGTTCATTCCGAAAAGCCAAAGGCTTCTGCTTTGCCATCCCAAAAAACTGCCGGAGCAGAGCCATTTGAACGAAAACGGTTAGAACAGATAAAAGAAAATGTAACGGAATCCATACGCAGGGATACCCCGTATGAAAGAAAGTACAGCCGGTCCTACAGTGAACAGGTAAAAAATATACAGGAAAAACATAAAGCACCTGTCATGCAGGAAAAATATAAAGCACCTGTCATGCAGGAAAAACAGGAATCAGAGCCGCAGCCTGTTTATGAGCAGCTTAGGTTTTTCTCGGAAGAAGCGGTTAAAGAACATCACATCATCGGGCAGCTGTTTGATACATATTGGATGGTTGAGTTTGATAATGCGCTGTATATCATCGATCAACACGCCGCGCATGAAAAGGTGCTTTACGAAAAACTCATGGCAACATTAAAAGATAGAGATGTTGCATCGCAGATGATATCACCGTCGATTATTGTAAACTTAAGTGCATCGGAAGAAATTGCGTATGAAGAATATGCAGACGTTTTCAGACGATTGGGATTTACCGTGGAGCCCTTCGGTACCGGAGCCTATGCAATTACAGGAGTGCCGGACAACATGTTAAATGTAGATCCAAAAGAATTGTTTATGGAAATGCTCGCCGGCGGACAGGAATTAAAAGGTGCAAAAAGCAGTGATGTGATTCTTGAAAAAGCTGCATCCATGTCATGTAAAGCAGCAGTAAAAGGAAACATGCATCTGTCAAGGGAAGAGATTGAACAGCTGATCACAGATCTTCTTTCCCTTGAAAATCCTTATCATTGCCCCCATGGAAGACCGACTATCATTAAAATGACCAAATACGAGATTGAAAAGAAATTCAAGCGTATCGTATAGAAAGAGACGTTGAAATGAAACAGCCAATGATCATTATTGCAGGACCGACAGCCGTTGGAAAAACAGCCCTTTCCATTGAACTTGCAAAGGCAATCAACGGGGCAGTTATATCTGCCGATTCCATGCAGGTTTATAAAGGAATGGATATCGGTTCTGCAAAGGTTACAAAAGAAGAAATGCAGGGAGTAGATCATTATCTGATCGATATTATTGAACCAACCGAAACATGGAATGTAACAGAGTTTCAGAAACGTGCAAAAGAAGCCCTGAATGAAATATATGCAAACGGACAGATTCCGGTGATCGCGGGCGGTACAGGATTTTATGTTCAGGCGCTGCTGTATGATATTGACTTTACCAAAGAAGATGAAGATACAGATTTCCGAAAGCAAATGGAAAACTTTGCAAAAGTGAACGGTAATCATGCATTGCATGAAAAACTAAAAGAAGTTGATCCGAAGGCAGCAGAACAAATTCACGAAAATAATGTAAAGCGCGTTATCAGGGCTTTGGAATTTTATAAAAAAACCAATACACCGATATCTGCGCATAATGAAGAACAGCGTCAGAATGAATCACCTTATAATTATGCATATTTTGTCTTGACGGATGACCGAAATACATTGTATGACAGGATTGACCGTCGTGTAGATGCCATGCTTTCTGCCGGACTGGTTGCCGAAGTCAGTAAGCTGAAGGAAAACGGTCTAAATAAAGACATGGTTTCTATGAAGGGATTGGGATATAAAGAAATCCTTTCTTATCTGGACGCAGAATGCACATTGGAAGAAGCCGTTTATATTTTAAAACGCGATACGAGACATTTTGCGAAGCGTCAGCTTACATGGTTTCGAAGAGAAAAAGAGGCCATATGGCTTGACAGAAGCACGTATCATAACAGTACCGAAGAACTAAAAGATGCCTGCATCGAAATATGCAGAAAGAAGAATATTATTTTATAAACCATAAGAAGGAAAAAACATGAATTATACGAAGCAAATGTATTTGGATCTTGGAATATCCGAGGAAGTTTACAACTATTCCCAAAAGGTTTTAGCCGGTTTAAAGGAACGATTTGACGGGTTGGACTCTCTGGCGGAATTTAATCAGATGAAGGTAATTTCCGCCATGCAGAAGAACAGAGTTGCGGCAGAGCATTTTAATCAGACTACCGGTTACGGCTATGATGATGCAGGAAGAGATACATTGGAAAAAATTTATGCAGATGTATTTAAAGGTGAAGATGCCCTGGTTCGTCCGCAGATTACATGCGGGACGCATGCACTTGCACTTGCATTAATATCAAATCTGCGTCCGGGAGATGAACTGTTATCTCCTGTCGGAAAGCCCTACGATACACTCGAGGAAGTGATCGGCATCCGTCCGTCAAAAGGTTCTCTTGCGGAATACGGTATTACGTATTCTCAGGTAGATCTGCTTGAAAACGGCGGTTTTGATTTTGAAGGTATTAAAAATGCGATCAATGACAAAACAAAGCTTGTTACGATCCAGCGATCGAAAGGATATCAGACACGACCGACGCTTTCTGTGGACAGAATCGGTGAGCTCATTTCCTTTATAAGAAGTATTAAACCGGAAGTTATTATTATGGTAGATAACTGTTATGGTGAATTTACGGAAGAAAAGGAGCCGCTTGAAGTGGGAGCCGATATGATCGTAGGTTCTTTAATTAAAAATCCGGGGGGCGGTCTTGCACCGATCGGCGGTTATATCGTCGGAAAAAAGGAATGCATTGAAAATGCGGCATATCGACTGACATCCCCGGGGCTCGGTAAAGAAGTCGGAGCATCCCTTGGAATTTTACAATCTTTTTACCAGGGCTTCTTCCTTGCGCCCACTGTTGTAAACGCAGCTCTGAAAGGAGCAATTTTTGCGGCAAATCTTTATGAGCCGCTGGGATTTTCCTGTGTGCCAAACGCATCGGAAAGCAGACACGATATTATTCAGGCAATTTCTTTCGGCGTTCCGGAAGGCCTGATATCTTTTTGCAGGGGAATTCAGGCGGCAGCCCCTGTAGATAGTTATGTAACACCTGAGCCATGGGATATGCCGGGATATGATTCTAAAGTTATTATGGCGGCAGGTGCTTTTGTCAGCGGTTCCTCCATTGAACTTTCTGCCGACGGTCCCTTAAAGCCGCCGTATGCAGCATACTTTCAGGGCGGCCTGACATGGCCTCACGCAAAATTCGGTATCATGATGTCTCTGCAAAAAGTTTACGAAGCTCACCTTGTACGCCTTGATGACTTATGCTAAAATGCGATATGTAAGACTGATTCGTTATATACTGCACGAAGAGAGTAGAAAGGCAGATCATGGATCATTCTTCACGTATGTATCGTCTTTATTCAGACAACTCACCATATGAGAAGTTTGAAAGGCTGGGAGTTTCATCTTTAACAGACGCGGAACTTCTGGCTATAATTTTGCGCAGCGGAAGCGGAAATACCGATGTACTTTCGTTATCCAATATGCTCCTGGAAAAGGCGGGGAATTCTCTTGTCGGTCTTCTTGAGATACCGGAAGATGAATTGCTCGGTTTACCGGGTATTGGGCCTGTAAAGGCAAAACTTTTAAAAACAGTGTGTGAGCTATGTATTCGCATGGCCGCTACAGAACGAAAGCAGCGGGTTCGCATGAACGAGCCGGATACGGTTGCCGAATACTACCGGCAGAAGCTTCGCTATGAAGACAAAGAGCTTCTTATGGCAGCGTACTTTAACACTGCAGGAGATCTTCTCAGGGAAGAGGTTCTTTCCATCGGCACAATGGATGAAACCGTATTTGCTTCCCGTGAACTTTTCAGGAAAGCTTTGTATATTAAGGCGTCATATATTATTATTGTGCATAATCATCCAAGCGGAGATCCCACACCTTCCGATACTGACCGACTTACAACAAAAAAGGCGGTTGCTCTCGGAAAAACACTGGAGATCCCCATCGTGGATCATATTATCATCGGGTTTGATTCTTACTACAGCTTCAATACCCATGGAGATTTATAACTGGAGGAATATTTAAAATGAGCAATGCATTCGGAATCGATCTTGGAACCGGAAATCTTAAAATCTTTTCTCGTTCAAATGATGGAATTTACAATGTAAAAGACACCATCGCTATCGTACAGAAGAATCAGATGTACGCATACGGCGATGAAGCTTACAGTATGTTTGAGAAGGCACCGGAATCTATTCAGGTTTCCTTCCCGATCGTTAACGGCGTAATCGCAGACTTCGACAACATGCAGACCATGATCTACGAAGTTCTTACAACTGAGCTGAAGGCCAATATCAAGAGAAGTGATATTCTTGTTGCAGTTCCGAATGACATTACCGAAGTTGAGAAAAAGGCTTTCTTTGATATTTTTGCAAAAGCTAAGATTAAGCCGCACAGCATTCGTTTATGTGAAAAGCCGCTTGCAGATGCACTGGGACTCGGACTTGATGTAACAGAGCCGACCGGTGTTATGATCGTTGATATCGGTGCCGATACAACAGAGATCAGTGTTGTTTCTTTAGGCGGTCTTGTTCTTTCAGAACTTCTTCCGACCGGCGGCAACAGCCTTGATGAATCTATTGTTACATACATGCGCCGTAACTTTAATCTTGTGATCGGACGCAAGACTGCAAAGATGTTAAAAGAAGAGATCGGACATGCTTCTGAAGGCAATACCGAAACCATGACAATTGTGGGACGTGATGTTGTAAGCGGTCTCCCAATCGAATTTGAAGTAACTGCAGACATGGTTTATGAAGGAATGAAAGACGGTCTTAATAACTTAAGCACCTCTGTAAAACTTCTTCTTGAAAAGGTTCCGCCGGAACTTGCAAAAGACGTTGTACGCTCCGGTATCTACATGACAGGCGGCGGTTCTCAGATCAGAGATCTTGCAGAATACATCCAGCAGATCACAAACATCAAGATGAATGTTGCTGAAGCCGGAGAAGAAACCGTAGCAGCAGGTCTCGGCCTTGTGCTTACCGAAGCAAAATACAATAAATTCGGCTACGAAATGAGAACACGAATTTTCAATTAAGAGGTAGTATATGCGACGCGGGAGAAAAAAATCAATACCGAGTCAGTTTGTACTGACCATATTGACGATTTTATGCATCCTGATTCTATTTGCCAGCTATTCCTTTGATTTTAAAGGCGGTATTATTACAACTGCCGCCAATTATATTTTTGTCCCGATGCAAAAGGGTCTTGATTATATCGGAAGCACGGTTGCCATTACCAGTGAAGATGCTAAATCAAGAGCAGAACTGCAGGAGGAAAATGAAGCTCTGCAGGCAGAGATTGAAGAGCTGAATAATCAAATCTCTGCAATGCAGCTGCAGCAGAGCGAACTGGAACAGCTTCAGGAGCTGTACAAATTAGACCAGACATATGCAGATATCCCAAAACTGCTGCACATGTGATCTCACGTGGGTTCCTCTAACTTGGTTTAATACATTTACAATTGATAAAGGCACTGCAGACGGTCTTGCTGTTGACATGAATGTACTTGCAGGTAACGGTCTGGTCGGAATCATTGTTTCCTGTGAAGAAAATTTTTCTACGGTACGTGCCATCATTGATGATACGGCAAACGTCAGTGCAATGATCAGTGCAACCGGTGATATCTGCATTGTCAGTGGTTCTTTAGAGGATATGAACAGTGAGAATCAGATATTGCTTTCAAATCTGGAAGATGTTGATCATGCAGTGAATGAAGGTGACACAGTAGTTACCAGCAATATTTCAAGTAAATATCTTCCGGGACTTCTGATCGGATATGTTACTGCCTTAGAGGATGATGCAAATGATCTGACCAGATCAGGTACCATTACACCTGTTGCAGATTTTAAACATCTGAACGAAGTTCTTGTCATTACACAGGTCAAGGAGACCGGTTCGAATGAATGAAGTTAAGAAATGGAGTAAGCGTATCATTACCTTACTCCTATTGATTTTTATATGCGGACTTTTACAGACCGCTTTGTTCCCAAGGATACGCCTTGGTGGTATTATGCCTAATCTTATGGTCGTAATTGCTTCGTCCTTTGGATTTATGAGAGGAAAGAAGAGCGGAATGCTGGCCGGATTTTTTGCCGGTCTGATGATCGATGTTACAAGCGGACAGCTTTTCGGAACTTTTGCATTGATCTATATGCTGATTGGGTACTTTAACGGTTTCTTTCGCCGTATTTTTTACGGTGACGATATCCGCATGCCGATGATCATGATCGGAGCCAGCGATCTGGTTTATAGTTTTGTGATGTACTTTTTCTTCTTTTTTATTAGAGGAAGGCATCATTTTGTATATTATTTTTTCAATATAATGATTCCTGAATTGGTATATACATTTGTAACTGCCATAATTCTTTATTTTGTCATCTATCGGATCTGTCAGTGGTTTGATGCAGATGACCAAAGGAGTGAACGCAAGCTTGTATAATATATTTCAAAAGATCATTGATTATTTTGCCGAATCCCGACTGCGGGTCATCGCCGGCCTGATGATCATGTTTACCTGTATTCTGCTGACCCGTCTGTTTGTGCTTCAGATCGTACGTGGTCAAAGCTATCAGGAGAATTATAATTTAAAACTGGAAAAGGAAACTTCCATAGATGCTACCAGAGGCAACATATATGACCGTAACGGTAAATTGATTGCCTACAGTAAGCTTTCATATGCTGTAACAATTGAAGATTCCGGTTCTTATTCGGGAGAAACGGTTGACGGAGAATATCTCAATGCCACCCAGGTGAAAAACAGAGAACTGAATAAAGTCATTGCATCCGTAATCGAAAATCTTGAAAGAAACGGTGATTCTATCGACAATGATTTTAAAATCTATATCAATGGTGCCGGAGAATACGAATTCTCTGTAACAGGAACTTCGCTGCAAAGATTCCGTGCAGATATCTTTGGTCATGCGAGTATTACGGATCTTGAATACAATAAACTTTATGATATAGAAGAAGAAACAGCATCACCGGATGAAATAATGGCATATCTGTGTGAGAGATTCGGAATTTCCGAAGATTATAAAAAAGATATTCAGTATAAGATTGCAATCATCCGTTACAATATAAGTCTTAACAGTTTTACAAAGTACATGAGCACAACGATCGCCAGTGATGTATCTGACGAAACGGTTGCCTTTATAAAAGAAAACAGCACTAATCTGACCGGAGTGGAAATCAAGGAATCTTCGGTCCGCAGATACAATGATGCAGAAGCTTTTTCTTCCGTGATCGGATATACCGGTACCATTTCAACAGAAGAGTATAATGAGAAATCGAAAGATGACGATACGGTATCTCTTACCGATCAGGTTGGAAAAACCGGAATAGAAAGTGCGATGGATGACTATCTGACAGGAAAAAAAGGCTCAGAGACCTTATATGTTGATTCTGTCGGTACAATTCTTCAGGTAGGCGAGCATAAGGATGCTGTTTCCGGAGATGATGTATATCTTTCCATAGATTATGATCTTCAGGTCAATACATATAAATTGTTGGAGCGTCAGCTTGCAGGTATTATCTTAAAACGACTTACAAATATAAAAACCTACGATAATGACAATGATTCCACGTCGTCCACAGAGGCAATTGCTTCTTATGATGTTTATATCGCCCTGATCAATAATCATATTCTGGACGATGATGCATTGCACGGAGAAAATGCAACAGATCTTTCTACACAGGTATACAACACCTTTATCAGCCATAAGCAAACTTCGCTGGCAGCAATAAATAACTATCTGTTAAATGATAATATTGTTTACAGCAGTCTTCCGAAAGAGTACCAGTCGGTGGCAACCTATATTGTAAAGAAGCTGAAGAGTGAAGGTGGTTTTTGATGCAGCATTGATTGACAATACAGATGAAATGCAGCAGTTATGGACAAGCGAGTCATTAAGTGTCAATGATTATCTTACATATGCAATTGAACAAAACTGGATTGATGTTACAAAGATTTCTTCTGCAATAAAATATGTGGATGCCGAAGAAGCTTATCAGGCCCTAGTTGCTTATATAATGGAAGGTCTGCAGGATGATTCGGATTATGATGCTATTGTGTATCAGTATGCAATATTAAATGACGAGATCGCGCCGGCACAGCTTTGCGCTCTTTTATATGATCAAAATGTTCTTGATGCGGATGATGCAACACGGGAAGGACTTCTGGATGGAAGTATTTCTGCGTATAGCTTTATTAATGACAAGATTTCAAGCCTGGAATTAACTCCAAGTATGCTTGGACTTGATCCCTGTTCAGCGTCAAGCGTTGTACTGGATTCGAATACCGGTGCAGTTCTTGCGTCCGTATCCTATCCGGGATATGACAGCAACAGACTTGCCAATTCAACGGATTCATCGTATTACGTTTATCTGAATCAAAACAGTTCCCGTCCGCTTTATAACTATGCAACACAGCAGAAGACAGCACCGGGTTCTACCTACAAACCAATGACGGCAACTGCCGGACTTGCAGAAGGCGTGGTAACTACTGCGACGGAAATTACGGATGAAGGTATCTATGATAAGGTATCCAATCAACCAAGATGCTGGATCTACAATACGTCAGGTACCACACATGGTACGATCAATGTGTCAGAAGCTCTCAGGGATTCATGTAACTATTACTTCTATGAAGTAGGCTACCGGCTTGCATCTATGAATTCCGGGTCTTATTCAGATGCTGACGGAATTGAAAAGCTTACGAAGTATGCATCTGCATATGGACTTGATTCAAAAACCGGTGTTGAGATTGCGGAAGCCACCTCAACGGTTGCCACGGAATATCCGGTTATGGCAGCAATCGGTCAGTCTGACAATAATATTACAACGATCGCATTGGCTCGTTATGCAACTGCCGTAACAAACGGAGGGTCTGTATATGATCTTACTCTTTTAGATCATGTTGCTGACAAAAACGGAAATGTGATCACTTCATTTGCACCTGAGCTGGTCAATCAAATTGATTATCTGAACCAGTCAGAATGGGACTCCATCCATACCGGTATGCGAATGGTTGTGGAAAGCATGTCTGAGTTTGATGGCTCCGTTGTTGATATCGCCGGAAAAACCGGAACGGCGCAGTCATCTTTGACCAGACCTTCACATGCATTATTCATCGGATATGCACCTTATAATAATCCGGAGATTACTGTTGCTACACGAATTGCTTATGGATATAATTCCCATTACGCTGCGAATGTTACCCGGCATATCATCGGATCCTATTACAACGATCCGGAAACAGTTGAACTGACCGAAGGCGGAGCAATGAGTGTAAACACAACGGCATCTTCCGACTAATGAAAGGAAACAGATGTTACAAAGTCTTTTTCGAAATTATTCTTTGAAAAATTTCAATGTTATATTGGTATCCGCGGTGATCGGACTAACCGGAATTGGTATTTCGGTCATCGGCAGTGCCAATTCTGCATATCAAAGCAGACAGGTTCTTGGTTTTATGCTGGGGATGATAGCAATGATCATAGTTTCATTCATTGACTATGAATTTCTTCTGACCTTTACTCCTGTGTATTATGTGATCACCATTGCAATTCTTGCAAGTGTGTTTATTATCGGAAATGATAATGAGTCAAAAGGTGCCGTTAGATGGGTAGACCTTGGATTCATCCGTTTCCAGCCATCCGAATTTGCAAAGATTTTGATGGTACTTATCATGGCAAAGTATCTTGCGGAATATGCGGAAGAAATAAATGATCCCCGAAGACTTGCGATTACAGGACTCATTTGTGCCGTACCGTTATTTTTAATAGTAAGAGAGCCGGATCTTTCCACAACGATCGTAACTTTTTTAATGCTTGCTACCATGATATTTTATGCGGGACTGAGTTACAGGCTGGTTGGCGGAGTTCTTGCAATCACAGTACCTTCGGTTGTCATACTGATTCTGCTGTTGCTGCAGGACGGTCAGACAATATTAAGAGGGTATCAGGGTGTTCGTATCCTTGCATGGTTAAAGCCGGACGAATATCCCGCCAGCTCTTATCAGCAGCAAAATTCAATATTGGCAATCGGTTCCCGGAAGGCTGTTCGGAAAAGGATTGTATAATGACAGTGTAGATTCCCGTAAAAAACGGTATTACATATCGGAATCACATACGGATTTTATCTTTTCTGTTGCAGTGAGAATTGGGATTTATCG
>ADGC01006352.1_pt1 | contig 14687 bp, 21 predicted proteins | sample 268048 | NCBI WGS metagenome assembly ADGC01 (sample SAMN02954255, study PRJNA42359) | wallaby gut metagenome | biome: terrestrial; feature: wallaby; material: gut; isolation source: foregut contents of Macropus eugenii | host: Notamacropus eugenii | place: Australia
AGGAAGCAACGGAGCTGACACAGAATGACCTGGAAATCATTGATGACGTCTGCGTGGACAACTTCCGGGACGGCCTGTTCTATCAGATCCGGCTGACATTCAATCCGGTATCTTCACAGCACTGGATCAAGAAGGTTTTCTTTGACCGTGTGGATCCGGGATGTGTTGACGCACCATTCCACCTATCTGGGAAACAGATTCATAGATGATGCTTACCGCAGGCGTATGGAAAGACGTAAGGAAGTGGATCCTGAAGGATACCAGGTATATGGACTTGGGGAATGGGGTGAGACTTCCGGACTGATCTTCCATAATTACGTGGTGGAAGAAGTGCCACAGGATCTGCAGTTTTATGATGATGTGGCGCTTGGACAGGACTTTGGTTTCAATCATGCGAATGCAATTTATGTATATGGCTGGAAAGACGGTGATGTCTATGTCATCCGTGGCCTATATGGCTATGAGAAGGACACAGGGGAATGGATCCAGGAAGCAAAGGCTGCCACGATTCCCAAAAAGAAACAGATGTGGTGCGATTCTGCAGAACCGGACAGAATCAAGATGTGGAAGAAGGCAGGATACAAGGCCAGACCGGTAGAGAAGGAACCCGGATCTGTAAAGGCACAGATTGACTGGTTGAAGCAGCGTACAATTCACATAGATCACAGCTGTACGGACTTCATCACGGAAATTGAACAGTGGAAGTGGAAATACGATTCCAGGACAAGCCAATATCTGGATGAACCGGTTCCCTTCCAGGATGATGCAATGGCTTCCCTGCGTTATGGCATTGAAGGATGGCGCAAGCCTAAACAATGGCTTGTATAACATTAGCTTTTTGACGGCATCGTACACGGCGCCAGCACACAGACGGTCTTTTATGTTGGGCTACTTTTTCACCGTCTGCGGTGTTTGCACACCTCCTTTGGCTGGGTTGCAATCGGCAGTCCATATGGCGCCGGTAGGTATGTCTTATTTATAAACATGAATAGAAAGGTGGTGATAACGGATGCTGACAGAAGTGGAAATTTAAGCGCTTCATTGAAGATGATCGGACATCCGAAAAGAAAAGACGGGCGGCAGTAGGACAGCGGTACATTGAAGGAAGACACGACATCCTGAAATACCGCCTATTTTATTACAATTCTGATGGTGATCTGGTAGAGGACAAGACCAGAAGCAACATCAAGATTCCACATCCGTTCTTCCGGGAATTGGTGTGGCAGCTGTCTTCCTACATGCTTTCAAACAGTGATAATCCTATCAGGGCAAATGATAATGCAGAAGGTCTGCAGGATTACCTGGATGAATACTTTGATGATGAATTCTGGACAGAAATTGGTGAAACACTGGAAGGTGCTGATTCCAAGGGCTTTGATTATGTCTATGGCTATGTTGGCGCAGATGACAGGCTGCATTTCATGAATGCGGATTCCATGGGTGTGGTAGAGGTCAGAGCGCAGGACACGGATGATGGCTGCCAGTATGTTATTTATCATTTCATTGACCGGATCGACAAGGGAAAGAAGACCGTCAAACGTATCTGGGTGTGTGATGATAAGCAGACATATTATTATGTTCAGGTGGGTGATGGCAAGATCATGAAGGATGACAGCCAGGAAACAAATCCAAAGCCACATGTGGTGTACACGGATGAGAAAGGCCAGAAGATGGGTTCCCCGTTGGGATATATTCCGTTCTGGCGCTTGGACAATAACAAGAAACAGCAATCAACATTGCATGCTATCAAAGGAATCATTGATGACTATGATCTGCATTCCTGTGCACTGTCCAATAACTTGGTAGATTTTGACCATCCTTTGTATGCCGTATCCGGATATGATGGATCTGATCTTGATGAACTGATGACCAATCTGAGAACCAAGAAGACCGTTGGTGTTGATGCAGATGGTGGAATTGATATCAAGACGGTAGATATTCCATACCAGGCAAGAAAAGAAAAGCTGGAAATGGATGAAAAGAACATTTACCGGTTCGGTATGGGACTGAATACAGCAGGCCTAAAGGACACCAGTGCAACAACCAACATTGCAATCAAGATGGCATACACGCTTCTGGATCTGAAGGCCAACAGGCTGGAATCCCGTCTGAAGAAGCTTCTGAAGGACATCATCAAGGTTGTTCTTGCTGAAATCAATGAGAAGAACCACACGGACTTCCAGACATCTGACATTTACTTTGAATTCACACGTGAAGTTCTGGTCAATGAGACTGAGAACATCACCAATGAGAAGACGCAGGCAGACACAGTACAGCAGCAGATCAATACAATTCTTGATATTGTTGATCAGATTGGTGCAGAAAGAGCGCTGCAGGCCATTTGTGAAGTTATGGAATGGGATTATGAAGAAGTGAAGGATGGTCTTCCGGAAGATGATCAGAGCACGGCAGCATTATCTAATATTATTACTGCAATGGGTGGTGAATGATAAATGGCAATGAATAAGCGTGAACGTGAAGTATACAAATCATTCCTTCAGGATGAAGATGCAGTTATTGCTGAACTTGAAAATGTATATTCCCGATGCGCTTACCAGTGTCATGGATCAAGTTGCAGAACTGCAGGAACAGATTGATAAGCTGACAAAGAAATTCCAAGGCTGTAAGAAACCCGGAAGCGCAGGAAAGATATGAATCCATGATCCGGTCAAAGGTCTATCAGAAGAAATACCAGGAAGCACTTGCACAGCAGCTTGACGTGATCTTGACCAACCTTCATGAAAAAGAGTATGAAACCATCAATGAATATTTGTACCAGTGCTATGAAAGCGGTTATGCCGGCGCACTGTACAGTATTCAGGGACAGGGTATACCATTGACTACGCCAATCAATCAGAAGAATGTTGTAAAAGCAGTTACCATGGACAGTAAGCTTTCCAAAGGTTTGTATAAACGTCTTGGCCAAGATGTTGGTGTTATGAAAAGAACTGTTGCTGCTGAAATCAGCCGTGGCATTGCGCATGGCCTTTCCTATCACAACATTGCTAGGCAAATCAATTTCAAAACATCCGTAGGAATGAAGAATGCCACAAGGATTGCCAGGACAGAGGGACACAGGATTCAAGTTCAGGCCACTGAAGATGAAATGAGAGAAGCAAAAAAACATGGTGCCAATCAGGTCAAACAATGGGAAGCTTCCCTTGATTCCAGAACAAGAGATTCACATAGAAAGGTAGACGGTGAAATCCGGGAACTGGATGAAAAGTTTTCAAACGGTCTTATGTATCCAGGTGATCCAAATGGACCTGCGGCTGAGGTCATTAACTGCAGGTGTGGACTGCTGCCACGTGCAAGGGTGATGCTGGATGAAGATGAACTTAAAATCCTGAAGGAAAGGGCGGAATTCTTTGGCTTAGATAAAACAGATTCTTTTGAAGAATTCAAAATAAAGCATATGAACATGGATGAATCTGATGTTGGTGATAAAATTTATGATTTTATAACAGGCCTTAAAAATCAGAAATCTTCATTTCAGAATGGTATACCAAATGTGGCTGATCCAGATGCAAGAACGCTGTTGGAACAATCATTTGATAGAACTACTATTAAACGAAGTTCTAATGGTAAATCACATTATAATTCATCTGAAGGAATACTATATCTGGCAAAAGGAACGCCCACAAGCACACTTGCTCATGAATTATTTCATGAAATAGATCATACCTATCAGCTGATTGATAATGGCTTATTATCCCGGAGCATTCAGACTGATTATGCAAGATTGCAGAGATTAGCAAAAAGAAATGGCACATCTATTGAGGATATGTTATTATCAAAGTATCCAGAAGCATTCACGAAATCAAGAAAAGGTTCCCCTAAATTAAAAGAAGAATATAGGGGTATATCTGATATCTTGAATGGAATGTCTGGTGGTGCAATTCGATTAGGCTATAAACATCCGGATAGTTATTGGGCAAGAGATAGCAGAAAACTTCCACGTGAAGCTTGGGCGCAATATGGCAGAATGTATTATGTCGGATGATTCAATGGTATTAGCAAGGCAGCTGTTTCCGGATACAACAAAAGAAGTTGAATCCTGTGTAAAGGGGATGATCAAATAATGTGGAATGGGAAGATGACGCCTGAAATGACAGCTTTATATGATGAATATTATGAGAAGTTCGGAAATGATCCGGATGAATATGATGAAATCTCTTATAATGGCTTGAAGGCAAAAGACTATAAGAAGGCAATTAAGAAAGCAATCGCAGAAAATAAAGAATTACCAGAAGTAATGTAAAGCACGTGTGAGTTATCGCATGTGCTTTTATTATGCACTTTTTTAGAAAGGTGGTGATGCTATGGCCGAATCGGTGCAGATCACGTTGATTATCTGCTTAACAATCGTTGCCATCAGGATTATTGGTATAGGAAGGCGGTGATCCAACTATCTCCCGTTGAGACGTTGGGTTATACGTCTTATTTTATTGTCTCGTCAGAGATGACGTAAAACATCGGCACCTTAAACCGTGAACGTATTCACGTAAAACAACGTAAAGAGAGGGAAACGAAATGACACTTGAAGAAATCCTTAGAAACCAGGGAATGACAGACGATCAGATCAAAACAATCCTTGGAGAAATGAAACAGAACAAGATCTATACATCAGCTGAAGAAAACATTGATATCCGTTATGGAAAGCTGAAGGATGAGCATGAAGCACTGAAAGGGCAGCATGAAGAATCTTCCAGACTGATTGAACAGCTGAAGGCCGGAACCAAGGAACAGTGAAGAATTGCAGGGACAGATCACAGCCTATGAAGGCAAAATTTCCACTATGCAGGGCGAATATGACGCCAAGGTTCAGGAACTGGAAGCAAAGCTGGCAGCTGAACAGCTGAACAATGCCATTAACTTGGCGCTGCGTGATGCAAAATGTACTGATGCTGATTATATGGCATTTAATCTTCAGAAGAAGTATGGATCAGAACTGGCACTTGATGAATCCGGAAAGGTGAAGGGCATGGATGATAAGATTGCCGCCCTGAAGACACAGTTCCCGGATCAGTTTGCAAGTGCACAGCAGGGACGCAAAGTGGAGCCACAGCCACTTCCTGGCGGTGATCCACGTAAACAGGAACCCACATCACTGGCTGAAGCAATTAAACAGCAGTATGACGGAAATAATGATTTTAATTAAGAAAGGTAAAAGGTATTAAAAATGGCTATTACTTTAGCAGAAATGAAAGTTGGTATGAGTGATAAGGTCACAGCAGGCGTTATTGATACGTTTCTTCAGGAATCGGTTATTCTGCAGGACCTTCCGTTTGATGATGCAGTAACAGCAGCAGGTGGATCAACACTTACTTATGGATATGTTCAGGAGAAGACACCGGGACAGTCATCCTTCAGAGCACTGAACACTGAGTACACACCGAACCAGGCAACCGTTGAGAAGAAGACAACGGATCTGAAGGTATTTGGTGGTGCATTCCAGATTGACCGTGTTCTTAAGCAGGCAGAAGGCATGTATAACAATGTTGCTTTCCAGGTTAAGAAGAAGGTTCAGACTTCTGTTGCAACCTTCCATGATGCAATGATCAACGGTGATGCTGCAGTTGATGCAGATTCCTTTGATGGTCTTGATAAGTTCCTTGTTGGTTCTGAGACCGAATACAACACAGATGGAACTATTGATCTTTCAACACAGACTGCACTTGTGGCAAATGCATCTGCATTCTATGAGAAGCTTAAAAAGCTTATTTCAGTAACAGGAGCAGATGCGCTTTATGTTAATGAGGATATGGCGCTGAAAATTGAAACTGTGGCTGCTCATCTTGGCTACAAGACCGAAAGTGAAGATGCATTTGGTCGTAAGTATCCGGCTATCACTTCCAGCAAGGGTGCCGTTAAGATCTGTGATCTTGGTAATGTTGTTAGTGCAGAAGGAAAAAAGACACCTATTATCGGCGTAGATGACACAGGCCTTACTGACATCTATGCAGTTCATTACAGTGTTGAAGATGGATTCCATGGTGTTACACTTACTGGAAATGCTGGTGTGACACAGTATCTTCCGGACTTCAAATTACCTGGTGCTGTAAAGACAGGTGAGGTGGAAATGGTAGCGTGCGTTGCACTGAAGAAGACAGATGCAGCTGGCGTACTTAGAAACATTAAGATCAGATAAGAAAGGCAGGTATGATCATGGCTAATGCAAGAAATAAAGAACCAAAAGTGTATATTGTAGAAACACCTGTGGAAAACTTCTGTGGAATTGGTGCTGCCGGTGTACAGTTTGCTTATGGTAAGGCAGAAGTCCGTGAAGGATGGGTGCTTGAGTGGTTCAAGAAGCACGGTTATAAAGTGACTGAGAAGGCGGCAGCTGCCACTGAGGAATAAGAAAGGGGGTGCCCCTGATGATTATTTCAATCAGTGATGCAAAAGAACAGATGAATCTGGATGGATGGTCTGATTCCAAGATCAAGCGCAAGCTGGATTCCATTGAAGCAGCCATCCGCCAGTATTGCAATAATAACTTCCAGAACCGGAACATCCGATGCACAACAGCCATTGTTGATGGGATCCTGTGCAATGTTCATAAGGTCATGAAGGCCGGTGATACAGTACAGATATCTGCATCAAAGTACAACAATGGTCTGTATGTACTGGAAGAAGTGGACGGCCTGCTTGTTCCGGACCGTTCACTTACGGATGAAGACCAGGTGACAGTGACGAAGATTGAATATCCGGCGGATATCATTGATTCTGCTTATGATCTTCTGGAATGGGAAAGCACCATGCGTGAAAAGGTTGGAATTTCATCTGAGCAATTAAGCAGACATACTGTAACTTACTTTGCAAATGATGCTTCCAATACTGTGGAAGGATATCCTGCTGCCCTTTTTGGACGCTGTAAGAAGTACAGAAAGGTAAGGTGCTGATATGAAAAGCGTTGGCGGAAATATTCAGGCACTTATGCAGATTAAGTCCAGTAATGGGAAGAATGCAATTGGTGAAGAAGAGATCATCTGGTCTGATGTTGGTACCTTAACAGGATGGCTTGATTACAGCACCGGGCAGGCAAGCAATAGTGCTTACCAGGCAAAAGTGCAGAATTCCACTCATTTATTTTTCTGTGATTATAAAGAATGGAAGAAGTTGGATATTCCTTCCGGAAGTATTTCTTCTGACAATGGCAGGGTTATTATTGCTGGGAAACCTTACGCTTTGTTATATGTTGATGATCCTATGGAAATGCATCAACATCTTGAAATTTACCTTGAATTTCTTGGGGGTGGTTTAGGTGTCAATTGAATTTACGGATAACACTGCAAAGATCAGAAATGAATTTGTGAAGGGCTTGCGTGGTGGAATGGAAACACTGGCTGGTGAAATACAGTCCCAGACATTCAAAAACAGCCGTTTTGATACAGGACAAACCCGGAATTCATATCAGTATAAGGTTGTTGAATCAGGCAATGAATTAACAGCATCCGTTGGATCTGATTATGAAAATGCCATCTGGGAAGAATATGGAACCGGTGAATATGCCCTGGAAGGCAATGGCCGAAAGGGTGGATGGCTGTATGAAGATAAAAATGGAGAAACGCATTTCACATATGGTAAAACACCGAACAGGCCGCTATTCAAAGCTGTGCAGATGGTGAAACCGAAATTACCAAAAATCTTGAATGATTCACTAGGGGGACTTAAATGATTGAAGTATTATCGTATATCAATGAAGTCCTTCATGGAATGGGGATGCCTTATGAATTTGGTTCATGGAGCCAGTCATTAAGGTACCCCTATTTTGTTGGTGGCTACATTGAGACAGACACACGATTTGAGGACAATTCATCATCCGGATTGTTTGAAATCAACGGATGGACAACTGGATCCAGACTGGAACTGATGGAATGGGCTGATAAAATTCATGAAGATTTCTTGGACATCCAGGTAATACGTGGTGATACTTTGCTGCATATTACATCTGGTGGAGCACAGGACATTCCAACGGGGATGGACGGATTATACAGAATCACAATAACGCTGAACGTGCAAACGTGGAAAGGAAAATAAACTATGGCATTAAAAAGACATGGAATCACAACAGAAACCATCAAAAAGATGCTGCTGAATGCTGGTGTGATTTATAAAAACTTAAAGTACACTGCCGGATCCGGATGGACTGGTCAGGTGCTTGGCGCTACTTCTGGTGGTATTACTTTCAACTATGAAAAGACATGGCTGGATATTGAAGTGGACGGCGCCACAGTTCTGGTAAAGGGCGTATCTAAACAGAAAGTTGGTGAATCTGCATATTTGGAAGGAAATATGACGGAAATCACAGACGGAATCCTTGAAGATGCTCTTTATCTTGAAAAAGCTGAATCTGAAGATGCGGAATACGTGAAGTATGTGACCAAGAGTAATATCACAGAAGATGATTACCTGGAAAACATTGCTTATGTTGGAACACTGTCTTCCGGAAAACAGGTTATCATCATTCTTCCGAATGCTATCTGCACAGAAGCATTTGAAATCAATCCGCAGAACAACAACCAGACAACTTACAAGGTGAAGTTTGAGTGTACAGCAGACCTTCAGAATGACACTCTGGATAAGCTGGATCTTGAAATCTACTATCCGACTGGTGAATAAGTAACGAAATAAGAAAGAGGTGTAATTGTTATGATCACAAAGTTCAAAGATCTTACTACAGACAATTTGTTTGATTTCTGTGATGTACTTGGAGCCATTGGCGCTGTTGATGCCGTGAAGGCGCTTGACCTGCAGTCCATTGTTTCTGCGTCCAAGGATAAAGGTGACAACAAAGCCATTGGCATTATGGTAGGTGCAAAGCTTGCAGCTGTTGTGATTGGGAATCTTGGTTCCGCAAGAAAGCCAATCTATCAGTTTTTTGCCAATACGCTTGAATGGGAGAACGGAACGCCGGTAACACCGGAAGAGCTGGCAAAGTTTAAGCCAGGAATCACTTTGAAGCTGATGCGTGACTTCTTCCAAAGGGAGGATCTGACAGATTTTTTCTCGGAAGTTGCCGAATTTTTGGGTATGGAAGATGGAAATTCGGAGACGTCATCTACAGAAGATATGGCAGCGGTGCTGAAAGCTTTATAAATCACGCTATCAAACACAATTCGCTGTATGAAGTGACAGATGTTATCTTTGACAAGATTGAAGAAGAAACAGAATGGTCACTGTATCTGTCTATGCTTTCTAATCCTTTGATGATCAATGATGATATGAAGTCTTTTGACAGCTTCCGGAAATCCATCATTGATCCGGATAGTGCTCCTGCAGGGGAAGAAGCAGAAGATGGGCTGAGTGAACAGCAATTACAAGAGAGTGTGGCACAGGCTGAATCCATTCTGGGTGGCTTTGTGCCACATGTATGAAAGGAGACCTAAATCATGGCAGATGTTTTTTCTTTAGTAGGAAAAATCACACTTGATTATAGTGATGCCGTAAAAGGTCTTGATAGCATTAGCGAAAAGGCTTCTGACACAGCTGAAGCGCTTGATAAAACTGATAAGTCAGCACAAGATGCTGGTAATAGTGCAAAGCAGTCCGGAAAGGATGCGGAAAGTGCATCTGGTGGCTTTACAATCTGGAAGGGTGTTATTTCAGATCTAACTTCAAAAGCCATCCAGGGATTGATTGCTAAGTGCGCAGAACTTGGGAATAAGATGATTGACCTGACCAAGCAGGCCGTTGGTAACTATGCCGATTATGAACAGCTTGTGGGTGGTGTAGAAACCTTATTTGGAAAATCTGCAGACACGGTTGTCAAGTATGCAGAAGGCGCATATAAGACTGCTGGTTTAAGTTCCAATGAGTACATGGAAACAGTAACCAGCTTTTCTGCTTCCCTGCTTCAGGGGTTGAATGGTGATACTGCAAAGGCAGCTGAAATTGCAAACCTTGCAATCACAGATATGTCTGATAATGCTAATAAGATGGGTACATCTATGGGTGATATCCAGAACGCTTATCAGGGATTTGCAAAGCAGAACTATACCATGCTGGATAACTTAAAGCTTGGTTATGGCGGTACACAGTCAGAAATGATCCGATTGATCAATGATTCTGGCGTTCTGAATGAAAAGATTGAATCACTGGATGGAATTTCCTTTGATACCATGATTCAGGCAATCCATAAGATTCAGGATAACATGGGAATTACCGGAACAACGGCACTGGAAGCCGGAACCACAATTTCCGGTTCCTGGGGATCCGTGCAGGCACTGTTTGAAAACATTCTTACGAAGGTTGGCGGACAGCTTGCACCAACCATTTTGGATTTTCTGCAGCAGTTGGCAGTATGGCTTGAAAAGGTTGATTGGGATAAGTTTGCACAATCTTTAGGGGATGCATTCAGCAGTGCCTTGGATTGGTTGCAACAGGTAGATTTTGAATCATTTTTTGAAACGGCATTTGACACACTGCAGCAGTTCATTACTGGGCTTGCAGAATTCATTCCACATGCTGTTTCCTTTATTCAGCACGTATCCAAGATAATCACACACATGGGAGAATTGGCGCCGGTTATTATTGGTGTTGCCACAGCACTTGGCGTGTTTAAGGCTGGCCTTGCCATATCTGCACTGATCAGTACGGTGTCCAATGGAATTAAAGCGTTCCGGGCAGCAAATGAAGGTGCGACAGTTGCACAGGCATTATTGAACAGTACGATGTTGGCTAATCCATTTGTTCTGATTGCAGCACTGATTGCCGGTGTAGTTGCTGCCATTATTGTATTGTGGAATACCAATGAAGACTTCAGAAATGCAGTTATCAAGGCATGGGAAGCAATCAAAAGCTTTTTACTTAGTGCGTGGAACACGATTAAGAGCACAGCAGAAACTGTGTGGAATGGTATTGTGAATCTGATTTCCGGTCTTATGACAAGCATTCAGAATACAATATCTAATGTGTGGAACACCATCAAGACGGTAACACAGACAGTATGGAATGCCATCACATCTGTGATCAGCAACATCTTAACTGGTATTAAAGATACATTTACCAGTATTTGGGATGCAATCACAAGCGCCATTTCTACAGCATGGCAGACAATACAGAATATTGTGCAGGTTGGCATTCTGCTGATAAAGGAAATCATATCTGCAGCTTTCCAGATTTTAACTGTGCCATGGCGCTTTATCTGGGAGAATTTTGGCAGCTATTTGACAGATGCCTGGGAAGCTATTAAGAGCACCATTTCTTCAGCGTTGGAAGCTATCAGGACTGTGATTTCTAATGTATGGAATGCCATCTTGGCTGTACTTACGCCTATTGTTAATGCTATTAAGACAGGAATCACAAATGCCTGGAACACGGTCAGCAATGTGACCAGTACAGTGATGAATGCGGTGAAGACAGTGATTTCCAATATCTGGAATGCTATCAAGGCATTTATTTCATCTGTTGTATCAGCAATTTCATCAACAGTATCATCTGCTTGGAACAGTGTGAAGTCAATCACTTCCAGTGTAATGAATGCAGTGAAATCTGTTATATCCAGTGTTTGGAATGCAATTAAATCCGTGATCACAAGTGTGATGAATTCTATAAAGTCTACTGTCAGCAGTATCTGGAATGGAATTAAGAGCACTATTAGTAATGTGATCAATGGAATTAAGTCCACAATATCATCCGGACTGAATTCCGCAAAATCTACAGTAACAAACATTTTCAATAGCATTAAGAACACCATTTCAAATGTTATGAATGGGGCAAAAAATGTTGTAGGAAATGCAATCAGTGCAATAAGGTCCAAGTTTAACTTTAGCTGGTCCCTGCCTAAGTTGAAACTTCCACATCCAAAGATTTCCGGTAGTTTCAGCTTGAATCCACCTAGTGTGCCACACTTTAGTATTGACTGGTATGCAAAGGCTATGAAAGACGGTATGATCATGAATCAGCCAACAGTATTCGGATTCAATCCGGCTACTAATAGCCTTATGGCCGGCGGTGAAGCAGGATCAGAAACTGTAGTTGGTACAGAAAGCCTGATGTCAATGATCCGTAATGCAGTATCTTCAGAAATGGAAAATCTTGTAGATCTTCTGTATAGAATCCTTGATATTCTGTCACAGTTCCTTCCGGAACTTCAGAACATGCAGGTTGTACTGGATGATGGGACATTGGTTGGAAGACTGACACCGGCAATTGATAGAGAACTTGGAAGAATTTCAGGTCATAAGGAAAGGGGGAACTAAGTCATGGCGTTGAACGGCGTAACGTTTGGGACGAAACATTCATACAATGACTGGGGACTGATCTTGGCATCACGTCCCGTAATCAGTCCCCCTAAACCGAAAACAAATTATGTTGATATCCCGGCAGCGGATGGCAGTCTTGATCTGTCCGAATCCCTGACCGGGGAAATTGCTTTTGAAGACCGGCAGATCAAGTGTGACTTTAATGTGATTGATTCACGCAGCCGCTGGTCAAATATCTATTCTGACATTCTTGATTACCTTCACGGCCAGAAGATGAAGATTACCTTTGATGAAGATTCCACATATTATTATTATGGGAAGACTTTCTGTGAATGAATGGAAGAGTAGTCAGAAGACGGCAAAAATCGTGATTGAAGGCACAGTGGAGCCGTACAAGATGGAAACTTTCAGCAGTCTGGAAGATTGGGAATGGGATCCATTCAATTTTGAAACAGGTATCATCCGTGATTATGGCAATATGCGTGTAGATGATGAACTGGAATTCACCATTGAAGGTGGAAGAAAGTCTGTTGTTCCTGCCTTCATGGTGGTATCTGATGATGGAAGCGGTCTGAATGTCCGGTACAATGGTGTGACATACACACTTCCGGATGGAAACAACCGTGTTCTTAATATTCAGCTTCATGCAGGAACCAACAAATTGTATTTTACGGGGAACGGTACAGTTTCCATTGATTACAGAGGGGGTAGGTTATAGTGTATGCGATTTATGCAGATAATGAACTGATCTATGCCCCAACACTGGCCAATGAAGGCTATGTGGTGCTGTCACCAAAGATGACAGTGGAACTGAATAAGGCTGGATCATTATCCTTTCTTCTTCCTGCAACAAATCCGCTGTATGACGGCATCCAGAAGCTGAAAACAATCATTACTGTGAAGCAGGACAGGGAAGAAATCTTCCGGGGACGTGTGCTGCATGATGAAAAGGATTATTACAACAGGAAGGATGTTTACTGTGAAGGTGAATTATCCTTCCTTCTTGATTCTGTGGTGCGTCCATATGAATTCACCGGGGACATTCCGGAACTGTTCAAAAAGTTCCTGGACAATCATAATTCCCAGGTGGAAGAGATGAAGCAATTTAAGCTGGGAGAAATCACAGTAACAGATCCAAACAATTACATTAACAGGTCCCATATTGAATATGCCAAGACCTTTGATGAAATTGGGGACAAATTGATCAATACACACGGCGGATACCTACGGCCAAGGCTGGCAGAAGATGGTGTCCGCTATCTTGATTATGTGGAGCAATACGGAGAGTATTCCACACAGATCATTGAATTTGGAAAGAATCTTCTGGACATATCGGATTATATTTCTGCTGATGAGGTATTCACCGTTCTGATTCCGCTTGGAGCAGAGCAGCAGGATGAAGACGGAAATACTTCCGGAAGGCTGACAATTGCTTCTGTGAATGATGGGAAGGATTACATTGTCAGTAATACCGGCGTGGCACTGTTCGGATATATCTGGCGTACAGAAAAATGGGATGATGTCACGCTGCCAAGTAACCTATTGACCAAAGGAAATGCATTCCTGAGTGCAGGCATTGAAATGTCTGTATCACTTACGGTCAAAGCCGTGGATCTGCATCTTATAGATGTGGATACGGAAAGAATCAAGCTGGGGGATTATATTAGGGTGGTATCCCTGCCACATTCCCTGGATAAATTTTTCTTGTGTTCCAAGATCACGCTTGATCTGGTCAATCCGGATCAGTCTGAATACAGCCTTGGTCTGACATTCAAGTCACTGACAGAGAAGCAGGCCAGTACAGCCAAGACAACGGCAACCATTGAATCAGCAGCACAATCCACCATTAGTGTGGCGCAGGCAGCAGCCAATAGTGCAAATGAAGCTGTGCAGGCAGCAGCCAATGTTGTTGCGGAAATTGAAGGTGATTATGTAAAGACGTCTGTGTTCACTGCCTTTGTGCGTGATATATCTTCACAGATGTCCGGATATGCTACTAAGTCAGACATCCCAACAAGGGTATCACAGCTTGAAAATGATTCAAGCTATCTGACAGAACATCAAGATCTGTCCGGACTGGTTACTACTGAAGACTTTGAAGCATTGGAACAGAGGGTGACAGACCTGGAAGGGAGTACAGAAGTAGATGAGTAATATTCAGAACTATTTATCGCAGATCCTTTCTGCGGTATATGGCCGTGATGTAAGAAAATCCATCCATGATGCTATCAAGCAGTGCTATGATGACGTGTCAAATCCTGACTTGAACACGGCAGCATTCAAAAGAGCGCTGGCAGAAGCCATTGATGATGGTACACTTACGGCCTTAAATGTTGGCGATGGAACGATCACCACAGAAAAGCTGGCAGATCTGGCAGTATCTACGTCAAAAATTGTGGATGCAGCCATTACATCTGCAAAGCTGGCAGACGCCATCATTACAACCGGAAAGGCTGGTGGATGATGCAGTTACTGCCA
>ADGC01004867.1_pt1 | contig 14359 bp, 17 predicted proteins | sample 268048 | NCBI WGS metagenome assembly ADGC01 (sample SAMN02954255, study PRJNA42359) | wallaby gut metagenome | biome: terrestrial; feature: wallaby; material: gut; isolation source: foregut contents of Macropus eugenii | host: Notamacropus eugenii | place: Australia
GTATTGGGAATCAATTATTTCAAAATTATTTAACAACTAATAATAATATGTACAAAAGAAGCTCTTAAATTTAAAAATTTAGGAGCTTTTTTATTAAAAATTAGTTACAAATTAATACAAATATATAACATGTATTAAAAATATATTGACTATTTAAAAATAAATACTAAACTTGTTTTAAATACATATTATTAGTCAATGAATAGCGTAATACCTTTATTGGTAATGATATATAAAACAATGCATGACTAATATAAAATAATTTTAGTTTTTAATTAAAGTTGGAGTAATTTTGAAAAAAAATGTTAATCTCTCAGAGAAAGAGAAAAATAAAGAACAAAATTTGGAGATCTTAAAAAAGCTCCGTCCTATTGATGATGATTTCATGAGATGTATTTTTAAGGACAATATAGAATTAACTCAAGTTGTATTAAGAATTATTTTAGGAAAAAAAGATCTCGTTGTTGAATCAGTAAAAACTCAAGCAGATATGAAAAGACTTGTTGGTGCAAGATCTCTATGTTTAGATGTATATGGAACAGATTCAACAGGTAAAATATATGATATAGAAGTTCAAAGAGCTGATAAAGGAACTCGTCCTAAAAGAGCAAGGTATCATTCAAGTGTAATCGATGTTGAAAATCTAGATGTTAACCAAGATTTTGAACAACTTCCTGAGTCGTATGTAATATTCATTACTGAGAATGATGCTTTTAGAAAAGGTCTTCCATTATATAGAATCGAAAGAGTAAATATAGATAGTAAAGATGAATCATTTGATGACGGTCAGCATATAATATATGTAAACGGGAAATATCGAGGAAACGATGAAATTGGTAATTTAATGCATGATTTTCTATGTTCCAATCCTCATGAAATGTATAATAAGGAATTAAAGGATACTACAATAAAATTTAAAGAAAAAGAAGGAAAAGACGAAATGTGTGAAATTATTGAAAAAGCAATGATTGAACGTGAAAAACGTGGTGAAAAAAAAGGAATTAGTAAAGGTCGAATTTTAGAATTTTTTGAAATTTGTGTAACAGAATTAAATATGTCAAATAAGGATGAAATCTTAAAAAAGGTTATTTCCAAATATTCAAATTTAACGCAACAACAAGCAGAAGAATTTTATTTAGAAGCAATGCAAAATATTAAAAATAATCAATAATGTATAAAAGTTTTTTTCTTTTTTTGGGAATTTAAAGGATAGTGCGCCAATAATTTTTATTGAGAATAAAAAGTGAAATTACTAAAACATTTCACTTTTACGTATTCTTTTTAATTTGCTTAATAAAAATTGTTTAGAAAAAAGATTTTCAAAATTTCCTAAGAAATTATGTATTTTTATTCTTTTATCTGCCATAGTTTTTGTCATATGAATTAAAAGAAGGAATAAACCAAATGTGTGAAATTATTGAAAAAGCGATGATAGAACGTGAGAAAATAGGTGAGAAACGAGGCGAAAAACGTGGTGAGAAACGAGGCGTAATAATAGGTGAAAAAAAAGGAATTAGTAAAGGTCGAATTTTAGAATTTTTTGAAATTTGTGTAACAGAATTAAATATGTCAAATAAGGATGAAATCTTAAAAAAGGTTCTTTCCAAATATTCAAATTTAACGCAACAACAAGCAGAAGAATTTTATCAAGAAGCAATGCAAAATATTAAAAATAATCAATAACAGTTTTTGTTTTTTAATTCAAAAAATAATATGGCTATAAAATTTTTATAGAGAAAAAAAGTGAAATTAATAAGATAATTTCACTTTTTCCATAAAGAGTTAAACTTAATATTTTTATTTAAAATATTAAGATAAAAGATTATCAATATCTCTTAATGAAATACCATTATTTTTTAGTAATGCTACAACAGACTTCATAAGTTTAGCTGCAGTTTCTTTATCTTTGGTATTTTTGTATTCTGCGATAGCATTTTCAACATCTAAATTAGGTTCCTTACTTGGATCATAAGTTGCTAAATGTGAAGTTTCTAATGCTAAATGTCCTTCGAAGCAACTTTCTGTGCCACGATGACAAGTAGGGCCGATAGGATCTGCTGCAATTAGTAAACAATCTTTATCACAGTCACATGTGATTGCCTTTAAATTCAAATAATGATGAGATTCTTCACCTTTGGTCCAAAGACGGTGTTTAGTTCTACTGAAGAAAGTCACTTTGCCGATTTCTAAGGTTTTGCTTAAAGCTTCTTTGTTCATGAATCCTTGCATCAATACTAATCCAGAACGATAGTTTTGAACAATAACAGGAATCATATCATTACATTTTTCCCAATCCAAATCTTCTGGTTTGAAATTTGTACAATAATTAGTCACGAACACATACTCCTTCTTGGCGTAAGTAAGCTTTTAGTTCTGGTATATGGATAATTCCTTTATGGAACACAGAAGCTGCTAGACAACCATCAACATTTGCAGTTTTAAAGCCATCTTTAAAGTGTTCCATTGTTCCTGCACCACCTGAAGCAATTAATGGGACCTTACATAACTTACGAATTACGTTTAATTGTTCTAAATCATATCCTTGACGCATACCATCTTGGTTCATCATATTAAGAACTATTTCCCCACAACCCATACTTTGTACTTTTTCAACCCAATCAGGAGTGGTCCAATTAGTAACTAAAGTTTTCTTTTCGTCGCCTGTATATTGTTTTACAAGATATCTATTAGTTGTTGCATCATAGTATGAATCAATGCCACAAACAACACATTGCACCCCAAAACGATCTGCAAGTCTTGAAATAAGAGTAGGGTCTGCAAGAGCAGGGCTATTTATAGAGATTTTATCAGCACCAAATTCAAGAATTCTAGCAGCATCTTCAATAGTTTTTATACCACCTGCCACACAGAATGGGATATCTATAACTTCGGCAACCTTTTTAACCCAACTTTTATCTACTGTACGAGCATCTGCAGAAGCGGTAATATCATAGAATACTAATTCATCAGCACCTTCGTCAGCATATCTCTTAGCTAATTCTACAATGCCACCCATGATTTCGTGATTACGAAATTGTACCCCTTTTACAACAACGCCATTCTTAACATCTAGGCAAGGAATTATGCGTTTGGCCAACATTGAATTGCCTCCTTAACTGTGAATTTACCTTCAAGTAATGCTCTTCCTAATATAATTCCCGCTGCGCCACTTTGACTAACAGCTTTGATATCGTTGATACTACCAATACCACCACTTGCTAAGAAATCTACGTTAGGAAATTCTTTTGATAGAGTTTGGTATAACTCAACATTAGAGCCTTTTAAGGTACCATCTCTTGAAATATCTGTACAAAGAACATACTTTAAGCCAACTTCAGCAAAATCGTTAATTAAATCTCCGATTTCTGTGCCACTGTTTTCTTGCCAACCTTTAACAGCAATTAATCTTTTGTGTGTTATAGGATCAATGTTTACGTCTAACGCAAGCACAATATGTTCTGCACCATATTTTTGCATCCATTCTTTTACCATTTTAGGAGAGTGAACAGCAGTTGAGCCAATTACAACACGTTCAGTGCCTATATCTAAAAGATCTACTACATCTTTTTCAGTACGAATACCACCACCAACTTCAACAGGAACAGGGGTATTTTTAATTAATTCACTGATTACTTTCAATTGACGTTTTGAAGTATCTTTGGCACCATCTAAATCAACTAAATGTAAGAATTTTGCACCTTCTTTTACATATAAATCAAAGCGTTCTTGAGGATTGGCACTATATTCTGTTTTTTGAGCGTAGTCACCTTGGTAAAGTCTAACTACTTTACCATCAATAAGATCTATAGCAGGAATAATCATTAAGTATGTTCCTTGTTTTATAATTCAATAAAATTCTTAAGAAGCTTTGCACCAATTGCCCCTGATTTTTCAGGGTGGAATTGAGTTCCAAAGAAGTTGTTTTTATTTATAATTGCAGTGAATTTTTCGCCATATTCACATGTAGCAATAGTACTTTCATTTAATTCCATTGCGTATGAATGCACAAAGTAGAAATAAGAGCCACTTGGTATATCCTTTAATAAAGGAGAAGTACCATCATGTTCTACTTGATCCCATCCCATGTGTGGTAATGGTAAATTGTCTGCCTTTAATAGTTTGGTTGTAGCGTCTACAATTCCTAGGCATTTAATAAATTCTGAGTCTGCACCCATACTTTCTGCAGATTCTTTACCTAATAATTGCATTCCTAGGCATATGCCTAAAATTGGCTGAGTACATGATGTAACAATGCTAGGTAAGCCTTTATTATTTAAAGATTTCATGGCAGCTACTGCAGAACCAACCCCGGGAAGAATTAGTTTGTCAGCACTTTTTATTAAACTTTCTTCAGCGCTAATCTTGGCATCAACTCCAAGTCTAATTAATGCCAATTGTACAGAAGTTAGATTTGCAGAACCTGTATCAATAATTACAATCTTTTGAGCTGACATTTATAGAACTCCTTTACTTGAAGGTAACTCAAAGCCTTCTTTATGAATTGCTGTGCGTAAAGCTCTACCAAAGCCTTTAAATAATGCTTCTACTTGATGATGGGTATTTCCATCTGTTACATTTAGATGTAGAGTTAATCCCATAGCAAAAGCGAGACTTCTAAAGAAATGTGGTACCATTTCTACAGCCATTTCACCTACATTTGCACGTAAGAAGTTTGCACCACAACTAAATTCGCAATAAGGTCTTCCAGATATATCCATGGCACAAGTTACATCATTATTCATGATGTTATCATTTGGAATTGCTTCAATCTTTGACATCACTTCATCCATTGCTAGTACAAATCCAAATCTTGCAATACCACGTTTGTCACCTAAAGCTTTCTTAAAAGCTTCGCCTAAAGCTATACCAGTGTCTTCAATGGTATGGTGTTCATCTACATGAAGGTCGCCATCTACTTTTACTTTTAAAGTTATACCAGCATGAGTTGCTATTTGATCGAGCATATGATCAAAGAAACCACAACCAGTAGATATTTCGCTTCCGCCTGCAGCATCTAAGTCAACAGATAAATCAATCTTAGTTTCTTTGGTATTTCTAACTATATGAGCTGTGCGATGCTTATTTATAAGAGTATCTACAATATTGATCCAATTGTTTGTTTGCGGATTATATTGTAAACCACCAATACCCATATTAGTAGCAAGTTCCATATCGGTAGCTCGGTCGCCAATAACGTAAGAATTTTCTTTATCTAGAATTCCTGAAGTTAAATATTTAGTAACTAATTTAGTCTTTGGTTTACGACATTCACAATTTTCATGAGGATGATGCGGACAAATTAAAACTTCTTCAAACTTTATTCCTTCAGAAGCAAAGATGTTAAGCATTAGTTGATGAGGACCAATAAAATTTTCATATGGTAGGGAATCAGTGCCTAAACCATCTTGGTTGGTAACCATAACTAGCTTATAGCCAGCCTTTTGTAGTTTTGCAAGAGATGAAATTACATAGGGTTCAAATTCTAGTTTCTCAAATTTGTCTACTTGTTTATCTTCTACGGGTTCAAGGATTAAAGTGCCATCACGGTCAATAAATAGGTATTTTTCCATGAATAAAAAAGTTCCTAAAAATTAAATTTGCCCAAAATTATTGAGATATTGATTGATAATTTTGAATTTTAAAAATTTTTTAAAATTCGAACATTGAATAAACAAAATTGCAGTATTTATTTTTTGTTATATTCGATGTTATTTTTATTGCTGTTCTCATCAAGTTAAACCATAAGGCTTAACTTGATGAATATTACTTTCTTAGATTGATTTTAAGAAATCAATAACTTCGTTCATTTCTTGTTCGCTACCGATAGTTACACGAATGCAATTATCAAGAGTAGGTTTGCCATTAAAGTCACGAAGAATAATGCCTTTCTTTGCAATACGATAGAATAATTCTTCACCGTCTTTAAAGCGAATTAATACGAAGTTGCCTTTATCTGAAAATACTTGTTGTACAATTTCAAGATCTTTTACTGCATTAATGAATGCTGCTTTGCGTTCATTTAATTCAGTAATTCTCGCATCTAATATTTCTAAACCTGATTTAGTTAATGCTTGTTCTGCAATTTGTGCTACAGGATCTGAGATTGGATATGGATCAATTACTTTTAATAAAAGCTTAATGATTTCTTCATCTGCAAGAGCAAAACCACAGCGAATACCAGCTAAAGCAAATGCTTTTGATAGGGTACGAGTAATAATTAAATTACGGTATTTATCAAGTAAATCAATCATAGTGTCTTGCATACTAAATTCAATGTATGCTTCGTCAACTACAATTATTGCTCTATCTTGGGTTGCTTCAAGAATTTGAAGTAGTTTTTCTCTTTCTAAAACATTGCCTGTTGGGTTATTTGGAGAACATAAGAATAAAACCTTGGCATTTGCGTTAGTTTCAAATTCTTTTAATATTGCAGGAACATCTGGTTGATAGTCAGATGTAGGGGCAATTTCTACCACGCCTACGCCTACATTTACAGCACTTACTGAATACATGCCATAAGTAGGTGGACAGATAATGATGCTGTCTTTTGCTGTTTCACAAAATGTTCTAATAATTAAACCAATAACTTCGTCAGAACCTCTCGCAACCATAACTTTTTCAGGTTGTACGCCTGCGTAGTTTGCATAGCTTTCAATTAGTTCTGGTGGCTGACATTCAGGATAACGGTTAAAAGAAATTGATTGCACAAGGTATGAAGCGCTTTTTGGAGCTTCATTAGCATTTAAGAATGTGTGACCAGAACCGCCAATACGACGAGCTGATAAATATGGAGTTAAATCTTGAACTCTTTTAGTTGCAAGAGCAACAATTGGATCGTTATTTGCCATTTTTATGCTTCCTTTGCTAAAACTTCTTTACGAATTGTTACGGCACGTTTGTGAGCTGTAAGACCTTCGGCATCTGCCATTTGTTCTACTGCAAAGCTTAAGTTTAATAAACCTTCTTTAGTTGCTTCTTGTACAGTATAGCGTCTAATATAATCAGCTAAACCTAAAGAAGAACAAGTCTTTGCATATCCGTATGTAGGAAGTGTATGGTTAGTACCACTTGCATAGTCGCCAACAGATTCAGGAGTATACGCCCCAATAAAGATTGAACCTGCGTTACGTAGGTATGGTAATAAGCTTCTTGGTTCTTTTGTTTCTACAATTAAGTGTTCAGGAGCGTAGATATTAGAAATTTCACAAGCTTCTTCTAAAGAGTCACACACGATTGCGATACTCTTTTCTAATGCTTTTTCTGCGATATTTTCACGTGATAATTCTTTTACTTGCTTTTCTACTTCTTTAACAACTTTAGTGCCGTAGTTTGGATCAGTTGAAAGAAGAACTACTTGTGAATCTGGACCATGTTCTGCTTGGCTTAATAAGTCAGAAGCTGCAAATGCAGGATTTGCGGTTTCATCTGCAATTACTAATACTTCAGATGGACCTGCAGGCATGTCGATAGCTGCCCCTCTAAAGTCAGAAGAAACTTGCTTCTTAGCTTCTGTAACAAATGAATTACCAGGTCCAAAAATTTTGTTAACTTTTGGAATAGTATTAGTACCGTATGCCATAGCTGCAATTGCTTGAGCGCCACCTACAGTGAAGATATCAGTTACACCACAAAGTTTTGCTGCATATACAATTGCATCTGATACAGGAGGTGGTGAACAAAGAATTACCTTTGGACATTTTGCAATTTGAGCAGGAACTGCAAGCATTAAAACTGTACTAACAAGTGGTGCGCTACCGCCAGGAACATATAAACCAACACTATCAATTGGATGAGTATGAAGTTCGCATGTAACACCTTTTTCTGTTTCAACTGAAATTACAGCAGGAATTTGCGCTTCATGGAATTTATGAATGTTGCTATAAGATTCTGCTAATGCTTTTTTTAAGTCATCACTAACACGTGCACAAGCTTCTTCAATTTCTTTTTCTGTAAGTTTAATTTGATCATTTTCTAAATGGTCAAACTTTTTTGAGTATTCAAGAAGTGCTTCGTCGCCTCTTTGACGAATGTTAGCAATAATATCAGCAACGATTTGTGCTTTAGTGCCATTGTCGCTAGTTGCAGGACGTGAAAGTATTTCAACACGTTCTGTTTCATTTAAATCCTTCCAATTGACAATCTTCATAACATTTTCCTGGTTTAATAGAATATTAACTATTTCTCAATAACACTGCTTTACTTGAAATAATTTTATGAAATAGTTTTATTTTTCAATTACAACAAGTTAATTAAAGCTATAGGTTTAAAAAGATATCATTTAAAGCAAATATCTAAAATTGGATTTTGCAGAATAGTCATAATGAAGAAAAATAACTATCATAGTTGATTTTTTATACTATGACTATTCTTATAATCCTAGCTTTTTTAGTTTTGTATTTTCTAACTAAAATTACTTAAGCATTTTTTCAATAGGTAATACAAGAATTGAACTTGCGCCTAATGCTTTTAATTTTTCCATTGTTTCCCAGAATAAGTTTTCTGTTGAAACTACGTGGATTGCAACATGTGTTGGATTACCTGATAATTCTAATAAAGTAGGGTTTTCAGAACCAGGTAATAATGCAGTAATTTCTTTAATTTTGTCCTTTGGAGCATGTAACATAATGTACTTACTACCGTGAGCCTGCATCATGCCGTCGATTCTAGTAATTAAGCGTTCTGCAATAGCTTTCTTTTCTGGATATAATTCTTGATCTCTTTGAATTAAAACAGCTTTTGAACGGAATACTACTTCAGCTTCTTTTAAACCGTTTGCTTCAACTGTAGCGCCTGAGCTTACTAAGTCACAAATAGCATCAGCAAGACCAGCACGAGGGGCAACTTCTACAGAACCTGTTAATAATACAGGCTTAAATGAAACACCAAAGCTATCTAAGTATCTCTTTGTCAAGTTAGGGTAAGTAGTAGCGATCTTCTTCCCTTCTAAGCTCTTAACACCTGTCCATTCTTCTTCTACAGGGATAGCAAAAGATAAACGGCAATCACCAAAATCAAGCTTACGAACTAAGGTATAACCTGTAGGTAAACCTTCTTGTGCTCTTTCGAGGGTTGTTTCTTCAAGAACGTTTTCGCCAACAACACCCCAATCCACAACGTGATCCATTACAAGACCAGGAATATCATCATCACGAACTCTAAGAATATCTATTTCCATGTTTTCAACATGAGCAATTAAACGGTCTTCACGTTTGTTGATCTTTAGACCACAGCTCTTTAATAAGTCAGTAGTTTCAGTGCTTAAACGACCAGACTTTTGCATGGCAATACGAAATTTTTTCATTTAAATACAATCCTCTAAAAACTAAAAAACCCTCGGAAGTTTTAAATCTTCCAAGGGTCTCTGAAAATTCAGCATTTGGCGTTCACTTGGAAGAACTCTTTATGTCTTCCAGAAAAACATACACACCTGAAAGACTATCTCGCAGGATGATGATGATGGTGTGATGTAATTATTGTGATGCTACGTAACATCGTAACTTCCTATTTTATCTTTGCCAAATATTTACGTTATATGTCTGCATTATACACTTTTTTTTTATTTTGTGAACTAGGAAACTTATTATTTCATCATTTTTAATGATTTTTTATGTTGTTTTGGGGTGATAAATTTTTTTTTAGGTTTTTATTACCTAGCTAAAACACTCACTAATGCATTAAATACAACTGTAAGTTCCTCATTATATAATTTAGTGCGATTACGATATTGATTATATAAACCATTTTCAAAAGGTTTTTGTATTATTCTTAATACAGTCAAAATTCTGAATGCGACCATTTTTTCAGTGCCGTATCGGCCACCAAATGCAAAAGCAATGTTTACCATTGCCATTTGTGGTCCATCAGGACCGTCGATTCTACCACTATATCGGCCCATCGCATTCCTATAAACACTAGCATCAAATGGCATAAATTCAGTCCATTTTTTGGCCCAAATATAATCACTATAGCTAGCTGCATCCATTTCTTCAAACAAAAATGGAATTAAGTCATCTTGGCTAGAAAGTCTTTCTCTCACTCTATTAGCTGCCATTTCTAAAGCGCCATCTAAATCAAAATGTTCTAAAGCGTAAAAGATTGCTTCGTTATCATTTTGCAGTCCTTTTTTTACTTCATTGGCTCCAATCCCAAAAAGTTTTTTCCAATCATAAAAATCAAACATATTAGTTATTCCTTCTTTTGGATTTAAATGAGTTTCACATACAGTAAATTAAAAATTAGTTCTAAGTTTTATTTAGTATTTGACAAGTTCCTATTGAATAATTGTTGTCGTTAGAACATTTATTTTCTTATTTTTTTGTTGTTTCTTGTTAGTTTAGAATGATTACATAAACTTTTATGTGAAGTGTTATACATCAAATTATTAAAAATTCTATTTTATGATTTGAGATATTTTTGATGAATGTAAGATTATAAAATAAGGTATGTAGTTAAGATGTCTTATCTCTTATTTTATAGCTTTTTATTCATGTGGTAGGTTTGGTCTAAAATGAAAAATAAATTATTGTTTCTTACCTTGCTCTTTAGTGCTGGTTTCGCTTTTGCGAGTGACTCTATTACAACTTATAAATATCAAGAAGAATATAATTATATTCCTAAGGAAATAGAAGCATATCCAACAGCTGCTAATAAAACAGCACCTGATGATTGCAACAACGTAGATTCTTATCGATCTATGGTGGATTGCAACATTGAAAATAAAATTATCAGCGAGATTGTGCTTTCTAAAACTTATGACCAAAAATTGAAAGAGTGTAAAGTTTCTGATAAAAAAGCAAAGTTGTCGTCTAAATCAAAAAAATCATGTGTTAACTCCTTGAACACTGCTTTTGACAGTTGGATTACTTACAGAAATTTGCATTTGAGAGAGGCTTTTTCAGGTGGAAGTGGTAGCATTATGATTGTGGCAAGCTCAAGCTATCAAGAAAGTTACAATAATCGCATGAATGATTTTATAAAGCTTTCAGCGTCTTCTGACTTTATAAATGAATATAATTTTGAAGGATGGATTAACGATAAAGAGTTAATAGCTTGTATGAATGAAAAAACTTGTTCATTGTTTGATCTAGAGTTTGTAAAACAAAAAATATCTCAATATTTGCAAATAGCAAAAGATTACTGTGTACCAAAATATGGAGAAAGTACAAAGGAACAAATAGCAGAATGTACTAATACTTTAGATGCTACTCAAATTGCTTGGCAAAACTATTTAAAAGAAATGGTTAATTATTACAAAGCTACATTACCTAAAGACAAACAACCACAAGCCATTGATATGTTTATATTACATGCTCATGTTTATCGAATGTTAGATATTGCACCTTTAGCTGAAGGAATGCTTTATTAAATGTTCCAGAATTTTTTATTAGAAAGATTTTGAAATTAAAGATAATAACTAATATTTAACGTAATATATTTAAAAGACCTCAAATGTTGCCGAGAGACGATGTTTGAGGTTTCTTACTTTTATTATGATTAAATGTAGTGAGATAATATTTCTATATCGGTAATTGTTTAATCTTTGTTTGGTGATGTTGTGTTGTTTAGACATAACAATGTCTTTTTTTTACTAACAATTTAGAATAACTTTAAACAAAAACAAAGTTTACTAAATATACATATGTAGCTGTTCCAACAAACATAGAAAGTAACATATTTTTAAATACTAATTGTAGTATCACAACTAATAAACCTGAAAATATTTCAGGAAAACCATATGGTGGTTCTAGTAGTTTTACATCCTTGTAGCAATAGATTACTAGTAAACCAAAAATAGCACCAGGAAGCACCTTACCTAGATATTTTACATAGTTAGGAATTTTATTATCGTTTTTAAAGATAATAAATGGTAACCATCTAGATAATTGAGTTGTAAAGATAGCAATTCCAATTATTGCAAATTGTTGCCAAAGGGTTTGTTCCGTCATATTCTAATCTTTAAATTTGAGTATCGGTGTAGTTTTATTATTTAGATAAATTAAATCTTACAATATTAAAAATAGCTAGTGTCTTTTTAACCTATATTCTTTGTTATATAAATGTTTTTAAGTGGTAATATCAACATCATTTTTTTTAGATTGATCAGTAACTGATTTGGTACTGTCATTCTTATCAGGATATTTAAGATTAATAACTTTACGTCTAATGGTTAATTCAATCAATATGATAGCCAAAGTTGGTATTATAAAATATTGTGGTCCAAATATAGCTAATGACAATGCTGCAGCACATAATCCTAAAATCGAACTTTCGTGAGCTTTTTCTTGTTGCCAATTCCCTATAAAAATAACTATAAATAGGGCGGTCATAACAAAATCTATGCCTTTAAGATTAAAATCAATAACACTATAGAATGTAGCCCCAATTAAGGAACCACTAATCCAATAAAAGTACAATAAGATAGTAATAAAGAACATAAAATAGTTTTTATCAACATCTTTGGGAACTTCTGTTATGTAGTTAATAGAGAATGATTCATCAACCATCCCTGAAATTAAAAATTTTTTAAATTTTCCGGCATGACGATATTTGTCTAACATGGAAATTGCGTAAAAAATTTGTCTACTATTAATCATTAATGTTAGAAATAGTACGTTTAATGGAGAAAAAGGACCAAGCAACATACTTACTAGTAAAAATTCAATAGATCCTGCATAAATTAATACAGTCGTTAGTAATGTAAAGTAGATGGGAAAGCCACAACTTCTAAAATAAATCCCAAAAGATATTCCTAAAAAGGAAAATCCTGCAAGTATAGGTATTGATTTTATAAAAGCAAACTTAAAGGCGTTTTTTATTTCTGGTTTCATAAAATATAGATGTGTTCTAGTATCTGTTTTTGACGATTCTAGGACAAATAAAAGCTTTACATTTTTAAGATTTATAAGTTTATCTTAATTTTAATATCTAATTGAATTAGCGTATTATAAAGCTAATAAATAATTTTTTTAATCATTGATTATATTATTAAGTAAAAAGTGTCAACAAAGGTGTAGAAGGGTAATGTAATTTCTAAAAGTCGTTGCAAGGGAGCTAATCTTACAACTGAACTTAAAGCAACATTATTTAAAATTTAACTTGGGTACAAAAGCCAAAATTAAGTTAAAAAAAGTTCAAATTTTGTTTTTTTTTAAGCTCAAAAGTAGGATGGCTTCCAAATTCAAATAAAACGCCAAAGTGGATAGGGGCATACAAAATTTTAATTTATGGGAAGAACAGAGGAATTTTTATGGCGTTATTTCTAAAAAAGAACTTTGTAGTGAACCCAATTTTTGGGACCAAATTTTAACTACATAAAATAACAGTTAAAGGATTGATTTCTGTAAGCTACAGGAGTTAATCCTTTTAATTTGGTTGTAATTCTTTCATTATTATAATAATGAATATCTTCTAGACTTAGTGTTAATCTTAAGACTGTAAATTGTTATGTAAAGAAATCCCAACAACTAGGATTAAAGTATAGTGATTTAGCTGTACTAGCTACTGATTTGACTACAAGGTTAAATTCTAACTATAAATTAAAAGTTGAGAATAATAGTGATTTATATATTCAAAAGACTATTCATCAAAATTATTTTTTAACAAAAAGCTTTTATCTGAAATTTTTGAATTATTTGATGATTTTGTTATGGTTAATGTAAACGCAGGCTTTGGAAAAGCAGTAATTTCAAATCACCCAAATTATTATATAGATGTTGGTAATTTACTACCTGTTGCTGAAGTTTTTAAGAAAAAGTACTCTAATAAAAATTTCATAATTGCTTATGATAATGATTATTTGTCTCCTAAGAATACAGTAATATAAGAAGGAGAAAAAACAGCAGAAGCAATAAATGCTCAACTAGTTATTCCTTGTTTTTTACATAATGAACTAGGAACTGATTTCAATGTTTTAATGCTAAGTCATGGAGTTGAGTTTGTTGTTAGTCATTTTATTAAAAATATTATGTTTTATGGAATTTAAATGAACATTTTATTATTAACTAACAATGTTAGAGGTGCAAATAAAACTCCCGGTATGTTCAAAGTAGAACAAAATTATATTTTAAATAAGGAATTTGGTAATTTCACACCTGTACCTCCAATTTTAACGTAAGAGTATATTGATAATTTATTAGACTATGCAAACAATATTAATGAATTTTCTTTTTTACTACAAATTGCAATTATACATGCTCAATTTGAGATGATACATCCTTTCAAAGATGGAAATGGAAGAATAGGTCGTTTATTAATTCCTATGTTTTTATACTTTAAAAAAATGCTTCCTTTCCCAATTTTCTACATAAGTAGATATTTTTCAGANAATGATATTTCATATAAAACCAAATTAGGATATATT